>JACCDZ011414513.1_pt1 | contig 30830 bp, 20 predicted proteins | sample 7449551 | NCBI WGS metagenome assembly JACCDZ01 (sample SAMN15323452, study PRJNA562643) | freshwater metagenome | isolation source: river surface water | place: USA:Blue River Watershed | collected 2017-08-18 | reverse complement strand
GTCGTCGTTCTGGTGTTTGTGATCGTGTATCGCGCACAATACACTGCGGCCAAGCGCGACAAGCGCTACTGGAACAGGCGCCGCTTCGAGAGCGCCGGCCCTCTCCTCAACCTCCCTAATTGCCCGGCCATAACGGACTTTGCCACAAATGCAACAGAGACACTCGGATCTCTTGATACGAAGGGTAGCGCTTTACTGAACCGCTTGGCAAATGCCAGTGTGACTGTGAATTTCTAATAACTTCTAGGCACACTGCAGATATGTCAGCATCTGGTAATGGTACTCCAGACTTACAAGGCTTACTAGGGGCAGCCACTACAGGCGGTCTCCCAGATGCGGCTCCTGGTCCAACGGCGCCTCCTGCAGAAACGGCGGCTGGTGTGTCGGCGGTCGAACTGAAATCATGGTACGTTCAAAAATTCAACGATGAGGTGGCAGTTAGCCAGGATTTGATGAATAGCATTCGTGTATTAACATCGGCGGCCCCTAATGAGACCGTGAAATCCACGCTCGATAACACCATAAAAGTACTGCAGGGCCGTGAGGCGGACCTAAAGCAGTCTGTTGCGGAACTGGAAACCGTCGCCGAACAGGCCGCCGTGCCCTTTACCGAGGAGGCGCCGGCTGTCACAGGGATTGCCCGTGAGCACATTTACACACTCCAGGATTACATCCTCTTTATTTTTGTCCTTACTTACACCGTCTTTGCACTCATCCTACTTGTACTTGTAGGGAAGCGCACAGGGTGGTCGAAGTCGGCACTGGGGAAGATGTTAGGCGGGTTGGCGGTATTTACGGGGCTTGGGTATGTTGTGATACAGCGTTACGCATGAGGGAGAGTGCCTCTCCCTCAGACCCTACGCCCTCATCCTCGTCCTCATCCTTGTCCCCGTCCTCATCCTTGTCCTCGTCCTCATCCTTGTCCCCGTCCTCATCCTTGTCCTCGTCCTCATCCTCATCCTCATCCTCGTCCTCGTCCTCGTCCTCGTCCTCACCCTTGCGATCAAGTGGAACCGTATAAGAACCACACTGTTGCCAATCATATTCCCAATCACCACCAATAACTGGACAGTAAGAAGGTTCCATTATTTCATCAATATCTACTTCTATATTTAATGATTTGTAATATATTTTACAAGATTCAATAAATTCCATTAGTCTTTTATATTCAGATTCATTATAAGTAACTATTGAGGACACATTGCATTCAATGCCAATAATAGGATTAATATTGTACCCTTTATTTATCTCACCTGCATATACGCCAATTCCTAAAGGGGGGGAGTCAGGTTCCATAATTTTACCATCACCCCAATTAAAGCGCACATCTGCAAATCCATATACAACTCGAGGGTAGTACCGAGAATATCCCATGTATGATTCTGATACCCTTTGTTTATTCACACATATGGTGGTCAATTTTCCCTCTGTATGAAGGCTTTGTATTCACATCCTAATAGTACTAATATGGCCATGTATTACAACTTTCACATATTTGCTATTAGGGTTGTTATGATTAGTATTTTGTATTTGCAAATACGAAATACTACTCGCGGAAATCTTGGCGAGGCTGCCAAGCCGAGCCAGCCGCCAGGCCAGGAAAGATTTTCCAAATTTGGATCACATGATTTCGTCGGTGGAAATCACGTACATCCCTAATAGTCCTTGTCGTAGGGGATATTATTATAACGGAGATATTGTATTGTAAGTACTATAAAATAGCGAGTTGGTGACTATTAGGTGAGTATTTGGGCAAAATACAAAATACACTTCGCGAAAATTCTGACGCGGGAGGCGAGGCTGCCAAGCCGAGCCGAGTCCTGCCGGCAAATTCAGATTTCGTATTTTATGATTTGTGATTTTTTCCTAAATACGTAGCTCATACACACCTAATAGTACATCCTGTAAATGAAATTAATAGGCACCTTCCATTACACATTTGACCCTCGTAATAAAATATGTCAAACTAGCAATTGTGTTACTTTGTTATTAGTTTAATAGTATGTTTCTATTACGCCTCCGCTCCTCCTGCATCAAATTCGCCCACCTCCTCGTCACTCATAAACACCCGCGTCGCCCTGTATGTCTTCCGCGAGCCCGCACCACGACTCTCCGAAGTCTGTGACAGCGCCTTGTCGATCTTGTCCTCGAAGTCCGTACGAGTCAGCTGGGCCCCGAGCTGGTACTCGCGGTGCCACGTCTGGTAGGCGCGCCACAGGTCCGCAATCGTCGCCGTGTATTCCAGTGCCTTCTCGCCCGTCCGAATACGCTCGCTCTTGAATTTCGCGAACCCGTCGAACGACTCCTTGTACTTGTCCGAGACCTGGCTCACAATGGGAGGAATGGGGTTCAGGCCCGTCTTGCAATACACATTCTCATACACCCATACAAGTCGGCTGAAGAACGCCTCGCGCCAACGGAACAACTTCTCGTCCAGCTCATAGTCCTTCGGATACACGTTCCTCTCAGGATTGATCTCTGGGCTATCAGGATCCACGAAGCGGCTCTCATAGGGAATCACACACAAACGGCGCGAAATGCCGCCGTCAATGTTCTTAATGGGCGGCAGCTGGTTGCACATCAAGTGCATCTTGCCTGTAATGCGGAAGCTGACGAGATCCTTGAAGAGCCCACGGCCCTGCATCAAGTCGCTCGTCATCTGTTTGATGATCGATGCATTGAGTGGCTCACGCTCCTCGGGTTCCTGCATGTAGATGAACCGCTTGTTGCGAATGGCCATGATCTCAGGCGACGCCGCACTGGCATCATTGCGCTTGCGCGTCACCGCGGTCGCATTCAAGTCGGCCGCATAGTCTCCTAGAGCGTAGCGCATTAGATCCACCAACTTCGACTTACCATTACCGCCCGAACCTGTCCAGATCAGGAAGATCTCCTCCTTGTTGGTCCCCTCCAAGTGGGACGCCAACAGGCGCCACATGAACTCCCGCAAGTCCGAGCGGGGGAACACCTTCTCGAAGAAGTCGTCGATTTCGTCATGGACAGGATCGCGTGCGGCAGGATCGTAGGGCTTGTAGGAGATCGCAGGGTGGATCCCACCGACGTTGCCGGCCTGCATCCGCACATGGTCCTGTGCGCGCCCCTGGCGATGCTGGACCTTATACACATCCCGCGGCTTCCCGTCCTTCCCCCTAACAGTCTCCCCCGATGGCACACGGAGGTCCAGCACACCATTGGCCACGCCCATCATATAGACGTTCGCATCCAGATTGAGCAAGAACTTGGGCACATAGAACATGCCGGCCGCCTCCTTCATGATACCGTTCTTGAAATCCGAGGCCTCCAGCTTGGCCTCAAGTTGGTGCAGCTCCTTCCACTTGGCGTCCAGAATCTTCCCCGTGATTCCCTCCGTCCCGCGTTCCTCCTCGTCGCGGATCTTGCGTTTCACTCGCTGCTTCGCCATCACTACGTACTTGGACAACTCACGGTCGATGCTATTACGGATGTCGATGCCTTGCGGGATGTCGAGCCAGGTGTTGCTCGTGAATTCGAACCAGGCCGTCTCGCGCTGCTCAATGGAGGCTACGTAGCGCCCGTCGTACATCTTCTTCAAGATACGAGCCACGCTCGTATGCGTGGCCTTCACCTCCTTCTCAATGAACTCCACAATGTCGTCATCGACAATCTCCTTGTACTTGTCTGGGTTGTCCTCCTTGGCCCACATGCGGAGCGTACCGAGGCGCAGAGTCGTCCCGTCGGTCGGTCCGCGGCCCCAGTTGTTCTGCCACTTACGGTACAAGTCGGTCGTGTCATTCTCCACATACTTCGACGACTTCCTGCTGAAGTCCATCCAGGTCTCGAAGCCGGTGTCACTGGGGTCGATGCTGTGGAGACACCAGCCGACCTCCTGCCAGGTCATGAAGCCGTCAGCACGGGCCGTTGAGAGACACTCCAGGGCGAGCCGGCGGGCCAGCACCACCTCGTCGTCCCGGTACTTCGTATCAATCATGGCCATTCCCTCGGCCAGGGCCACATCGGTCGCCGAGGAAGGCGGTACATCTTCTGCGCCTGCACCGCCGGCAGCCGCAGGTGCGACCGCCGGCCCAGCATTGAGCCGCGCCAAGTGCGCCTTGGCCTGGGCGTACATCCCCTCCGCAGACTCCCTAATAGTCAGCTCGGAGGGCACAATGTTGTAGCGAATGCTGAGGCGCTCCATCAGCATCCGCGGGGTGTATTCAGTGATGCTCTTCTCGGCCAATGAGTCTTTCGTAGGATCGTAGGACCACACCGCGTGCAACTGGTAGGGCGGGATCTCGGCCTTCGACTCGCCGTAATAGAACCAGCCGTTCTTCTTGATTACGGTCTCGTCGTAGATGTCCTTCTCGGGGTTGATGAAGCTCGTGCCGTCAAACGCGGATCCGACGGCATGCTTGTCGAGCATACCCAGACGGATGATCTGCTGGGCCTCACTGTGTAGAATCAGATCAGGACACTCGATATGTACGCCGTCCTTGATGACCTTCGCACCACCTTTACGGGACTCGTAGGGGACGCTGCGGAGGCACACAAAGAAGCGGAGAGGGGACTGACCGCTGATGTCGTAGAATTCTTTGAGGGTGTCGATGTACGTTTTGATGAAAGCCTTAATGTTCTTCTTTTCAAATCGTCTGCGGTGTAGGGCGTGCTCGGTACTGTACTGGAAGTCTAGATCAACCAGGAGAGGCGAGTATCCGTCGGTGCGGCGCTGCTCTACGAGATTGAGTGGTCTGAACCCCTTGTTATTGTCGGCAACGAACAGGTAGTCGTGGAGATGATCGAGAAATTCCGGATAATCATCGTCGCTCACGTACCACTTTCCGCCGCCGTCACTGCCCATTTTGGTGATGTTCCAGGGGCTTGAACGGCCCGTGACGCGGCGCTCACGGAGGAAGGCATGGATCGGGTGAGTCAAGTCACCACGCTCGGTTGGCATTTGGACGCTGATAAGGCTTGGTACTTAAACCTGGTCGGACGGGACGCGCTCAATTTTCCAACGGTGGGCACTCTATTACACTGCTGCTGTCCCTAATAGCATCCCTCTACTACCCTAATAGCCGGTTCAATGACTTTTAGGGGTGTATAATGTGCCTACAGGGAGGACTATTAGGGTGTGTGTGGCGGTGGCAAAATATTGTATTACACTTTCACTAATTTGGAGAAGATATATTGCTTACTAATACACCTAACATAGACGATGGGCCCCAACGGGGCCCATTATCTGCGTAGGGGGCTATGGGGGAGATGCAATCTCCCCCAAAATTTGATTTAAGGTCGCTCGGCAATGTAGAGTACCCAGATCCAAGCCATGTCATCATTAAAGTTCTGTCCTGTATGTCGCAATCTCCTGTTCTTGATGAATTCCAGCGATGGTGCCACCGAAGATGGCAAGCCAGGCTCACAGGTGAATCAGAGTACGCTCCGGTGGTCCTGTAAGGCATGTGGGCACGGAGAGGATTATGTGGAGGGCGGCATGCTGTATGAGATCAACTTGCAGCAGAAGGTGAGCGAGGGCTACAAGGTTCTGCTCAATGAATTCACGCGCCTGGATCCCACACTACCACACGTGAGTAACATTAAGTGCCCGAACGAGACGTGCGGGTCAAATACGGGAGCAGCGGACCGTGATGTGATCTACATGAAGTATGACGCGGTCAATCTGAAATACTTGTACATCTGTAATGTTTGTGAGCAACACTGGAAATCCAGGGCATAAATGCCCTGGATTGTCCCCTGCTGCAAGCGTTAGCTTCGCTAACGCGAGCAACACTGGAAGAGCCGCGCTTAGGCGCGGCTCTGGTTCCCTTGAATAAAGGCTCCGCATTGGCGACCTTCAATAAAGGCTTCGCATTGGCGACCTTCAATAAAGGATCCACATTTGCCCTAGTAGCAATACCCCTAAAAGCCCACTTATGGATACGGCACGTCCCCCTCACAATGAGCGGTAGTCCTAACAGTAGCCGCATACCATCCGTCGCATCCACCGATTCCTTCGACGACACGGATCGCCGCAGTGCGGCAACCGCAGCAACCACGGCAACCTCATCCGTGGCCGCCTCTCTTTTTCCCACAGCTCCTCCCGAATTCACGCCCGACCAGCAGTCCGCCCTTATTACCAAATACAACGACACCAGTCTTGTCGCCGCCAGCCGTTCCGATTACGACCGCGCGATCCACGCCTGGATCCGCGCCATTCACGCATCCCCCTCCTCCTTCGCCACCTACATCGACACCTGGGCCCAGCAAATCTACAATAAAAATCCCATTCGTCATCACATCTCCAACATTCGTCTGCGGCGCACCATATACTCCCCTAATAGTCTCGCCAATCTACTCCTAATTGTCAGCTCCGTCGTCCATTACATCGCCCTCCTACTTGCCATCCTCTTCGTCATCGCGCGTCACATGCCCTCTATGCTTCCCGCCGCCCTTCGTCCCGCCGAGCAGCCCCTCGCCAACCCCACGATCTTCGACCACGCCTACGCCTACACGTTCGGCCTCATCGTAGATTTTTCACATAAAACCGCCCAAGTCAGTTTCGACATCGCCTACAGTATCGTCGCCGCCATATTCCTGTGGATCCTCGGTACATGGGCCGGCAGTTCGCTCCACAAATACAGCGAGTTCATTCGGCGCAAAGGGACCCTCGACCGCCTGGAATCCAAGTTCCTGGCCGAGTTCCGTGCGGCCATCACGAGCCAACTCCGCACACACCTAACTGTCCCATTACTGGAAACCTATCGCAGCCTCCTACTTCTCGGTCCCGTCCAGCGTGCCGAAATGCTTGCCACTTACGGACGCGCCGATGAAGACTTGGCCACACTTCACACATTTATCCTGAATCAACTTGCCACAATTGCAATGAGCCCCCAAATGGAGACGTTGTGTGTGAGCCAAATGAACGCCGACATGTTCAAAGAACTCGTCAGTCTTTCTACGACAGACTACATCGACAGTTATGTACAGTTTTATGCGGCACTTCAGAATGCTGGGCAGTCTCAAGTGTGCGCGATCCAAACCGGCGCCTACGATTCAATGAAATCTTTGTTGCGGTTTTCTGTAAATACGGCCTTGTATGGACCCACCGCCGCCACCCTACAAGCCGTTGGGAAAACTCTTACACCTGCGCCTCCAAATACCTCTTAATAGTTCATCCCACGGAGCTGAGCAATACGCTTTGCGTTCTCCTCCTGTTGCGAGCCCTTCACTTGTGCCGCATGCTGAATTGCAAGGAACCCTTCTGCCTTAGCAGTAGAGCCCTTGCTACATGAATCCACGGGCTTCGACATAACATAGTCAAGGCGCTTCTTGGCGTTCTGCGCACGTGTCGGTGCACTTTCCACATAATAACGCTTACCAGGAATGACGTACTCTTTCGGCCCAGCTGAGCACGACGCCGTCTGCTTCGGCGGAGGAGGCCGCCGCCCTTTCATGCCAGCCGGCAACGTCGCGGTCCCATAATAGGTCCCTCCATCCCCCGTATCATCGGCAATACTCGTCACTCCATAAGGATCCACGCGCTCGTATCCTGGAGGTAGCTTCACTTCAGGCTTCTTCGGCCTCGGCGGACCAGGCTTCGGCTCTTCATAGGCCGGCACAGGTGCCAATGGAATGCAACAATCGCCCGCTGCACACCGTTTATTTCCAGAAGAATCCGTGATATTTTCATGGAATCCGAGTGCCTTGCAGAAATTACCCTTGAGCCGAGTCTGGTCCGCAGAACCATCCACAACAGGACAGTACTGGATCAGCTCACTTTGGCGATCATTAAACGTGTAGGGTCTGTAATTGTACTCCAGGACTCCTTCCACAGGACGCGACAGAGGCACCTGTGGTTCAGGAACAGGAAACACCAAGTCCAGCCCACGACCAATGAACCGCTTGTAGAATGCCGAACGTTGCTCAGTAGAGGAGTTCAGATTCATGGACCCTGTACGCCGACCCGCAACAATATCGTAGGCCTTGTTGAATTTTATGAGCAACGTCTCGTAACTGTCCCCTTCCTTCGGAGGGTCGTAATCGGGCCCGTTGCGCTCTATGTGTCCTGCTATTAGGGATTCGTACGTGCTCAAGTTCGTCTTGCTTGCGGTGGCGTTTGAAAGCACATTTGCCGCATTTGTATTGGGATCTCCTCCACTAGTCATTTCGGCGAACGTCGGCGGGGCTGTCTGCTGCTCAATGGGGTCCAGCTCGTCGAGTAACACCTCGGACATTGCGGGAGGTGTCGGTGCGCCAGGGGTCGGTGCAATGTACTTCTGGAAATTCGCCTGGAAGTCCGCGTCAGACATACTATTCGCTTTTGCCTCATCAAGAATGCCCCCTGGGGCTGTTACACGGGCAAAATTGTCATTGTAAATCCCGATATTTCTTACAAAGACAGGATCGCCCCATGGTGGCAATGGAGGGTCGTATTTTGTCATCGCGGTTTGCCACACAGCCTGCCATCCACCCATATTCCACCGCTGATTGTAACTCGCCAACTCCCTGTAATAGGCATAGACGCCCTCCTTTGTCACCCGCTGCTTCGCATACATCAAGCCCGAGCGGCTCGTGCCGACCACGCCCACCGCACACTCCGCACCACTAAATGTCACCCGCCGATAGTCCCGCTCTGAATAACCAGTGCCAATGTTTGTATAGGCATACTCCACATCACAGGCACCCTTCAAGTCAGTGGGCTGTAATGTGCTTTGGAGAGTAATACTGTATCCTTTGTATTCGGCCAACTGCTCTAAGGCTGTCCTGATCTTGTCTTTTGTGGCGTCCGTATCACACATGACGACACATTGTGTCTCAAATGGTTCTGAGGACCAGGCTGCTCCCATATTACTATTAGGGGTGATTAGAGTTTGCTTGCTGGGGCTTCCGCTCTCGCTTACAGCTGGGGTCGGCCAAATGCATAGTCCAGAAATCCACTCTGGGTCCGCTGCTGCTGCTTTGCGGCGGCCTTCTCGTCGAAGTATTTCTTCACGAAATCTGGGACGTAATCGTTGTATTTCTTACAGGCGCCGGTCGAGCATTTTGGCAAGGGCGCACCAGCGGCGGCCGCAGCGGACGACGATGTACTCACGGGAAACTGGAGCTTGTCGCGGGCTGCCTGCAGCATTGAGACCAAGTAGGCTGTCGGGAGCGTGTAGCTCTGGTCGTTCTTTGCTGGAGGAATGGCCGAACCACCTTGCTGGGCGTCGGCATATTTCTGCGGGTTTGTGAGCAGATCCTTGAGGAGCGACGGGTAGGCCGGCGGCTCGGGTAACGGTTGGAGGTCCTCGGGCAGGCGCACAGTTGGTGAGTTCTCCGTGTATTGGCGCAGAAGGCTCTTCACCTTGTCATTGTATGTCTCAATGCTCTGCACATACTGATTGTCCTCGGGCTCATCGGCAGGGTCGAGCCACACAGGGATCGGTGGATTGTAGGGGCGCTCCCGATTAGACTGATCCCGCCACCCGTACTTGTAGAGCCAGAACTCGTTGTAGGATGTGAGCATATCATAATAGGCCTTGATGTCGGCGATCTTGAACTCGGACTTTGAGCTCATTTGGAATGCATAGGCGTTTTTGTCGTAACTGGCCGTCTGCTTGGCGACTTTGTCGATGTCGGCGCTCTGGTCGAAGCTGTGCCAGCGGTACAGGTACTTCTTGGCGTCGGCCTGGACATCCCCCACGGAATTGCCAATATATGTGGGGCGTATGCGCTGGGGCCCTGTACCGGCCGTAATAGTCGTGCTAGGGTCAGGTGTGATACCATCGGCCATTGTGGCACCTACCGTGACCTGCGTAGAATTGGGTGTAGAGCCGAGCGTGGGAGGCACGTAGGGAGGAGGGGCTGGAGCACTGCTGCCACTGCCACTGCCACTGCCACCGATTGGTGTCATGGTAGTAGCTGCAGGTGCCACCTTCAAGTAACAATTGGTAATACATTCGGGATCCTCACCGGCGACGTACTCATACCCTGGTATGGTCCCGCAGAAATCGATCTTCATCAGCTCGCGGTCCAATGTGCGCGCACTGGAGTAGTTGTAAAACCACGTCTGATTGGGTGTCAGCGGCGCGCATGTGCGACCGGCTTTGAACGGTTCTATAGTTTGGCGCTGCCCTACAAACCCCTCCCTAATAGTCATATAGCGCGGCATCATAATGAAAAATGGCTCATCTCCTTTTACATCTGCCCAAATATTACGGAGTTTATCGTACAATTCAAAGAATTTCTCCTGAACATCGTAATTCGTATCACTCGCCGTCGGCGGCTGATTTGCTACCACCGCCTCGTAATTGTCCCGTGGGAAAAGCGACTGGAACATCCGCCGGCCGTCCTCGTACAGCGTCTGGTATTTGCGCGCATTGTACTGCACAATCGTCTCACTGGCCGATACAGGGGGTGGCGTGCGACCAGCCGCAGGCACAGGGGCCGGTCGTGGCTTATTCTGTACAACTGTCTGTGGGGGCGGGCGAGGAACAGGCGGGCGATTCAAGATTTCCACCATCTCTTTGCTCGGATTCGCCATATTTCCACGACGGGCTAGAAGTGCCGCAATCTGAGCTTTATAGGTAGCTATCTCAAAGTCAAATACATTGTCCTGCCCACCAGCCGCCACATCAATCCACGGAGGATACGGAGGGTTGTAGTCAATTGCAGCCGTCACCGCCGCAAAGTTCAATGTATTCCCCGTGCGAACCGCAAGGGACCTGTAAGGGCGATTGTAGTCGCGTATGGCCGTCATATAATCATCGACCTGCCATTGTTCGACTGGTTTATATTTGGTCTGGGGCAAAGATGCACTCATTACTAGTAGCGGGGATATTCAGGGCGTCAGCGAACGCCACACACACCTACCCTACTAGTAATTACTGGAGTTGCTATCCCGCCTAATTCTGTAGTGCGCGCCGCAAGAGCTTCATGCTTTTGCGCTCCTGGACCGTCGTGCGCACAGAGGCCGACTTCGGCTTACAGAACTGGTCTTTCACGGCCTGTGAAACGGCCTTGCGCCGGCGATTGGTCAAACTGTAGGCGTCCGTATTGATCGGTGCCGGGCCCAGCTCGCTATCACACGGTTCCTCCACAGGCTCGCACGTTTTGTTCAACGTGGCTGCGGCCGGATCATCGGCGGCCAGCGGAAGATCAATGCGGACATCCGTATCGGGGCTGCAACACCAACTGTCTGCAGGACAGCCGTCATACGCCTTCCGCTCGTTGGCAGATAACACCACAACACCGCCGGCATCCCTACATGCATTCACTAGGCGAATCGCCATGGAACGTTTCGGCTCACTTGTGCCCGTCACTCCCATCCCCTCTTTTAGTACATCAGGCGTATCAGCCTTGCTCGGCGAAACCACGGGCTGATCCTTCCATTGCTTGTAACTGTTAAGGTTGGGCGGAGGACGCACAGGATAGGGCGTTTGCGAGGTCTCGCATGCGTTACATGTAGAGGGACACCCAGGATAAGCACGATTTTCTGCGTAGGCCCCTGTGATTTTCACGGGAGTTGTGGGCGAAGATCCATTGCCGGCGACCTCCAGGGCGCTGACGTATTTCCGTGCGTATTCGCCATAGGTCATTGAGGAGGTCTGGTTAATGGAGGGCGAGGGCGTACATGTATAGACAGCCATGTCATATTTGCTCCACACATTGCGGACAGTGTTGTAGAACTCGGCCGTAAAAGTACGACCACCGATTGTCACTTCGCGGTTCTCGTAAGTCGGCTTGGGTCCGTACAGAAGGAGTGCGGGGGCTGTTGGGGTTGATGCGAGGGGCTTCAGTTCGTATTTCAGCACGGCTTTGGGTGTTTGGATTGCAGCTGTGGCTGCAGTGGCAGCTGCTGCAGGCCCACTTGAGCTGCTCGATCCAGGCCCACTGGGCGGCCCCTCGGGTTCTGAACTGGGTCGCATAAAGCGCACTGATCCCTGCGGTCCTTCTGCCCCTGTGGTACCCATAATAGTCCAATGAGGATAGATTGTGCCTGACATAATGCCGGTCCGCACGGAGCTCACCACTTGCTCAATGGTCGGCAATTTGGACTTGTAGGCGGCGGCGATTTGTGCTGGCAAATCACCCTGTACTTCTATCTCTCCTACCTTGCCATACACCGCAAAGATCTCATGCTTCGTCGGCGGGGATGCCTGGAACCACCAGTCAGGAACGTAGTCATTGAATGGGCCGATGGTCATTGTGATATCTCCGTTTTTCCGCGGGGGCTCATTTTGCGGTGGCTTGGGTCCATAGGCGTAGATGACTGAAACTGTTGGTTGAGCAGTCTCAAACACTAATTGGGCATATCCATTGTCAAAATCAGGGGCTGCCGATAGACCTATACCTCTACATGCATACATTTCTTGTAATTTCCCCCCAATAGCTCTTATATATCTATTATAATTACTATAAGAATTTGCAATAAAACCATAGGTGCATTTAGAAAATCCTGATCCTATTGCTTCTCTAAACTGTGTAATAGTCGCCACGCTTGCATTATAACGACTTACTACAAATGGTACTTCAGTTAATGTAACTGGTCTGCTACACAATATAGGATACACTTCACTTGTACTTTTTGTTGTGGGAATTATACCTGACGTATATTGATAATAATTTAGCGTGTAATTTTGCCAATACGCTTTATATTCATTATTTATAGGTATAATTGTAGGTGTAACTCCAAACCAATCAGTCCCCGCGGCGAACCCCTCACGGGTCCAACATGTTTTATACTTGTAATAGACTGCAATTACAAGTATGATACATAATGATGCGTATAATGCCCACATCTAATTACTAGTAGGGGTGGAATTAATTCACGGGCTGATTCCGTAGGGTCTGGAGCTTCTGGCTCTTCGCGTTTGCAACTTGGGTCCGCAACGGGGTTGCACCAGTACTAGCACATTTTGGTGCTGGTGCGGCCGCGGGCCCAGCCCCGCCTTTCCTCTTGAGGCGATAACCGGCGTGGGCTGGGGTGTGTCGGATGAGTGCCTTGGAGGCCGGTTCCGCACATCCACCCTCATCGTCGCATGTAGGAGCCCCTGGGCCGCTGGTCTTCCGCCAGTTCTTGATGAGACTGGGGTCGAGCTGCCGGCCGTCATCGGGGAAGCAGCAGATCGTATCACATCCAGGATACACGTTGGGATCCTCAGTAAGATTCACGGCACCACCTGCTTTCTGGCAGTTGAGGATATCTATGACCGCCTGGCGGGTCGCATTATCCACACCGCCTTGGCTGACAAATGCCTCGCGCACAGGAATCTGTGGGCGCCCCGAGTCCCCTTCTCCAGCTAGCTCCGTACTCATCCCTACAAGTCCCTCCACGCTAACAGGTGCGCGACTGAACAACTCCATGTCAGACATCATTCGGGCCATCCCTGGGGCTGGTAGAGGTGTATCACGTTGCCCCTGGAATCCGTCCTTCGTCGTGGATTTATACAGAGTGGCGTCCTCCAAATCCAAATTTGTCCATTTGCCGGTTGAACTTGTAGGCGCCGTGTATTTTCGCTCGATCTCGGAGTCACCGTCTGACGTTGCTATACAAGTCATATTTCGTGTGTCACATCCATTGTACCGCTCGGCATCTTCCAGGTTTCGCACAAATACGATGTTTTTCTGTTCGCGCCCATCATTGACGATCATCGCCGCCTTGAAATATGCGTTCTCCTCTTTTGCGATGGCATCGATGTTCTTCGGTATGTATGTGTTGTACGGTACATCATTCTGTTTGCTCCATATGTGGCGGTCATAATTGTAGTCGCTGACGGTGCCTTTTGTGAGGACTCCACTGAGATCATAGATCGCTTCGTATTTGGTCCTGTCAATGTTTTTCTTTGAGCCGTAACAGATTACTCCGTTGAGGACTTGATCCGTCATTGTCTTAGAGATGTCTGTTATGCGAACACCGAGTACCTTTCCATTGTCGTCCTTGTAAGGGATTGAGGGATGGCCAATGGTGATTAAGTTGTTCTTATCTCCACTCGCAAACAGTTTATACATGGCCCCTAACATGGGCCATTGGGCCCCAATCGGCGTACTTTTACCGAACTCATCCACCGTACTTGTAAGGGCCACATCACCGCCAAATGTTTTACATTTTTCGCGGGCATCTTCAAATGTGGATTTGTTGGGTAAATTCACGTAGAAAATCTCATTGGTCGGTGCAACTGTGTCGAAGCTTTCTTGGCCTGTGTAAGTGTTGAACTTCACGACGGTAAATCCTGCGGTGGCAGCTGCTTTGCGATCACCTTTGGCTAAGATGCCGGCCTTGCCGTCGGGTGGCAAATACGAAATCACGTAGGGCCCTTTTGGAACAGGCCCAGGTGCTGCATTTGTCGCGAAAGACGCACGATGAGGCACTAGGTACTTCTGTATTTCACTGTACTCATTTACAGGATACACAGGGGGCTTGTCAATATCTCCAAGAATCCATCCAGGGGTGTCCCAGTTTGCACCGCCAAAGTTGTTCTTGCCCTTCGCAGCGGCTTTTACGTCTGCGAGTGTGGCAGGTAACACACCAGTTGGTAATGTTATTTTACTTGCATCATCACGTTTGAAGCCGGCTTTCGTAGCTCCGTCTAATAGTAAAAACACATCAGTTTCTGTGGGATTGTTTGTCGCACACGATTCATACACGGCTGGTATTGTTATAGTTGAAATTTCCTTAGTAGTAGGATCTGATTTTGCTTGATACAATTGCGAACCGCCAAGTGATATACTAGCACTAATGGACAGTGGTGTTGTTGTAGCTAAGATTCCTGTATTGTCCTGGATAATTACTTCGGCCCCCGTATTTGTGATTGCGACTAATTTCCCAGTGAAAACATTTAACCGCATACGACTTATAGCACCAGATGGATCAAGAGTGATGGAGACTGGCTTTGCATTTATTGTAATTGTAAGTGTATAGTTACCAGGTGGTAATTGAGTAGTCTTATTAAATGTAGTATTTCGTAACGTAAAAATCACTTCACCCACGTTCCATGAAGTCTCCACGACTTGCGTACCAAGGGCTGCGTCGTTTGTTTGCTTGAAAATTGTTTTTGACACGGGGGGCGTACTAGCAGGTACAACTGTACCGTCACTAGCGGAGTTTGCAGTGCCAGTGTAATTGACAAGCTGTGTGATTTCGATCGTGATTTTCTCGTCATTCATGCGGCGCAATTCAGGGGCCGAACTGCCCGTTTTTGGCAGACTTGATACTAGTTCAGGACCAACTCTGGCACCAGCTGCCGTCAAAAAGGTGACGGTGTTTGCATCGCGATTGTAATTGACCGCTGCAATCGTTTTAGTTTCCGTTAAAGATCCTGATTTGAATGCTGCCTTGAACAATTCTCCAGTCGCTTTGCGATTAACTGTTATGACGTAGTCAGTGTTTGGCTCGAGTTGGCTCACAGGTGTAATGGAAGACCCTGGGATGGATGAACCAGAGAGGCTTCCTGATTTTGCGCCGAAATCCACACGAACATTTGTAGATTCATCCGATCCAGAATAGATCGCCGAGTCTCCTACAGGGTTGAACTGGGTTGGTTTTATAGTCGCTTTTGCGCTAGTAGTGTCCAGTGGGAAATCCACACCGTTCATTTTGAGTTTTACATCCAAATCCCTGCTAGTCTGGCCAGCGAGGCCCGAGTCGCGTAAGCCTTGAACATCAAACCGGTTAATTGTGGCACCGCGCGTGCTGATAAACGCGACCTCGCCAGTATTTACATTGATGGTGAATTTGCGGGTAGGCGCAGTTGGCTTGAATTTCATGACGCCATAATTAGGCATTTTACCTGTCGCATTATCAAGAACACCAGAGCTCAACGTTAGCTCGTACTCGGTCGCAGGGGCCGTTATAAGCACGTAGGGCTCAGGGAGTACGTACTCATAGACTTCAGGATTTTCCGCCGTTTGTGTAATTGTGAATTTGGGGGCTTCTATTGTAATTGTCTTATCAAGTTTAATTGTGCGATTTAGTACAATATCGAGTGACGTATTTGTAGTGGATGATAGTTGGGTGATGAAACTTGTAGGAAACGTTAGTGATTTTCTGATGGTATTATCAGATTTGAAAAACGTTATTGTATTTTTTGTAATATTTAATTCATAACGTGTTGCATCACTTAACTCATTACTAAATATATTAAATAATGTGTCAGCATTGTTATTGAACGCAATTGTGTAATTCAAATTCGTTAATGCCACGGGTTTTCCATCTTGCATAATATTGCCACTTATGACGTAGCCCACATCAGTCATAGCTGCTGCGCCTATTAAGTAAATACCACCTAATTGTATATAGCGGGTCGTAAAAGGGCCAATTGTTGTACCTACACCTGATACATCAATTTGGATTGAACGTTCCTCTTGAGACAGCTTACGATTGAAATCATTGATCAATGGTATAGTCTGTATCACAGTATTGGGCGCGTTTTTACCGTAAAAGAGTATGGCTTGTCCAACAGTGTCTATTGCGTAAGAATGTAGTGGGGTAGTGAAGGCTATTTCTGTATTTGATGTATGTTCTATGGTTTGTGTTGCAGTTTCTGTGCTGGATCCAGATGCGGACCCTGTACGTGTCATTACAGAAGAACGTACAGATATTACGTACCTTCCTACTGGTAATACAACAGGGTTATTAGAGTTCATCATAAACTTACCAGATACGGTTGTACCGCCTGATGCATTTCCTTTATCAATTGTGAGTTCCGTTGATGGAATTGTAATAGTGTCTGATACGAACGTACGATCGCCAAAACTGAGTGAAACTGTTGCTGTGCGTGCAGTGTTGTATAAATAATGCATAGCAAATTGTTTCACAACCCCAGTAAGGTTCTTATCGGTCTTATAATAGTTGTATGATACATAGCCACTTGCGTCATTTAGCGTCACTTTGACTCCATTTACATCAGTATAAGTCTCAGTAGTGTCTATTGCACTGTCTAGAGTTAGTTTGAGTATTTGGCGATTAGTTGATGACATTGTAAATCCGTTATTAAATGTAATTGTGTAATCTAGCCCAGATGTGACAGGCGTTTTAGTAAATGCTTGTAATATAAAATCATTCATAGGCATAATATAGTACCCCGTTACATTATCTAAAATTGTAATTCTGACAATGTTATCAGATGTATCTAATACACTTTCAGGGTAAGTTCTAGTATTAGTTCCTATTGACGTAACAATTACATCAGCTAGTTTTATAGTATATTCACTTATATTAGCTGTAGCTGCTGTATCAAACTGATCTATTATACGTAATTGCCTAATTGATGGGCCGTGGTATATGCTGACCTTGTATGGGTTTGGATTTGATGATAGTGGCAGTACAGAATTGTTAGAAAATGTCGCTTTATACGTATATGGTTGATTAGCAATCGGTACTAGATTATAACTGAAATCTCTACGAATATCAATTGGAAATGCATTTGTATTTTCAAATATTAATCCTGTAGATACTCCAAGATCTGGCCACCCCCCTGCTGGTTTTTTGTAAATACGTAACGTGTAATTTGGATTATAAGTTTTATCCCCTTGAAGCTGTTCAAGTATATTTTTAGTAATTATAAGTGGTGTAACAGTAGATATAATTGTATTATTTGGGCCAAGTGCATATAACTTGTTTTCATTTGCGTTAATTTGCAACCCACGTAATACAGTATTTTTAGGTATAACTAGCGTGTTACTAGTTGCATTGTCATCATGTACTGTTTGTATTGAACCGAGTATATCATTTTCACCAGAATTTGAACTTGAATCTGGAAATGTTTGTATTAAGTGTATTTTATACTCGGCAGCTTCAGATACAGCTGCAGTAGGTAACGTAGTAGAACCTGGCAGCATAACATTAAATTTGTATTTGTCGGTCGCATCTTGGGTTACAGTAAGGGGTTGTTTGGCGGGTGTCCATGAGTTACTTACATCGGTAAAATCAGATTCAACGCAAACTGTACATGCAGATATATCGGTTAGAGTGTATGCTGTATATGTGGATTTTAGAGCATCTACTGAACTTTTGCAACCGGTTTTGTCACATCCTGTTATACGCATGCTTCCATAAAATATACTGGTTTTAAAAATATTTAAAAATGCTGTGGCATCGGTATTTTTATCAGTATCAGTAATGCTTGCAATTGGACTATATTTAATATTATTATACATATTCATTATTGTTTCATGTAGTGTTTTACTAGTTATATAATATGAGTTGTTATTTGATCCATTTATTATTTGATATGTATCATATGAAAATACAAGTTTGTATTTGTTACACAAATCTTGTAGTTTTTGTATATTTGTAGAATGATCTGATGATTTTATACTAACTTCTTTTATTGCTGTTGGCGCTGTAACAGTTGATCTAAATGTTCCTATTTGTGATGCATTTGTAGAATAAAGGGAATAAACTTTACCTACTATAAAAAAATATGTCCAATACCCTGCGCCAGTATCATAAATAATCCACCTCTTATCTGCATAACCAGACGTAGTAAATGGGTATCCTACTTTAGAGTACTTACCCCATTTAGCAGCAGAGGTTTCCATTTGAGTTGATTTATCTGGATGAGGACCAACTATCCATTGTATAGGAGAACCAGTTGTTTCTATCATTTCTTCTGGAATATTATAAATTCGATTAGAATAATCATATGCTTCATATAATATACTAGATAATGTACCAGTTTGACACCTTAACCATGTAAGTTCTTCTTGAGTAGCAGGCCTATATTCTGACATACTATTTGCAAAAGCGTAAAAATAAGACCCCCCATTCATACCTGTGTTCATACAAGTGTTAAAATCATTGTTTCCACAAATTATACCAGCTGTACCATATGTTGCGGTAACACCATTTATAGTTTCATTAGCTCTATACATGTTATAACCATAGTCAAGTGCAATATTACCGTTATATTTACGTGCTACTGGAATTAATGTATAAGCTGGGTCTGGCACTGGCCTTAATTGAAACCGATTAGGATTGTTCATATCAGTACACTCTGTTTGTAATGCTAATCTACTATCGCCAAGACTACCACGATTTATTTGTACGCATATAGGAAATATGCAGAGTGTATCGGATAAGTGTGTAAATGTATTTACAGCAGACGGTGCAGCTGTACAAATTCCACCTGTTTGAGCATTTGTTGTATTATCATAAATAGTTAATATACCATTTGTTATTGCTGGTCTTTTATAATTTGTAGAGTTATATTTATAACTAGTGTACCCACCAGTGTTTATACTTGTATCATTTGGATTTTGAGTAATGATATCTCGCATTTCAGTTTCCCCACTATACACTTTCTTACCAATCGTCCAACATTTAGCGACAATAGATTCATACTTAGTCCCATCTGATGCTTCATAATATCCAAAAACGTTATATGTTTTATTAGGTGTATAAATATTAGTTGGTGCTACAAACGGTTCTATATACATTTCAGTGCGCCCTATACTCCGCAAATACCGCCTATATATCCACACCACCAATACTATACCCAGTAATAGTGCAAGATACACATACATATTACTGTATATACATATTAAAAACCTGCGGAAATTATCCACAGGTCACAAGCTTGGCACGCCCACGACGCAATCTGTACGGGCTCGGGAGCGATGGAGTTAAACAGTCATCAGAGAACCCCTCCTCCCTGCCACCCAAATACGCCGGCACCATACGTTGCTGGAAGAACCGCCACCCTTTCACCAACCCTGCCGTAGCCTTGGCCGTCTCCTTGTCCGTAAAACCTTCCTTCACACAAACATCCTTCTCCTCCACACCTAACGGTAACTCCCGCCGCTTCAACCTGTAGGGCCGATTGAAATGCACACATTTGTCCTCATCACCCGATCCCAGCTCTTTCTTTGCCTCTGCGGCTGCAACCGCCGCAGCCACGGCCCCCGCAGCTCCAGTCCGCCGCCGAAACGTCGTCTTGTAATCCACTGGGATGCAACACCCTTCGCAAGTGCAACTGCTCACCCCATCCTTCGAGTAGTACCCGTAGGATGCGCACAGATTCGTCCGATACTTCGCCAACAACTGCAAATTCGTCATCGTCACACTCTCGTACGGCCGCGACGACAAATACGTAATGATCTTACGCTGCACATCGGACAAATCGTAGCACTTCAACCCGATCGGCGCCCGACTGGGCTCCTCCATGTTGTTCATAATGTCGTACATCGCCGGGTCATAGGCATACGGTACCTCCAAATTGTACCCCTGTAAAGCTCGCACATCCACCACGCCATTTGTCGTCACGGACTTCAAGATAAGCCGGTCCAACTCCAGGAACTTCAACGCCGTCAGCTCGTACGTCTGCCCCTCCGTTCCCGCCCCCGCCGTCTGTGCATACGACTTCACTTCCGCCGCGGCCCCGCGTACAGACCCCAGCATCTTCGCAAATAAAGCCCGATTGCGGAACCACGCGTCCTCATAATAGACCAACTCAGGCAACTCCAGGCGCTCACCACCTGCTGCCCCTCCAGATGGCCTCGTCCCCGCAGCCGATGACGACGTCGCCCCCACCGCCGAACTACTCACACTTACAGGCACAGGTGTGTGCGTCTCCACCGCCGCATTCACATCATCCTGGGTCTTCAAATCCACCCGTAATAGCAACTCAAATACACTCAAGCTGTTCTCCAAATCCGTCCCAGCAATCGGCCGCAAATTCTGTGTCCCCGCCGTCATTGTGTAGGTCACACCAACTAGAGTATTCATTTTTAGATTACTCACATACAGTACATCCTTGAGAGGATCCTTGGGCGTCGAGAACTCCTTCCTGAATTTGTACGGCTCGCCGCCGATCTGGATGTATGTACCAAACTCCTTCAAAGTAGTACCTGCGGACGTCGTCCAAACACGGAGCTGCGAATTAATCCACTGTTCCCACGGCGTCAATACAGGATTTACAGCGCTGTCATTGCTGAAGCGTGCATTGCCCTGCCCGCCCTGATACACAGGAGGTGCCGCATAAAACACAAACTCCTTGTCCGTATTGAGTGCAACCGCCGATGGCACTTTCGCCCCGAAATCTCCCGCCGTTAGCGCAGGAAACGGCGTCCCACTCTTCCAGCCTCCCACTGCCGCCGCAAACGCCGCCGCACCAGGAAGAATAGGGGGCTTGTAGGCCCCCGCCGTCAGCGCCGCCCCACCCGTATAAGCCGCACAACGCAGATCTGTTACAGTACCCGTAGTACCTGTACAAGCCGCCGCATAGATCTCATTGTATTCCTTCAGCGCCGTCAAAAACGCCGCAATATCGACCCCGCCCCCTGCAAAGGGCTCGGTCTGCCGCCAACCACCAGCCTTCAGTAACCATCCAAACCACCCCCAGTACCCTAATAGCAGCAATATCAATATGATTAAAAATACTGATATAGCGGCAAAGTGTTTCATATGCCCTTCTTACTTTTACAGGCCAAAATGGAGTCGCCCCCTACGCTCACACCAAGAGCGTTTGTAGCTTCACTGCTTTCGCCACACGCGCCGTCTCCCGCACATCTAATTGTCGCTCACCTAGATCAGCCGCCCCATCTTCAAAGCACTCGAAGAGTGCGGCAGTCGGAGATGGGACTTTCTTGAACTGCGCCGGCTTGCGCTTGAGTACGTATTCGCGCAACACAGGCTGCGGGCACTTTGCCTCTCCAGCTCCAATTGCAGCCCCTGTCGCGGCAACCCCTGTAGCCCCTACAGCCCCCGTACCTGTCACAGCCCCTGCTGGAGCCAACTCTTCTGCCGACGGCCGGCAACACCCCAAGCAGCCCGTGCCACACCCCTTATAGGATGTAGCCTCAGCCCCATTGCCCCACCCCTTCGCTGCACACAAGTTCGCCGTAACTGCCGCAGCAATCGCATCACGTTCTGTCGGTGTTCCAAAAATACGCCGTTTCAAGGTTTTTATAATGCCCTGTTCGGCCTCATCAAATGTTACACATCCATAACTTTTCGGCACAGCTACACTAGGATACGCGGAATTGTAGCGCGCAAGCACAGCCCCCTTATAGTCTTCCTTCGAAAGCACGTCTGGCACCCTGTATTTGTAGGCCAGTGAGACCTTCGTCAAATATGTGTTCATTGTCGTCTCATAGTCGTTAAATTTCTGCACAATATCCGCATACAAATCTGTCGCAGGATCGGGTCGGACCTCACAAAACTTCGCCGTCAAGTTTCGTGCCGCATCCAAGTTCTTTGTCGCTTCATCTTCCGTTACAGTTGAGCCCAATAAGGGGGCCACGCTATTTATGTACATATCGGATAAGTGACACATATTCACGACGTAACCGCCACGCGCATTATCCTTGTATTGCTCACAATTTTGCGCAAACCCCCCAAGGCTCTTAATCAGATCCGTTAATTGCCCACTTGTCAAATTCCCAGGATCCGCACACAAGGCTGCACTAGGCTCACTGAACACCCCTAATAGGAGCCCATTAGTACTATTAGAGGGTGTTGTGGTAGCGGCGGCGGACGACGACGAGCTGCCAAAATCCGCGAACCCATCAGCTGCCTGATAGGCAGCTCTTGGGTGCTGTTGGCCTCCGTGGCCAACGAACCCATCCCCGAAAAACCAGCCCCACAGCATTTTCAAAATCCAAATCGCAATTCCAAACATTGTCATTATAAGCGTGCCGACCATTGGCAGCCCGATAAACAGTAGTATAAGTATTAGTATAATACTCATTTCTGTCACACCTCTTATTGTATTTGTAGATTTTCCCAACGATGTGCGCACTAAGCTCGCACAATCTCAGGGTACGCCGCGCTCAAATCGGCCAAGACAGCCGCCGGCTCACATGACGGTGCGGCAAACGACTGGCTTCCTAACAGGAAATAGACCCAGTCCAGGCCGCGCTCGCCCATATTCTCCAAGAATTGTATGTAATCCCGTCCGGGAATCGTCAGCCATTTCTTGAAGAGCCCGCGCAGACCGACCGACATGCGCCCCCGAAACTCCTCGCACATGTACATAACAGTCAAGAGCTGGAACAGATCACGGCCCGTCTTTGGGCACGGATCACTCGCGGGGAAGAACCCCGTCGCATTCACCAGTGTCCGCCGCCCCGTCCCCGCGCAGGCAAATCCGAAATCCACCAGCTTCACGGACCACCGACCGCCGACACACACGAGCCGATCGGCCCATGCCACTTCGATACCCTCCCCGTCGCACAAAATCACATTGTTCGTCTTCAAATCACGGTGGTTCATGTCGAGCCGCTCGCCCAAGATCCATAAAAGTACGCCAACTTGGCCGAGCACGCTCACCACGTCGGCCTCAGGCAGTTCGCCCAACATATCACTGAACAACTTGATGTCCTGGAAGGGGACCATCGTGAAGACTCCGCGCCCCGTACGGGCATCACGGAAAATATCACGCACCTCCGCGATCGCCCCTTCCAGTCCATACTCGGCTAACACGCCCCGTGCTGCCACCTGAAAGAACGCCTCACACGACAACGATTCGCCGTCCTTCGACGACTTCTGGAACAACACCTCGGCCTCCTCTGTGCCCCCATCCTCTACCCCTAATAGCCCATCTTCGCCCCCTTCGCGCACTTCCACCACCTCTACCAGACCATGACTCCCATTAAATGCCACTTCTTTCGGTGTTATTACACGGTGTTTGTATAAATTACCACTCGCAAATTGTAACTCTTGTGTCCTCTCGTCCTCTCGCATCACAGCCTGGGGCAGAAATCCGTCACTCACGTATTTCACGCCCAAAAAAGGACCCGCATAAGAAATACCGTAGGGTCGTAAATTGACAAAATCCATCTATTGACCGCCGTCGTTATATATCTCTAACGCGCGAATTGTTCAACGGCCGCCTCCATGCGAGCCCGTGCAGGGGCAACAGGTCCCACAGCCGGCGCCGACAACCAGTACGCCGCCAGCTCATTCGGGTGCTCCTGCTCGCTCGCCGACAGCTCCCCGAAGTCCGCCACAAACTCGGGCGGCGCGTAGCTCTGCCATTCCCCGCGCTCCAAATCATACCACGCCACCCTAATAGCCCCTAGTGCAGGAGACTCTGGACGTGTATAGACAGGGACAGCTACCCAGCGCCGGCGCCACATGTAGAGACCCGCCCACACCGTATCAGGGTTCAAACGCCGCCGCTTCTCGAGTTCTTCGGGAATCCGTCCTGTGTATGGCTCCAGGCCCCACACATCCGCATAGAGCCGATTCCAGGCTGCGGCATGTTCCCGTTGATGGACATGTATGCACTCGTGCGTGAAAGTCGTTTGACCGGCCGCGCCGTCGAGTTGGAAATACTGCGGGAAACATACGATCCCACCTGGGCGTGTATGAGGCATACCGCCATCCGCCGAGTTCGCCAACATCACCGCGCGCAGTCGCACAGGCATTCCGCGCTTTAACCATGCAGGCATTGCCTCCCCCGCGACCATCATCTTGTATTGGAACTCGGCTTCAGGGGCGCGCGGCGAGTAGTCCATCTGCCGACGGGCCGCCGCATTGGCCGCACATGAAGCACATTTCCACCTGTAATTGTCCCGTGCTTCGGCTTGTTCGAGTGCTTCGTGGGCTTCTGCTGCGCTCAGCGCATAATACTCCCGCGGAACCTGTGGGGGCATCACCGTAGGCACAAACGATTCGGTATTCCCCATTTATGATTGCTTAGAAATCACACATGGGGTTTATATGTATTTAGCACGACGTGTTCTGGTATGTATCCAATACAGCCGCGCCTTCAGGAGTATCATTTACGATGTATATAGCAGCCACACCAGTCTTACGCGCTTTGATATTGTTCTTGCACTGAGTCTTTGTGACAGCCGTTGTGTTGTACTTGTCGCACAGTGCCTGAATGCTGGCAGTTATATCGGCAGGTACCTTATCCACAGTATTTAAGGCTGCACGTGTCTTCCCTTTTTGTAGTACAACTGACTTCCCCTTAATGTATTTATCAAGGTCGGCCTTCGATGCAATGTGGTTGTTCAAAATGTACCTGTGGGCAGCGGCCTCACACTTGAACCCTTCCTCGGCCCGCAAGGCCGAGTCAAACCCCTCCGCGTACCCTGAGCGACGCAGCAAATACACTACCAGCACAAATACGAGCGCATGCACAAGCACAGCCGTCACACTTGTCTTGCCGCTCATAAATACGCGCCGACCAACCGCGGGCAATGTGAGCAGTAGGCCGGGCTGTAATAGTACAAATAGGACCATGTACAGTAAAATAGACATAATTGGTTACTAGACTATATCTAGATTTTAGTTGCTGATAGACCCAGAAATACTTGATGAAACAGTATTTGCCGCAGTTAATAGTTGATTTTTTCGTAATTTAATTAAAGTCTGTACTTCCGTATAAAGTATTATTTCTGCGTTCTTTTTATCAATATCAGCAACCCATGCATTTACATTGTTTATATTTTTGGGTTCTATGTCCTTTTTACGGTATGGTTGTACGCGTGTAGTTAGACTTGTTATAGCACTAGTAAGTAACTCTATACGTTGTTTAATTCGCGTCTGAAGTTTTGTTAGTTGTTCTTGAGTTACTTTCGGCGAACGTATTTCAGCTTTATACGCATCTGTTTCTTTTACAACAGTAGTTGAAGCAAGTGAGCGCATTTGATTGTAAAAATCAGCGGGGGTTGCATACATACGCATAGGTTTAATTGCTGACGGGGGTAATGCGAACTTTTCTACAACAGTGTGACGTAACACATGTACGACCAGAGCAAATACGAGGGCATGTACGAACACCGCCTGCACGCTCATCTTACCGCTCATGAACACAGAGCGGCCCACTGCGGGCAACGTGAGCAATAGACCGGGCTGTAATAGTATAAATAAAACAATGTACAGTAAAATAGACATTGTACTATATATATGGCCCATATTATTTTTTGAACTGAATAGTATTAGGGCTATCTTTATTTGTATAGGCATATTTTGCAGGCCCTAATGATGTTGATTTAGAACCCAAGGAACCCGATTGTAAAATTATTGGGATCTGTGATATTTTACTTTGTAATGTAAAATAGTGGTATCCATCGGTGGCTTTCCTATGACGTTCAATAACTGTATTATTTAATGAATCTTGTGCTGATTGTAATTTTCGTAAATCAGAGCGATATACATCATCAAGTCTAGCAACGTCTTTTTCAAGCTTACTAACTGTTCCATCTAATTGTGCCTTAATTTTAGCAATACGTGTAGGGGGTGTAGATGGTGAAGCTATTTCTTTTTCTAAGTCTCGTATTTCTTTAGCAACGGAATCCGATGGTTTAGCATTATAAACTAATGGCACTCCAGTGTATCCAGATGGTTGCCAGTTTGAATCATTTAATGCAACAGTAGGAGCAAAAAACCCTTCAGCAAACCCTGAGCGACGCAGCAAATGTACTACAAGCGCAAATACGAGGGCATGTACGAACACCGCCTGCACGCTCATCTTACCGCTCATGAACACAGAGCGACCCACTGCGGGCAACGTGAGTAGCACACCGGGCTGTAATAGTATAAATAAAACAATGTACAGTAAAATAGACATTGTTTGTTACTAAAGTATAGACAGAAATTACTTGCGCATACTACTGGATGCCATCCTTGCGCCTGACATAGACCCTGACATCATGGACATACTGGGGTACATGTAGCTGGGATACATGCTGGGCCCTGACATCATGGACATAGTGGGATACATGCCGCTCATCACGTAGCTAGGCTTTGCTGAACTGGCCATGCTTGCGACGGGTGCAGCCTGGAACATGCTGCTCAGCAAGCTAGTAGGCTTGGTCGCACTGCTCGACACCATTGATGCAGGCTTGGCAACAGTGCTGCTTATAATGGGTGCCACCTTTGCTGCACTGCTTGCCATCATAGGTACTTGCGAAGGTTCTGTCTTGAAGATGCCCTGAACAGTTTGTAGCATGCTAGGCGCCACCTTCGTTGCACTACTAGATGCCATCATGCTCGCAGGCATAGGCATACCACTTGTCATAAACTTCGTGGGCTCAGGGGCAATCCTGGCCGCACTACTAGCCATCATAGGTACTTGCGAAGGTTCTGTCTTGAAGATGCCCTGAACAGTTTGTAGCATGCTAGGTGCCACCTTGGCTGCACTGCTAGACGCCATCATTCCAGGTACTGCCTTTACTGCACTAGCAGATGGGATACCATTGGTCATTATATCCTTCATCTTGTTATCAATTAATGCAATAAGAGTCTGGTATTGTGCAAAATCAAGTGTGTATGTATTGTATAAGTCCAACTCTTTAGCCGATAGCGGATTAGAAGCAGATTTAGCCTTTATTGTATTTATCAAGTTCCGTAATTTGATTAATTGCTGGTTGGCAAGTGTTCGTATTTGGGCCAAACGTGGCGGGGTCTTGGGGGTAACAGGCCCATTGATTTCCGCGATGTATTTATCAATTTGGGCAATTGTAGCGGGAGATGCCGAGGATGCAAACCCCTCCGCAGTCCATAGGGCTGCGTTGGGGTAAGCCTGGCCCAACGGGCCAGCGAACCCCTCAAAGTACCCCCCGCGACGCAGGACATGCAACACCACAGCAAACACAAGTGCATGTACAAACACGGCCTGCACGCTCATCTTGCCGCTCATGAAAATAGAGCGACCCACTGCAGGAAGTGTGAGGAACATGCCGGGCTGTAATAGAACAAACAATAGCATCATAGCAATTACGGACATTTCACGGGGGTTCTACTATTAGGGCCCTGTTTTACGCATCAACCTCGGCCAGTCGCTCGGCCTCCATCGCGAGCTCGAGCTTCTCCTTTGCCGTCGCCTTCTTCTGGCGCAACTTGAGCAGCGCCGCGTCGGCGAACCAGTCCGAGATCTTCGTCTGGACTTTCGGGGGCGCCGCCGCGGCAGCGGCCACCGCAGGCTTGGTCTTCACCGGTGCCCTAACTGTCCCTTGTGCGTAGAATTTCATACTATCACTTTCTTTCGCCGGCGCACCGGTTAATGTCACTTGCTTGCCTGGGCGCATCGCCGCCACAAACGCCCGCTTACTGTCCTCTGCGATCCGTGCCAACGCATCGCCGAACAGCAACTTCGCCGCCACGTTCTCCCGCATCGCCACTCGCCGGTCCTCGTCCAAGTTCCGCCATCCATCAGGCAAGAGCGCCGGCGAATACCCTGGCATTTGCTCCAACAAGATCCCAAACATCTGGCTAATAGGATTCTTCAGTTGATGCTGGATGTAGTACTCATAATCCACCACCAAGCCCTTCTCGCGCACAAACTGTGGGGTCTCAATACGTTCGCCTTGGAGCTTCGCTGCAACTTGTCCCACCGCCGGCCGCACATACACGTAGGGGAGTCGGTCACCGGCCGCGGGGGCGTTACCAGGATCCCGCGCCTTAATTCGATCTGCCAGGACCTTATGTGCCGGCGGCGTGCAGGCATATTCAGCCTTCAGGGACTTCGTAATAATCAACTGGCCCATCTTCGTGCGGCCTTCCACCAAGTCCGCCACACCACGCCGCACAATCTCCGCCGCCCCCACAACGTCCCGCTCTTCCAACACCTTGTTCATCGCCGCGCCATAAATGGTCTTCACTAGTGGAGCATTTCCACGACGCTTGATGGAAATCCCCATGTACTTATACACGAAGTCATCGGGCTTCTTCTCGTTCTCGAACATGCGACCCGCATACAGCTTTTTACTGAACATCAACAACGGGTCATACACCTTGTCGAACTCGAAGTCGTGCGGCGCCTTCAAGACCTGCGTCACTAAATGACCCGCCTCGCCCGTCAGCTCAATCGTCGCGATCCGCGCCTCACGGCCGGTCAGCGGGGTCCCCGTTTCAGGATTCTGTGGATTAAACTGGACGAAGAGGGAATCAGTGTTATGTACGACGAGCGCACCAGGGCCCACCGCAAAGTGGTGATTCTCCGTTTCAAAGTCATACACGTAGGCCTCACCAGGGTGTGCCAGCTCACGAATCACCTTGATTTTCGTAGGAGACTTGCGCTGGGGAGAGCGTGTCATCGTCAAGCGGAACACGTCCAGCTTTGACGCGCGGTCATTTACACTCACGTTATAGCCAAGCTTACGGGCCAACAAGTAGAGCCCAGTACATACCTCCTTTCCCTTCTGGTCAAAGCGGCAGAATCCTAGAGGGTCCTTGTCGCCATCTCCAGCATAGAACCCGTTCCAGAATGCCTGTGCAATGTTCAGTGGTGCATTCAGAATCTCCGCAGGCACTTTCTTCTCACGGTGTTCATTGTAGAACATCTCTCGGTAGCGAGTCGCAATTACACGAGTGCGCTCACCCGTAGGCACAAGCTTATATACGCCAGAGCTCTCCAGGGTATCTAGGATCTTTGTCTGGAATGGACACTTACCACGAGCTTGCTCCAGTAGTGCCATATCAGACTTGTTGATAGCCCAAGATGATTTCACACCCGATGGACAGTCATACACGTCCGCCGAGCCGTCGGCCATGAAGAATCCCATGACCCACGCCTCATCCTCCGTAATAGTCGTCGCATTAGTCTGCAGAACCGTGTGCTGGTCATGATTGTGGAGTAGCTCCGTCCCCACCACCACCTCACCAGGCCTGCACTCGGACCCATCAGGGCGCACCAAACTGTGGTCCTCCGTGGCATCCACAACACCCGTATGTGTCAAGATACGGTACAGCTTCTTTCCAGGTGCAAGGCGATGGCGGATTAGTCGCCGCACTGCAGTGAATCCGCGCTCCGTCCATACCTGTAGGCTGGTGCCCGTCAAGTCAATCGCCTCCTTCGTATCATGATGAACCTGCCACCGTGCATCATCGGCAGCAAACAACTCGTCCATACGAGCCGTGTAAGGAGCCCCGTCGCCTTGCCGCATGAAGAGCCCCGTGTTTCCCACCACAGAATCACCATACACAGTTTTTGCCATGCATGTCGCCGCCGTCCGTGCGTTCCCCGCCTTCGGTCCGTAAAACTCCTCAATCACCGCCTTCGCGAACATAATCTGCTTGCGCCCATAGCCAGTCACGGACGCGGCCAAGTGCTGGAGCCGCAGCTTGAACGTCTTACTCCCTAACTGTCCATACAGCGAGTTGGCCGTAATCTTGTAGGCATTCTGCTGAGCATCGAGGAGGGAAATCTTGAGTGGATCCGTCTCTTTCGGAATGAGCGCCCGTGTCGCCTTACGGGCCGCCAACAGACCCTCAATAATCAACGGCACGGTCCCCTTTGCGTCCTGGGCGTAACGGCAAATCCGCTTACCCACCGAGATCTTCCGTGGGTCCTTACGAGTATCTGTGGGGTCAGCCTGTAGCAGGTCAAACTCAATGTCCGTAAAGGGAATCTCGGCCGGCAAGTCGTAGTCCGCACTGTCCCCGCACGTCCAGGCCGTCTTCATGTAGCGCCCCTGGTGATCATAGTCCTTCACCCACACCAATGTGTCGTGACTGATGTTTTCACTGACAATCGTGGAGGGATACAGTGACGCGAAGTCGGCCACACCCACGGGCGCCCCAAGCAACCCCACGGTCGGCTCCAGTACAATCGCGCCCTCGTACTTGTCCTCACCGCCCCCAGCTCCACGATTCGCCGGCGCGGGCAACACATGCACCGCCTGGCCCCGCTTGTACGCCTCCTTGAACATCAGGGACTCGATCTTGATGCCCTGGCCGCGCGTGAAGATGTAGCTTACAGGCACCGTACAAACGTTCGCCATCGACATAGACGTGTTGAAGATCTCCAGCTTGTAGTACAAGTCGAGCACCAGGTCACAATCCTGTACGCAGTATGCGGCCACGCGCGCCCGATCCTCCGCGGACCCCGTGTGGAGCCTGAACAGCTCCGCCGGCGACACGTCTTCCTTTACAATGACCCACTGTGTCGCATCCTTCCACGCCTCATCCTCAATGTCATCCTCGG
>JACCDZ010049519.1_pt1 | contig 30859 bp, 28 predicted proteins | sample 7449551 | NCBI WGS metagenome assembly JACCDZ01 (sample SAMN15323452, study PRJNA562643) | freshwater metagenome | isolation source: river surface water | place: USA:Blue River Watershed | collected 2017-08-18 | reverse complement strand
GTCGGTGAGGGACTCGAACATGGATCGGAAGGGGGACGGAGATTTTTTAACCGCGGATTACGCGGAGGGAGCGGATGAGCCGGACGAGGATTAAATTTTTAGCCACAAAGAACGCAGAGAACGCAAAAAGGAGAGACGGGTGGCGGGGCTTTCTTTGTGCTCTTTGCGTTCTCTGTGGCCAATAATTCGGCGTCAGGCGACGTGGAGAAGAAAGGCGGAGCGGGGAGATGGCAGGCTTTGGAATGAAAGGAGACTCAGGTCTTCGTTCACTTCGTTATCTCCTGTAAAACCGGATTGGTTCGTCACGCCACGCGGAGGACGGCGTAGGATTTTTTGCCCTTTCGGAGGAGGATGTATTTGCCGAAGAGGAGATCGGCCTCGGTGAGGGCGCGGGCGGGTTGGGCGGGGTCGCTCTTCACGTTGTTCACGTAGGCGCCGCCGGCTTCGATGGATTTGCGGGCGTTGCCCTTGGATGTCTCGAGCGCGGCAAGCGTGAGTGCCTCGGCGAGGGGGAGGCCGGGGGCGGCGAGGCGCTCGCGGGGGAGGTCGACGGTGGGGATCTCGCCGGCGACGTCGAGGAAGGTGGCTTCGCTGGTGTCGCCGATCTCGGCGCCGAAGAGGATCTGGCTGGCCTTGAGCGCGGCCTCGAGGGCGGCCTCGCCGTGGACGAGCTTGGTGACCTCGCGGGCGAGGGCGCGGTGGGCCTCGCGGGCGCCGGGGTTGGCGGCGTGGGCGGCCTCGAGCGGCTCGATCTCGGCGCGGGAGAGGAAGGTGAACTTGCGGAGGTATTCGCAGACCTTGGCGTCCTCGGTGTTCACGAAGAACTGGTAGAGCTTATAGGGGCTGGTGCGGGTGGCATCGAGCCAGACGGCGCCGCCGGCGGTTTTGCCGAACTTGGTGCCGTCGCTCTTGGTGATGAGCGGGAAGGTCCAGCCCCAGGCGGTGGACTCGTGGCCGAGCTTTTTGCGGATGAGGTCGGTGCCGGCGGTGAGGTTGCCCCACTGGTCGGAGCCGCCGATCTGGAGTTCGCAGGCGAAGGTCTGGCGGAGGTGGAGGAAGTCGTAGGCCTGGAGGAGCTGGTAGCTGAACTCGGTGTAGCTGATGCCGGCGTCGCCCTCCATGCGGGACTTCACGGAGTCCTTCGCGAGCATGACGTTGAGGGAGAAATATTTTCCGACGTCGCGGAGGAAATCGAGGAAGCTGAAGGGGGCGATCCAGTCGGCGTTGTCGACGAGGCGGGCGGGGTTGGCGGCGACGGTGAAGTCGAGGAGGCGCGAGAGCTGGGCCTTGATGCAGGCGATGTTGTGGGCGAGCTGTTCGCGGGTGAGGAGGTTGCGCTCGGAGGAGCGGCCGGAGGGGTCGCCGACCATGCCGGTGGCGCCGCCGGCGAGGGCGATGACGTGGTGGCCGGCGCGCTGGAAGCGGGCGAGGGTGAGCTGGCCCATGAGGTGGCCGACGTGGAGGGAGTCGCCGGTGGGATCGAAGCCGCAATACACCGTGATCGGCTGGCCGGTCGCTAGGCGGGCGCGGAGCCCGGCGAGATCGGTGCAATCGGCGAGGAGGCCGCGCCATTGCAGGTCGTCGATGAGGTCGGTGGCGGGGAAGGCGGTGGCGGACATGGGAGAATCAGAGCGGAGGACAGAGCGGGAGAGCGACAGAGGACAGAGGGCCGGAGGAGGGCGGAAGATCGGGAGAACGGAGAGTGGAAAAGGCGAAGAACGAAAGAGGAGGCGTGCGGCCGGGGGCGGGGGGGGCGCGGGCGGGGCCGAAAGGGGTTGAAGAGGCGCAAAAAAATCCGGCTTGGCAAAGCCGGATTCACGAGAGTCGCGACGACGGGAACGCGACGAGGCGACGGGTGCGCCGAAAGGGGCGACGCGAGGCCGATGGCCGGGCAGGGCGCGCCGGGGCGGACGGTTCAGGCCGCGGGTTTGATCTCGGTGGAGACGAGGGGCGTGGCGACGGCGGGCTGGAGCGGCAGGCGAACGGTGACGCAGGTGCCGGACTTGAGCTCGGGGCGGGCGGGGCTGGCCACCTGCGATTCGATCGAGACGCGGCCGCCGCAGCGTTGGGTGTAGAGGTGAACGAGATTCAGTCCGAGACCGGTGCCCGTTTCCTGGGCGGTGCCGGGGCGGGAGCAGACGGGCTGGCGGCCGCCGAGCTTTTGCAGGATGGAGGGCGGGATGCCGATGCCCTCGTCGCGGATGATGAGGACGCACTCGGGCCCCTCGGGGCCGGCGGCGAGCGCGGCGGAGATCCAGACCGTGTCGCCGGCGCGGGAGAATTTGACCGCGTTGCTGACGAGGTTGTTGAGGATGTTGTGCACCAACACCACGCGATTGGTGACGAGGCCGAGGGATTCGGGGACGTCGACGCGGAGGTGGATGCCCTTGTCGGCGGCGAAGGTGCCGAGGACGTTGAGCGATTCGGCGCAGGCCTCGGAGACGAGGACGGGCTCGAGTTTGAAGGGGCGGCTTTCGTCGAGCAGGGTGCGGTATTCGGCGACGTGGCCGATGAGATCGAGCGCGGAACGGACGGCTCCGAGGCTGATCTTGACGTGGTCTTGGTGATCGGAGCCGGGCGGGGGGTCCTGCATGAGTTGCAGCACGCCGAGGGCGGCCCCGACGGAGTTGCGCAAATCGTGGCAGAGGACGCGGAGGAGGGCCTGTTGTTCCTGGGTCTGGATCTCGAGCGTCCGTTGGTGGCGGAAGCGCTCGATGCAGCCGCGGACGCGCTGGAGGAACTCCTCGGGGTAAAAAGGCTTGTCGATGTAGTCGACGCCGCCGGCGCGCAGGGCCTCGATGCGGGTGCGCGGCTGGTCGTAGGTGGAGAAAAAGATGACCGGGACGTCGCGGGTTTTCGGCGAGCTCTTGAGCTCGCGACAGACGTCGATGCCGCTGCGGTCGCCGAGGACGATGTCGATGAGGAAGAGGTCGGGCGGGGTTTCGCCGCAGCGGGCGTGGAGCATCTCGGGCGAGTCGCAGAGCTCGACCTGGCAGCCGAGGTGGCGCCGCAGGATGCGCTCGACGAGCAGCCGCGAGGCCGGGTTGTCGTCGAGGACGGCGATGCGATAGGAGGCGGTCGGGAAGGGTTCGTTCGCGCTCATGTCGCCTCCTTGATGACCTGCCCGATCTGCCGGCAGGCGCGGCGGGCGTGTTCGACGGCGGCGGACATCTCCTCGGCGTCGAAGCCGTGGCGTCGCGTCCACGGGTGGTCGACCGGGGCGGCCCATTCGGGTCCTTCGAGCTGGTAGTGGTTCAGCTCGGCGCAGTGGCGGGCGTAGTCGAGGAGTTGGAGGAGCGGGTCGTCGGCGATGGACTCGGGGGATTTTTGCCGGGCGACGCGCTCGTGCACGGCGTCGGTGAACTTCCATCGGCGGAGGAGCGCCGCCCCGGCCTCGTCGTGCCGGAAGCCGATGAGTATCTCCTCCCACTCCTCGCTCGGGATGGAGCGGTCCCAGTAGACCTCGATGCGGGTTTTGACGAGGAGGTCGTTGATGACGACGCGGCCGATGGCGTGAAGCAGGCCGATCATGTAGGCGTCCTCCGCGGACTGGCCGGCGAGCGGGGCCTGTTGCTCGAGCAGGACGGCGCAAAAGTAGCTGTAGGACCAGTAGTCGTCGGCGCTCATCCCGTAGGCGTCGAGATCGCGCATGAAGAGGCGCTTGGAGATCGCGGAGCCGATGAGGGTCAGGATGCGATTGTAGCCGACCTTGACCAAGGCCTCGTGGATGGTGCCGCTGCGCACCCCGAAGCCGTAGAGGACGCTGTTGCTGACGCGGATGATGTTGGCGCAGAGGGCGCCGTCGGTCTGGAGGAGCCGGGCGACGTCGTCGATGCTGCTGTCCGGCTTGCGCAGGAGCATGCCCAGGCGGGCGAGGACGGCCATGTTGCCGTGCAACTCCTCGACGTTGCTCAAGGCCCGCAGGTATTGTTCCTTGGCGGCTGCGGAGGACGGGGTCGGCTTGGGCATTTTGTCCGCCTTATCGGCATCCTTCGCGCAAACTTGAGGGCCCGGCCCTCAAGGCGCAAAAAACGCGGACGCGGACGGGCCCTTTGCGGCGCCGATGCGGGCGCCGGGGGGCGAATCAAAGCCCGAGGGCGTGGAGCAGGCGGCAGCTGCCGTAGCCGATGAGGCCGGTGATCGGCAAGGTGAGGACCCAGGCCCAGACGATGCGTGAGACGACGCCCCACTTCACGGCGCTGAGGCGTTTGGTGGCGCCGACGCCCATGATGGAGGTGGAGATGACGTGGGTGGTGGACAGCGGGATGCCGACGGTGGAGGCGCCGACGATGATGGTGGCGGCGGTGGTCTCGGCGGCGAAGCCGTGCACGGGCTGCAGTTTCACCATCTTGTGCCCCATGGTCTTGATGATGCGCCAGCCGCCGCCGGCGGTGCCGGCGGCCATGACGAGGGCGCAGGTGACCATGACCCAGCGCTCGATCTCGAGCTCCGGGGTGTAAAGGAAGTGGAGCCAGTGGGGCAGGTTGTCGAAAGCGCCGGCCTGGGTGCCGGTGAAGAGGGCGAGGGCGATGATGCCCATGGTCTTCTGGGCGTCGTTTTTGCCATGGCTGAGGCCCATGAAGCAGGCGCTGACGATCTGGGCCTTGCCGAACCAGCGGTTGACGAAGCGCGGGGTCGCCTTGCGGAGCAGGGCGTAGAGCAGGAGCATGAGCAGCGCGCCGAACACGAAGCCGAGGAGCGGCGAGGTGAACATGGGGAGCACGACCTTGGGCCAGAGGCCGACGTGCTTGCCCTTGATGGTTTCGCTCCAGATCAGGACGCTCCAGTTGTTGCCCGCGGTGGCGATGGCCGCGCCGCAAAGGCCGCCGACGAGGGCGTGGCTGGAGGAGGAGGGGAGTCCGAGCCACCAGGTGAAGAGATTCCACACGATGGCGCCGATGAGGGCGGCCACGAGCGTGCTCATGGTCACGACGTTGGCCGCGACGAGGCCCTCGCTGATCGTCTTGGCGACGGCGGTGCCGAGAAGGGCGCCGACGAGATTGAAGAAGGCGGCGAGGGCGATCGCCTGGCGCGGCGTCAGGACCTTGGTCGAGACGACGGTGGCGATGGCGTTGGCGGCGTCGTGGAAGCCGTTGATGTATTCAAACACCAAGGCGGCGAACAGCACGATGAGGAAGAGCGTCATGGCGCGGCGGAGACGGGCGGGCGGAGGGCGGGCACGGATGCGCGGCGCTTAGGAATATTTGAGGACGATCTGGAAGACGACGTTGCCGGCGTCGCGGCAGCGGTCGACGGCCTTCTCGAACATCTCGAAGAGCTCCTGGAGGATCATCGTCTCCTTGGCGTCGTAGGGGCCGGCGTAGAGATCCTTGATGAGACCGAGCATGACCTTGTCGGCCTCGCCCTCGGCGAACTGGAGGCGTTCGTTGGCCTCCTGGACGGGCTCGAGCTTGGCGCCGTTGCGGAGGCGGCCGACCATTTCCACGACCGCGTCGGAGGCTTTGTTGAGCAACTCGACCTGGCGGATGAAGCCGTCGACGGGCATCTTGCCGGGGTAGATCGAGATGCGCTCGACGATCTTCTCGACGATCTTGGGGATGCGGTAGAGGGCGAGGGAAAGTGCCTCGATGTCCTCGCGCTCGAGCGGGGTGACGAAGGTGCGGCAGAGCTCCTCGGTGATCTGCTGGGTGATGCGCTTGTCCTTGCGGCGGCTCTGGATGAAGTTGTCGAGATTGGCGGGCTTGCCGGTCGCGGAGAGCGTCTTGAGATAATCGGCGAGCAGGCGGGTGCTGGCTTGGGCCTCGGTCGCGCTGGCCTCGAGCAGATCGTAGAACTTCTCGTCTTTGCCAAAGAGTTTCTTGAGGGCGGTGAGCATGGAAAAAAGCCATGCTGTGACGCCTCCGTCACAAAAGTAAACGGGCGTGTGCGGGAAAATGCCGCTTTGCGCCGTGAAGCAGGCGGGCTTCAGCCGCGCGGAAGTTTTCCTCGCGCCGCGATTTGTCGACGCGGGCGCGGCGGGGGCGCCCGGCGGATCCGGCGAGGGTCCGCTCGGGAGAGGGCGCCCGATAGTCGGGCCTCAGGCGGAGGGCGCTTGCGCGGCGGCCTGCTTTTTCTCCAGGCGGGCGAGCAGCTCGGCGGCGATGGCGCTGAAGTGGCGGGCGGCCTCGCCGTTGGGCTGGGAGGCGACGAGCGGGGCTCCGGCGTCGCCGGCGGCGCGGACCTCGGGGATGAGCGGGACCTGGCCGAGCAGCGTGGTGCCGAGGCTGTCGGCGGTTTGCTGGCCGCCGCCCTCGCCGAAGAGCGCGTGACGGATGCCGGCGGGGTCGGTGAACCAGCTCATGTTCTCGGCGACGCCGAGGAGCGGCACGTTGACCTTCTGGAACATGAGGCCGCCCTTGCGCGCGATCTGGGTGGCGGCGGGCTGGGGCGTGGTGACGAGCACGGCGCCGTCGAGCGGGAGCGTCTGCACGAGGCTGAGCTGGGCGTCGCCGGTGCCGGGCGGGAGGTCGACGAGCAGGAGATCGAGGGGGCCCCATTCCACGTTCTGCACGAACTGCTGGATGGTTTTCATGATCATCGGGCCGCGCCAGACGACGGGGGTGTTGTCGTCGACGAGGAAGCCCATGCTCATGACCTTCACGCCGTGGGCCTCGAGCGGGATGAGGCGCGAGGCCTCGCCCTGGCCGACGACGCCGGGGCGTTCGCCGTGGAGGCCGATCATGAGCGGCACGGAGGGGCCGTAGATGTCGCAATCCATGAGGCCGACGCGGCCGGGGCGGCCGAGCTTGGCGAGGTGGGCGGCGGCGGCGACGGCGAGGTTGACCGAGAAGGTGGACTTGCCGACGCCGCCCTTGCCGGAGGCGATGGCGACGGCGAACTTGGTCGTCTTGGGCGCGGCGTTGTTGCCACCGAGATTGCCGCCGGAGCCGGGGGCGACCTTGGGCGCGGCGACGGAGATGTCGATGACGACGTCCTTCACCTCGGGCAGGGCGCGCAGGCAGTTTTCGACCTCTTTCTTGAGGTGCAGCGGAATCTTGTGGTCGGCGGTGGTGAGCGCGAGCGCGACGCGCGCGGTGCCGTCGATCAGCGCGACGGACTTCACCAGGCCGAAGGAGACGATATCGCGGCTGAAGCCGGGGTATTTTACCTGCTTGAGGTGTTCCTTGAGGGCGTCGGGTGTCATGGGAGAATAAAAGGCGGCGGACGCGGGATTGGCGTTGAGCGGTCGAGTGGCGGCGTAAATAGAAGGGGCGTCAACGACGCTCCATGTTCACCCGACTTTTTCCCCGGCTCAAATCCCTCTCGTTAATCGCCCTGGGCGCCCTTGTGGCGGCGGGGCTCGCCTCGAAAGCCTGCGCGCAAAGCGCGCGCAGCCTTGGCGATGTGGTGATCGAGGCCGATCTCAAGAACACGCCCATCCTCGTGACGGGCTCGACGCCCGAGCTGAACTCGCTCGCGAACCAGGCCTTCAACGTCCACGGCGCCTTCCGCCGCCAGGCGACCAACTACACCTACAAGGTAGCCTTCGCCCCGGCGGGCCCGAACCAGGTGCAGGTCACCGTCACCCGCGCGCAGGGCACGCAGGCGCTCAACCAGGTCGTGAGCGGCGCCTCGCAGCGCAACGCGCTCTTCCGCGCCGCGGACCTCGCGGTGAAGGCGATGACGGGCAAGCCCGGCTTTTTCGCCTCGAAGCTGGCCTTCATCGGCGAGCGCACCGGCAAGCCCGAGGTCTACGTCGGCGATCTTTTCCTCGGCGATGTGAAGCAGATCACCAACGACAAGACGCTCGCGATGACCCCGCGCTGGTCGCCGGACGGCGGCCGCCTCATCTACACGAGCTACTTCCGCTCCGGTTATCCCGACATCTTCGTGATGGATCTCGGATCCCTCCAGCGAAACACCTTCGTGAGCTTCAAGGGCACCAACAGCGGCGCGCGTTTCAGCCCCAACGGCCAGAACGTCGCCATGGTCCTCTCCGGCGAAGGCAACCCCGAGATCTACGTCGGCAACGCCCAGGGCCGCCAGATCACCCGCAAGACCCGCACCAGCGCGGTCGAGGCCTCGCCGAGCTTCTCGCCCGACGGGTCCCAGCTCATCTTCACCTCCGACGCCGCGGGCGGTCCCCAGCTCTACGTGATGCCCGCCGCCGGCGGCACCGCCCGCCGTCTGCCGACCCGCATCAGCGGCTACTGCGCCGAGCCGGATTGGAGCCGGGCCGATCCGACCAAGGTCGCCTTCACCGCGCGCATCGGCAAGGGCTACCAGATAGCGGTATATGACCTGAAGGGCGGTCTCGCGAAGCAGGTCTCGAAGCAGCCGGTCGACGCGGTCGAGCCGAGCTGGCTCGCCGACGGCCGTCACGTCGTGTTCTCCTCGCGCTCCGCGGGCGCCAGCAGTCTTTGGATTTTGGATACGGAGAACGGCAAGGCCACGCAGCTCAGCTCCGCCTCGGCGGGCAAGTGCTCGCATGCCAGCGTGCTCGATCCGCGCTGAGCCTTGTGCGGGGTTGGACGGAGCACGTCTCCGTGCGTCCTCCGCGCTTCGCTCACGATGGCGCTTTCACACGCCGCCACGGCTTTCGGCCGCGGCGGCGTTTTTGTGTCCGCCTCGGTCGATCGGCGAGTTCCCTCTTGTCGAGCTCGTGATTCGACCAGCCCTGATGGTTGGAGGGACCGGCGCCGTCCGGTCCGCCGGGGGGACGGAAAGGCTGCGACAGCGCGCAGCCCTCCAGGCCGAAGACGGTATTTCCTATTCCGATAGCGTAGAGCGAGGACGTGGCTCGCGCGACGGTCTTTCGCGACGGACGCAAAAAACCCGCGTCGACGGTTCGACGCGGGCGGGGGATATCGCCGAAGCGAGGACGGCGACCGGCGAGGACGGACGATCAGCCCGCGACCTCGGCCTTGTCCTTCTTGCCGAAGCCCTCGGGGTGGCTGGAGTGCCACTTCCAGGCGGTCTCCACGATGGGTTTGATCGTGGTGTATTTCGGCTGCCAGTTGAGTTCGGCCTTGGCCTTGGAAGAGTCGGCGTAGAGGGCGGGCGGATCGCCGGCGCGGCGTTGATCGGTGGTGTAGGGGACCTTGAGACCGGTGACTTCCTCGACCGCCTTGATCACCTCGAGCACGGAGGTGGGCGTGCCGGTGCCGAGGTTGTAGAAGTATTGCGCGCCGGGCGCGGCGAGCTTGTCGAAGACCGCGATGTGGGCGCGGCTCAGATCGTCGACGTGGACGTAATCGCGCAGGCAGGTGCCGTCCGGGGTCGGGTAGTCGGTGCCGAAGACCTTGAGCGGCGGGCGCTTGCCGGTGGCGGCGTCGATCGTGAGCGGGATCAGGTGCGTCTCGGGATCATGGCACTCGCCGATGGTGCCGTCCTCGGCCGCGCCGGCGGCGTTGAAGTAGCGGAAGGCGGCGAAGGAGAGCCCGTAGGCGGAGGCGAAGGACTTGAGGGCGTTCTCGATGTCGAGCTTGGTCTGGCCGTAGGGATTGATCGGGGCCTGCGGCATCGTCTCCACGAGAGGCATCTTTTCCGGGATGCCGTAGGTGGCGCAGGTGGAGGAGAAGACGAATTTCTTCACGCCGCAGCCGATCATGCAGCGCAGGAGGTGGAGCGTGGAGGCGACGTTGTTGAAGTAATACTTCATCGGGTCGGTCACGCTTTCGCCGACGTAGGCGTAGGCGGCGAAGTGCATCACCAACTCGATCTTCTCCTTCTTGAGGATCTTTCCGACCTCGGACTCGTTGCCGAGGTTGACCGAGTAGAACGGCACGTCGTGCGAGACGGCCTGGCGGTAGCCGAAGACCAGATTGTCGAGCACCACCGGGCGGTGACCGGCGGCGATAAGTTGGCGGACGCAGTGGGAGCCGATGTAGCCGGCTCCGCCGACGACGAGAACGTTCATGGTTGGATCAGGGGAAAGTCGCGTGTGGTGGGTGAAAAACGGAGCGAGGCTTGTATTGCCAATAACCCCGGGATGGCTAGCGATTTTCCCCTTCGCCATGTCGTTTCAGCCCGCTCGCATCGTCATCACCGGTATCGGCCTCACCGCGCCGAACGGAAATTCCCTGAACGAATTCCGCCAAAACCTCCTCGCCGGGGTCGCGGGCGTCGAGCCCTTCGACGTGCGCTACATGGGCAAGCTCATCGCGGGCGTCTGCCATTTCGATCCCCTCCGCTATCAGAAGCGCAAGGAACTCCGGGTCGGCACACGTGCCGGCTCCATCTCCATCTACTGCGCGCACGAGGCGGTGAAGGACAGCGGCCTCGCCTTCGACTCCGTCGCGAAGGATCGCGTGGGCATCTACATCGGCTGCACCGAGCACGGCAACGTCGAGACCGAGAACGAGGTCTACGCTATTTCGAAATTCAACTACGACACGAAGTATTGGTCGCACTACCACAACCCCCGCACGGTCGCGAACAACCCCGCCGGCGAGGTCTCCCTTTCGCTCGGTGTCACAGGTCCGGCCTATACGATCGGCGCCGCCTGCGCCGCGGGCAACCTGGGCCTCATCCACGCCGCGCAGATGCTCCGCCTCGGCGAGGTCGACCTCGCGATCTGCGGCGGCGTGAGCGAGTCGATCCACACCTTCGGCATTTTCGCCGGCTTCAAGTCCCAGAACGCGCTCGCGCACCACGAGGACCCGAAGAAGGCCTCGCGTCCTTTCGACAAGTCGCGCAACGGCATCGTCATCTCCGAAGGCGGCTGCATCTACACGCTGGAGCGCCTCGACGACGCGCTCGCCCGCGGCGCCAAGATCTACGGCGAGATCGCCGGCTACCACGTCAACAGCGACGCCTCCGACTACGTTTTGCCCAACCCCGGCCGTCAGGCAGAGTGCGTGCGCAAGGCCCTCGCCAACGCGAAGCTCGCCGCCTCCGACATCCACATCGTCAACACCCACGCCACCTCCACGCCGCAGGGCGACATCCAGGAGTGCGAGGCGATCCGCGCGGTCTTCGGCGAAGGTTGCCCGGAAACCCACATCAACAACACCAAGAGCTACATCGGCCACTGCATGGGCGCGGCCGGCGCGCTCGAACTGGCGGGCAACCTGCCGAGCTTCGACGATCTCGTGGTGCACCCGACGATCAACGTCGAGGAGCTCGATCCGCTCTGCGACATCCCCGGCCTCGTGCTCAACACCCCGAAGAAGGCGGCCAAGGTCGACGCGATCCTCAACAACTCCTTCGGCATGCTCGGCATCAATTCCACGTTGATTGTGAAACGCTTTGTTGCCTAATCCGGACCCTTTACTCCCGTTCCGACTCTCATGACCAAAGACGCCTGCAAGCAAATCGTCCTCGATATCATCGCCGACATCGCCCCCGACGAGGATCTCTCCAACATCAAGCCGGACGTCCGTCTGCGCGATCAGATGCAGCTCGATAGCATGGACTTCCTCGACATCGTCATGGAGCTCCGCAAGCAGCACGGCATCGAGGTCCCCGAGGCCGACTACATCCACCTCGCCTCGCTCGACAGCTGCGCCGAATACCTCACCCCGAAGTTCACCGCGCTCGGCAAGTAAGCCGGCGAGAACATCCGATCTCTCGGAGGCCTGACTTCGGTCAGGCCTTTTTTATGGCCGCAAAAAGGCGCGGAAATCGCAAAACGAGCCAATCCGAGGCTTTGCTTTTGCACCTTTCGCGCCTTTTTGCGGCCAATCACCGTTGCGTTAAATGAACACCTCCTCGCACTACGACGTCGCCATCATCGGCGCGGGCATGGCCGGCCTCGCCGCCGGCATCCGCCTCGCCCACTTCGGCAAGCGCGTATGCATCTTCGAGCGCCACAACGCGCCCGGAGGCCTCAACTCCTTCTACGCGATCGACGGCCGCAAATACGACGTCGGCCTGCACGCCATGACCAACTGGGTTCCGCCCGGCGTCAAAGGCAGCCCCCTTGGCAAACTCCTCCGCCAGCTCCGCATCGACCGCGACGAGTTCGCCCTGCACCCGCAAAAGCGCTCGCGCATCGCCTTCGGCCCCCGCGGCGAGACCTCGCTCGCGTTCACCAACGATTTCGCGGTCCTCGAATCCGAGGTGGCGCGCGTTTTCCCGGCGCAGATCGACGGCTTCCGCGCGCTCGTGCAACTCGTGCGGACCTACGACGACGTGTCGCTCGACGCCAAGCCCGAGAGCGCGCGCGTCATCGTGCGTCGCCACATCACGGATACGCTGCTCGAGGACATGCTGTTCTGTCCCGTGATGTATTACGGCAGCGCGACCGAGCACGACATGGAGTTCGGCCAGTTCGTGATCATGTTCAAGGCGCTCTTCCTCGAGGGTTTCGCCCGCCCGCTCGACGGCGTGCGCGTGATCATCCGCGTGTTGCTGGAGAAATACCGCGAGGCGGGCGGCGAGCGTCGCATGCGCTGCGGCGTGAAACAGATCGTCGCCCGCGAGGGCCGCGCCGCCGCGCTCGTCCTCGACAGCGGCGAGGAGGTCACCGCCACGCACGTGATCAGCACCGCCGGCGCCGCCGAGACGGAGCGGCTCTGCGCCGGCGAGGCCGGCGAATCTCAAATCTCGAATTTGAAATCTCAAGTCGCGGCCCACCCCGTGGGCCGCCTCAGCTACTGCGAGACGATCACCGTGCTCGACCGGCAACCCGCCGCGCTTGGTTGGGGCGACGACACGATCGTGTTTTTCAATGATTCGCCGCGTTTCACCTACGCGCAGACGCCGGACCTCGCCGACGCCCGCAGCGGCGTGATCTGCCTGCCGAACAACTTTGATTTCCCCGCCGGCCAGTCTCTGCCCGAGGGGCTGTTCCGCTGCACCTGCCTCGCCAACCACGACGCCTGGGCCGCGTTGCCCGAGCCGGACTACCGCGCCGCGAAGGAGCGCGTCTACGGCGAGATCCAGCGCAGCGCGCTGCGTTTCATGCCGGCGCTGTCCGCGCCCGACGCGCTGGCGACGGCCACGATCGCGACCGACATGTTCACTCCGAGGACCATCGTGCGCTTCACCGGTCACCTCGGCGGCGCGATCTACGGCTCGCCGCAAAAAATCCGCGACGGTCGCACGCCGCTCGCGAATCTTCACCTCGCCGGCACCGACCAAGGTTTTCTCGGCATCGTCGGCGCCATGCTCTCCGGCATCAGCATGGCGAACTTCCACGTCCTCGCGGCGAAGGGCTGAGTATGGCCGCGAAGGAACGCAAAGGTCGCAAAGAACAGGCCTGCCTTTTCTCTGCGTTCTTTGTGTTCTCTTGCGGCCAATGAATTCCCCGCTCCGTCCCGTCGCCATCCTCCGCACGCCCTTCGCGGAGAAGTTCGGCGTGCCGCGGCAGTCGGGGATCGTGCCGGCCGCGGAGGGGCGGGTGGAGTTTTTGCCCGAGTTCGCGTCGCCGGACTTCGTGCGCGGCATCGAGGCCTTTTCGCATCTCTGGCTGCTGACCGGCTTTCACAAAAACCCGCCCTGGGATGGCGCCGCGACGGTGCGTCCGCCGCGCCTCGGCGGCAACGAGCGGGTGGGGGTCTTCGCCTCGCGCTCGCCGCTGCGGCCGAACGGTCTCGGGCTTTCGCTCGTGCGCTTGATCGCGGTCGAGCCGGGGCTGCTGCGAGTCGAGGGCATCGACTGCGTGGACGGCACGCCCGTCTACGACATCAAGCCCTACCTGCCTTACTGCGAGGCCAAGCCCGACGCGCGCGCGGAGTGGGCCGGCGGCGCGCCCGAGGTCCGTGGTCCCGGGCTGATCGTCATTCCCGAGGCGGTGTCGGCCCGGTTGCCGGCGCCCGTGCTGGAGCTGGCGCGCCAGCTCCTCGCCCTCGACCTGCAACCCGCTTACCAAAAGACGGGGTCCGGCCGGATTTATGGGATGACCGTCGCGGGCTGGAACCTGCGCTGGCGTCATCAGGGCGGCGGGGTGGAGCTGCTCGAGGCTACACCCGCGACCCCGGGGGAATAGCGACCGGAATTCGGGATTGCGCGCAGGGCGGGGCGGGGGGTTTGCTGCGCCCTTTCCCCCGCATGGCGTTCAATCTCAAACTGGTGCTCAAGGCCCTGCTTTTCTCGTCGAGCCAGCCGCTCACGATCAAAGACATCCAGACCATCTTTACGCGCTACCACGACCAGGCGCAGGCCCCGCTGCTCGCCGAGGAGGGGGAGGAGAACGCCGAGACTCCGGCCGCCGAGGTCGCGGGGGAATCCGCCGGGGGCGACGTGGCGTCCATGGCATCCGCCCTTGCGCCCGCCGTGGCGGAAGGGGAACTCCTCGCCGGCACCGCCGACGAAACCAACCCGCTCGGACTCGCTCCGGTGGATGTCGAGCTTTACGTCGACGTGCCTTCGCTCGTCACCGCGGCGCAGATCCGCGAGGCGATGGACCAGCTCGCCGAGGACCTGAAGGCGCAAAACGACATCTATCTTCTTATCGACGGCGCGCAGGGCTACCGCCTCGTCACCCACCCGCGTTTCGCGAAATGGATCCGCATCCAGCGCGACGAACCCCCGCCGGTGAAGCTCACCCAGTCCGCGCTCGAGACCCTCGCCGTCGTCGCCTATCGCCAGCCCGTCACCCGCTCCGAGATCGAGTCGATCCGCGGCGTGTCCGCCGACGCGGGCCTGTCGAAGCTGATGGAGCGCGAGCTCGTCTACATCGTCGGTCGCGCCGATCTTCCGGGCCGCCCCTTGCAGTATGGCACCACGGACAAGTTCCTCGAATTCGTCGGTGTGAAGTCGCTGATGGAGCTGCCCGCCTCCGACGTGCTCTCGCCGCGCCAGATCGACGAGTGGCTCAACCGCGCCGCCAACGTCACCCCGCCGGCCGACGCCGAGATGGGCCTGCCGCTGGAGGAAGGCGAAGGCGAATCCCCCTCGCTCGAACCCGTCGAGATCGAGCACGTCGAGGAATCCGCGCCCGAAGCCGGTTCCGACATGGCCGAGGACAGCATCGAGGGCGACGCGCCCGCCGCCGAGGAGGCCTCGCCCGCGTCCGAGATCGCCTCCACCGAAGCCGCCTCCGCCGACGAACCGGCCGAGGACAAGAACGAGCCCGCCGCCTGAGCCGCCGATAGTCTCCCCTTTTCCCCGCTTTCCTTTTCCGCGCATGTCCGCCGACCCGCTCCAGCCCATCCGTGAACAGATCGACGCCCACGACCGCGAGATCGTGCGTCTGCTCAACGAGCGCCTGAAGCTGGCGGCCGAGATCGGCCGGGTGAAGCGCAGCAGCGGCGGCCAGATCTACGTGCCCGAGCGCGAAGACGCCGTCTTCCGCAAGGTCACCTCGCTCAGCGAAGGTCCGATCAAGGGCGAGGCGCTGAAGGCGATCTACCGCGAGATCATGTCCGCGGCCATCGCCCTCGAGAAGCCGCTCCAGATCGCCTACCTCGGCCCCGAGGCCACCTACACGCACGCCGCCGCGATCAAGAAATTCGGCGCGAGCGTCGACTACACGCCCATCGCCACCATCGGCGACATCTTCACCGCGGTGGAGAAGGGCGAGGCCGACTACGGCATCATCCCGATCGAGAACTCCACCGAGGGATCGGTGCGCGAGGCCTTGGACGGCTTTGTCGAAAGCGAGCTGAAGGCCGTCGCGCAGATCTACCTCGAGATCAACCACGCGCTCATCTCGGCCACGTCGCTGGAGCGGATCGAAAAAGTCTACTCCAAGGATCAGGCGATCGCGCAGTGCCGCGCCTGGTTGCAGCGCCATCTGCCCCACGCGCAGCTGATCGAGACGGCGAGCACGGCCCGGGCGGTCGAGATCGCGAACTCGGAGCCCGGCGCGGCGGCGATCGCGGCCGAGCTCGCGGCGCAGGCCCGCGGCGTGCCGGTGCTGGCGCGCAACATCCAGGATCGAAACGACAACACCACGCGCTTCTTCGTCATCGGCAAGAAGGCCTCCGGCCCGGTCGGCGGCGGTCGCGACATGACCAGCCTCGTGATCTCGCTCGGCGAGTCCGCCGCGGCCCACTCCGGGGCGCTCATGAAGATGCTCACGCCCTTCAGCTCGCGCGGATTGAATCTTTCGAAGGTCGAGTCGCGCCCGAGCAAGCGTCGCGCCTGGGACTATCTGTTCTTCATCGACGTTGCCGGCCACTACGAGGACGCCGCGATGAAGGAGGCCGTGGCCGAGCTGCGCGCCTTCTGCCCGCTGGTGAAGTGGCTGGGCAGCTATCCGAGCGTCAACTGAGCGCGCGTTCGATGGCCAAAGGTCGCGCCGACGGGAATCGGGCGGGGACGGTGGCCTGCGCGATTGAGGGCGTGACGCCTGATCGGTGAACGCCGCGCCCGAGGCGCGGTAGTCTCACGAAGACGACGGCCCTACGCCGTGATCTTGCGCAACTCGACGGCGGCGCATTCGAAGGCCGCCTCGAGCTCCGCCACGAGGGTCTCCAGCGCGGCGTGCGCCTCGGCCTTGGACCGATGCTCGAGCCGCTCCGCGAGCAAGCGGACCCGGAGCGCGCCCACGTTGGAGGAGCTGCCTTTGATCGTATGAGCCGAACGGGTGTAGAGCGCGGCGTCGCCCTTGGCGGCGGCCTGGCGGATGTCGGCCAGCCGAAGCGGGGTGTCCTGCAGGTAGATGCCGATGATTTCCTTCAGAAAAGCGTCGTCACCGTCGTCCCCGAGCGCGCGGAGATTTTCGATGGCTTCAAGATCGAGATCGGGGGGGAGGGGCGAGGACATCTTGGGGGGCAGGCAGTAAGGAGAAGCCCCGGCGCGGGGCGCAATGGCGGAAACCGCGCATATGGAGCGGTGTTGTGCGTTTCCGCCGCGCGGATCAGGAGCTGTCTTCAAAATAAAGCGGTGTGTCGCTGGGAGCGCAGCCAGTCGAGGGCAAGGCGGGTGCGAGGGTGCTGGGCGCGGAGCGCCCTGCCCCTCGCGCCCAACGTCGCACCCGACCGGCTCCGCCCCAGCCCTTCGGGTGGCGAGGAAAAGGGGCTGGCCCTGCGTTGCCCGAGGCGGCACGGGCCTCCAGCCCGCTTCCGCCTCGGCCGCCTTGGGCGAGCCCCCTTTCCTCGCCACGCCACACCGCTTTATTTTGAAGACAGCTCCGAGGAGCCGAATTCCAAGGGGGTGTTGGCTTCGATCTCCTCGATGGTGGTGAGGCCGAGCAAGACCTTTTTCAGACCGTCGTGTCGCAGCGGCTTGAAGCCCACTTTCGACGCGGCTTCGGTGATTTCCTGCGCGGATGCGCCCTTCGTGATGAGGGTGCGCACCTCCTCGGTGACGATCACGAGCTCGTGGAAGGCGATGCGGCCCTTGTATCCGGTGCCGCGGCAGGCGTGGCAGCCCCGGCCCTTGTAGAATCGCACGTCGCGCGGGCCCTCGGGCAGGAAATATTTGTCCAGAACCTCGGGGGAGGGGACATAGGCTTCCTTGCAATTTTCGCAGATGCGGGCGGCGAGGCGCTGGGCGAGCACGCCGATCACGGCGGGGGCGACCATGTAGGGCTCCACTCCGATCTCGAGAAGGCGGACGATGGCCTGCGCGGCGGTGTTGGTGTGCAGCGTGGCGAATACGATGTGGCCGGTGAGGGCGGCCTCGGTCGCGATCTTGGCCGTCTCCAGGTCGCGGATCTCGCCGATGAGGATGGCGTCGGGATCCTGGCGGAGGAGAGCGCGCAGGACGGTGCCGAACTTTAGATCGATGTGGCTGTTTACCTGGGTCTGGGTGACGCCCGGCAGCTGGATCTCGATCGGGTCCTCGATGGTGGAGATGTTGACGTCCGGCGTGTTGATCTCGTTGAGGGCGGCGTAGAGCGTGGTGGTCTTTCCGCTGCCGGTGGGGCCGGTGACGAAGAGAATGCCGCTGGGGTTGCGGATGAGACGACGGAAGGGCTCCAGGATGGTCTTGGACATCATCATCTTGTCCAAGGTGATCATGGATTTCTTGCTGCTGCTGGCCAGCAGGCGCACGACGACCTTTTCCCCGTATTGGGTGGGGATGGAGGAGAAGCGGAAGTTCGCCTTGTTCACGCCGATGCCGATGGAAAAGCGTCCGTCCTGGGGGAAGCGCGACTCGGCGATGTTCAGGTTGCAGAGGATCTTCAGACGCGAGACGAAGGCGCGGTGGAGCTTGCGCGAGTAGGTGAGGATCTCGCGCAGCATGCCGTCGATGCGGAAACGGACGCGCGAGACGGTCTCCTGCGGCTCGATGTGGATGTCCGTGGCGCGCTCGCGGATGGCGTAGTAGATGATCTCGTCGAGGATGGCGACGACGGCGGAGGTGTCGGCGACGGAGGCGAGCTTGTCGGAGGCCAGGTCGGGGTCGTCGAAGAGCGTCGAGCGCTCGAGCTCGCCGAGGCTGTCCTCGATGTTTTTCTCGTTGGAATACTGGATGTGGATCGCGTCCTCGATCTCGCGCGGAAGGGCGAAGACCGGGCTGATCGGCATCTGGGCGATCTGGCCGATGCGGCGCACGAGCGCCTCGTCGTCGGGCTTCGACATGGCGGCGGTGAGCACGCCGTTGATGACGTAGAGGCCGATGACGTTGGCCTTGCGGGCGATCTCCGCGGGAAGGGCTGCGACGGCCTCGTCCGTGATGATGGAGGCGAAGGGATCGACGTAGGCGAAGCCGAGGGACTCGGCGTAGAGGCGGCAGGCGTCGTCCTTGGGGATGAATTTCTGATCGAGCAGGGCGAGGACGAGCGGAAGCCCCTCCCCGTGTTCCTTCATCAGGCCGGCCAGCTCGTGATGGTAGTCGAAGAGCGGGGACGCCTTGAGAAGATGGCCGAAGGTCCGGTCAGTCTTTTTTGCCACGACGCTTCCTCCGGTTTTCGAACATTTTTCCGATCTCGGCCTGGTTCAGTTTTTCCATGGCGAAGGAGCCGGCGTTGCGCTCCTGCTCGAGCTCTCCGAGGAGCTCGGTCAGCGAGTAGCGGATCTCGTGGATCCGTCGCAAGGGCGGCCGCGCGGCGGGGACGGGGGGCGGGGAATCGGCGGGTCGCATGGGGCGGGGTCAGGCTGCGGGAGGGGCGTCTTCGTCGGAGGTGAGCAGGGCGCGCAGGGAGGCGAGGATCTCCTCCTTGGGCGTGTCCTTGCGGATGTAGTGGTCGGCGCCGGCCGAGATGGCGTCCTCAACGGTCTGCCGGTTCGCGAGGGAGGTGAGCATCGCGGCGGGGTTTTCGTAGCCCGCGGCGCGCAGGCGGCGAAGGGTCTCTATGCCGTCCATGCCGGGCATGTTGACATCGAGGAGCACGAGCGAGGGCGGGGGGGAGATGGACGGGTAGATCGCGAGCGCCGTCTCGCCGTCCTCCGCTTCGTGCACCCGCACGGGGCCGAGGCCACGGACGACGAGGGAGAGGTAGCGGCGGACGTGCGGCTCGTCGTCCACGATCAGGATGTTGCCTGCGGAGCTCATGCGGGGGATATGGGTAGGTGAAAACTGAATACGCAGCCGCCCTCGGGCTGGTTGACCGCCTCGACGCGGCCGTGGTGGGCCTCGATGATCTTGCGGCAGATCGCGAGGCCGAGCCCGGTGCTTTTCTCGCCGCCGGTGGGCCGGGACGAGAGCCGGCCGAAGTCCTGGAAAAGCCGGCCGCGCTCGGCGTCGGGTATGCCCGGGCCCTGGTCGCGCACCGAGAGGACGGCGGCGGGGGCCGGCGCCCCGGCCAGGTCGACGCGCACGGAGACCAGCGAGCCGGGCGGCGAGTATTTGACCGCGTTGCTCAAGAGATTGTCGACGACCTGGCGGATGCGGGCCGCGTCCAGGGCGACGACGGGCGACGCGGAGTCCGCCTCCAGCCGGATGCGCGTCGACTTGCGCGCCGCCTCGATCGAGGCGAGTCGTATCGCCTTGTCCGCGAGTTCGCGCAGCGGGACGGGCGCGAGCGAGAGCTTCAGTTCGCCCGCCTCGATGGTGGCGATGTCGAGCAGTTCGTTGACGAGATCGAGCATCGACTGGCTCGCGCCATGGATCGATCCGACGATGTCGGCCTGTTCCGGGTTGAGCGGGCCGATGGAGGGCTCTTGCAGGAACTCCGCCAGCCCGCGGATCGAGGCGAGGGGGTTGCGCAGATCGTGCGCGCACATGCCGAGGAACCGGTTCTTGGCCTCGTTGGCCTGGCGCAGTTGCGCGGCGTAACGGCGATTTTCCAACTGCGTGCGGATGCGCGCGAGGGCCTCCGCGGCGCGGAAGGGCTTGGGCAGGTAATCCGCGCCGCCGGCGCCGAAGCCCGCGACGACGTCCTCGGACTCGGACTTCGCGGTGATGAACAGCACCGGGGCGCAGGCGGCCCCATGAGTGGCGCGCAGCCGGCGGCAGGTCTCGAAGCCGTCTATCCCCGGCAGCATGACGTCCAGCAAAACGAGATCCGGGAGAAAATCCGCGTAGGTCTTGAGCGCATCCTCGCCGGAGCCGACCGACCGAAAAACGGAGCCTTCGTTTTTCAAGATACCTTCCAGGATGCGGATGTTCATCCGGTCATCGTCCACCACCAGGATTTTTGCGGCGGGAAAAGGGTCTCGGGAGGCGGACATGAAACGAAGTGCGAAAACTGGTAGGCGGATGTATCGACGCATCAATCGTTCTTTGCGCATTTGCGTCCTCGTTCCGCTTCGCGGGCGACCGCGTGCGGTCCGGGATGCCTTGCCCGGGACGCGAAACACGAGTCCTGCGCCATCCGACTGCATTTCCGTGCGGCCAAGCCGGCCCGGCCTTACCACGTATCACCAATTACGGATATGTTGATATTCCACTTGCGGGGATGCGTTGGCAGGGGCTTCTTCGCGTCTCTTCAATCACCATGGCCAACACCTTTGTTTTCTCCTCCGAGTCCGTAGGCGAAGGGCACCCCGACAAGGTTGCCGACTTGATCTCCGACAGCGTCCTCGACGCCTGCCTCGCGTTCGACAAGACGGCGCGCGTCGCCTGCGAGACGTTCGTGAAGTCCAACGTCGTGGTCGTGGGCGGCGAGATCACCCTGCCCAAGTTGCAGGACAAGAAAACCGGCAAGACCAAGCCCATCGAGACGGTCATCAACCTCGGCCAGATCATCCGCGACGCCATCCGCGAGATCGGCTACGTGAACGACGACGACGTTTTCCACGCCGACTCCGTATTCATCAACAACTACCTCACCGCCCAGTCCGCCGACATCGCCCAGGGCGTCGACGCGAAGAAGGCCGAGGGCAAGAAGACCTCCGAGCAGGGCGCCGGCGACCAGGGATTGATGTTCGGTTTCGCCTCCGACGAGACCGAGGAGCTCATGCCCGCGCCGATCATGTTCGCGCACCGCCTCGGCCGCGAGCTCACCGCCATCCGGAAGGGCCAGCGCAAGGTCAAGGCGGCCTGGCTCCGCCCCGATGCCAAATCCCAGGTCTCCGTGCGCTATGTCGAAGGCGTGCCGACCGAGATCGTCAACGTCGTGATCTCCACGCAGCACGCCGCGGGCGTTTCCCACGCCGAGATCGAGTCCTTCCTGATCGAAAACGTCATCAAGAAGGTCATCCCCGCGCAGCTCCTCAACAAGAAGACCGAGTTCCTTATCAATCCGACCGGCAAGTTCGTCATCGGCGGACCGCAGGGCGACTCCGGTCTCACCGGCCGCAAGATCATCGTCGACACCTACGGCGGCTGGGGCCGTCACGGCGGCGGCGCCTTCTCCGGCAAGGATCCGTCCAAGGTCGACCGCTCCGCCGCCTACATGGGCCGCTGGGTCGCGAAAAACATCGTCGCCGCCAAACTCGCCAAGCAGTGCGAGGTGCAGTTCGCCTATGCCATCGGCCATCCGAACCCCGTCAGCGTCTACGTGAACACATTCGGCACCGGCGTCGTCGCCGACGAGCTCATCACCGAGGCGATCCAGCAGGTCTTCTCCTTCAAGCCCGCCGACATCGTTAAGCAGCTCGACCTGCTCCGCCCCATCTACCGTCAGACGACCAACTACGGTCACTTCGGCAAAAAGGATCTCCCCTGGGAGCAGACCACGAAGGTCGCCGCCCTCCAAGCAGCCGTGAAGAAACTCGCCAAATAAGTCCCTTTCAAAATGAGCAACTCCCCCCTTCCTCCCTCCGCCGCCGGCCAGGATTACCACGTCGCCGACATCAAGCTCGCCGACTGGGGCCGCAAGGAGATCGCCATCGCCGAGCACGAGATGCCCGGCCTCATGGCCGTCCGCAAAAAGTTCGGCCCGTCCAAGCCGCTCGCCGGCGTCCGCGTCACCGGCTCGCTACACATGACGATCCAGACCGCCGTCCTCATCGAGACGCTGGTCGCCCTCGGCGCCACCGTTCGCTGGGCCTCGTGCAACATCTTCTCCACCCAGGACCACGCCGCCGCCGCCATCGCCGCCACCGGCGTCCCCGTCTTCGCGTGGAAGGGCGAGACCCTCGAGCAGTATTGGGACCTCACCTGGAAGGCCATCGTCGGCCCCGACGGCAAGGGCCCGCAGCTCGTCGTCGACGACGGCGGCGACGTCACGCTCCTTCTCCACAAGGGTTTCGAGCTCGAGAAGGGTAGCGACTGGGTGAATACGCCTTCCGGCTCGCACGAGGAGCAGGTCATCAAGGACCTCCTCAAGAAGATCCATGCCGCGGATCCCCTCGTCTTCACCCGCCTTGTCAAGGACTGGCGCGGCGTCTCCGAGGAGACCACCACCGGCGTGCATCGCCTCTACCAGCTCCACGAGCAGGGCAAGCTCCTCGTTCCCGCGATCAACGTGAACGACTCCGTGACCAAGTCGAAGTTCGACAACCTCTACGGCTGCCGCGAGTCGCTCGCCGACGGCCTCAAGCGCGCCACCGACGTCATGATCGCCGGCAAGGTCGCCTTCGTGGCCGGCTACGGCGACGTGGGCAAGGGCTCCGCCCATTCCCTCAAGGGCTTCGGCGCCCGCGTCATCGTCTCCGAGATCGACCCCATCAACGCCCTCCAGTGCGCGATGGAAGGCTTCGAGGTGAACACGATCGAGAGCACGCTCGGCAAGGCCGACATCTACGTCACCACCACGGGCAACAAGGACATCATCACCCTCGAGCACATGCGGGCGATGAAGGACCAGGCCATCGTCTGCAACATCGGCCACTTCGACAACGAGATCCAGGTCGACCGCCTCAAGAAGGCCCCCGGCGTGAAGCACGTGAAGATCAAGGACGGCTACGACGCCTACACCTTCGGCGACACCGGCCGCACCATCTACCTCCTCGCCGAGGGCCGGCTCGTGAACCTCGGCTGCGCCACCGGCCATCCGTCATTCGTGATGTCCAACAGCTTCACCAACCAGACTCTCGCCCAGCTCGATCTCTGGAAGAACAAGGACACCTACGCCGTCGGCGTTTATCGCCTGCCCAAGCACCTCGACGAGGAGGTCGCCCGTCTCCACCTCGAAAAGATCGGCGCCGTGCTCACCAAGCTCACGCCCGATCAGGCGCAGTATCTCGGCGTGCCCGTCGAAGGCCCGTATAAGCCCGAGCACTACCGCTACTGAGCGGACGGGGTTCTTCATCCCTTGGGCCGGCCTGCGTTTCGCGGGCCGGCTTTTTGTTTTCAACCCCCGCGCGGCGTCGCCCGTCTTCGCGAGGGCGTCGGTCTGGGTATATCGGGATCGCCGCCGGCCAGGTGGCGCCGGCGGACGCCTCCGCGCTCGATCCGGAGATAAAGCACTCCGGGACACGCGCGCTTCGTGCGCCTGCCCGGCCTCGACTCGATCGCCGCCGGCTTCACCCGCCCGTCCGTGTCGTCCATCCGCGGCGCTTTCCTGTATTTTCTCCGTGCCCATCCGCGGAAACCGTGGTTAACCGTTCTTTTTCAACCCTACCTCCTACCTCCTATGGGACGCCAATGGCTTCACGCGAAACGCGCCATCGTTAACAACAAGAAGGGCCAGATCGTCGGCAAACTGGTGAAAGAAATCACCGTCGCCGCCAAACTCGGAGGCGGCGACATCGCCGCCAACGCCCGACTTTTCGCCGCGGTGGAGAAGGCCAAAAAGGCCTCCGTCACCCGCGACGTCATCGAGCGCGCCATCCACAAGGGCGCCGGCACCGGCGGCGAGAAGACCGACATCACCGCGGTCACCTTCGAGGGCTACGCCCCACACAAGGTCCCCGTCGTCGTCGAGTGCTACACCGACAATGTCCAGCGTCTCGCCCCCGAGATGCGCGTGCTCTTCAAGAAGGGCATCCTCGGCACCACCGGCTCCAACAAGTTCCTCTTCGACCACGTGGGCATCGTCGAGGCCCACACCCCCGCCGCGGCGCCCGATCTCGAGGCCGCCGCCATCGAGGCCGGCGCGAACGATTTCGCCCCCCTCGGCCACGCCGAGAACGATGACATCCCCGCCGAGGGCGTCAGCGGCGCCCGCTTCCTCTGCGATCTCACCTCCATCCACGCCGTCGCCACCTGGCTGAAGGCCAACGGCTGGACCGTCGTCACCTCCGAGATGGGCTACATCGCCAAACAGTATCCGGAACTCAACGACGAGCAGCGCGCCGAGGTCGGCGATTTCCTCCACGCCCTCGAGGACAACGACGACGTCCAGCGCGTCTGGGCCGCGTTCCGCTAAGCGCGCTCCCGCCCCTTCCGTTCTCCGGGTCGTCCCTTCCGGCGGCCCGGCTCAGGAGGGCTTGCGGCCGCTGGCGAGCAGGGTCTCGAAATGCGGCGCCTGCTCCTCGCGGGCGACGCCCACGACCTCCACGGATTGAAAGCCGGCGCTTTCGAGGAATCCATGCAGCGCGTTCTCGGTGAAGCCGAGCCAGACGTCCGCGTAGAGTTCCCGCGCCTTTTCAAACGAGTGCTCCCTGAGATCGAGCACGAGGAGCTGGCCGCCTGGACGCAGGATGCGGAAAGCCTCGGACACCGCGGCGCCCGGGTGCTGCGCGTGGTGCAGGGCCTGGCTTAGGATCGCGAGGTCGACCGAAGCGTCGGGCAGCGGCACCTCCTCGATGTCGCCCAGCTTGTAGGCCAGGTTGCCGAGCCCGTTTTTTTCGGCGAGGGCGGTGCCCACTTCCACCATCTTGGGCGAGCGATCGATGCACCACACCTGGCGGGCGCGGCGCGCGAGCAGCTGGGAAATGAGGCCTTCGCCCGCTCCCAGATCCGCGATGTCGATCGCGGGCGCGAGCCGGAGCGCGAGGTGGCCGATGGCCTCCCACGAGCGCCCGGGACAGTAGTTTTTGCCCAGACGCCCCGCGATCAGGTTAAAGTATTCCTCCTGGGTGGCGCGCCGCCGGGCGAGGGCGCGCGCGAGGCCGGCGCGATCGGCGACCAGTTCGGGCTGCCCGGCGACCGCCTCGGTGGCGGAGCGCAAAAACGAAAGCGTGGCCGCGGGCAGGCCCTGACGGAGACTGTAGTAGGCGCGTTTGCCGTCGCGTCGGTCGTTCACCAGCTCCGCGGAGCGCAGCAGCGCGAGCGAGGATGAGATGCGGGACTGCGCCATTCCCAGGATGTCTTGCAGCTCGGCGACCGACAACTCCTCGCGGAGCAAAAGGGCGAGGATGCGAAGGCGGGTGGGGTCGGCGACAAGTTTAAGGGTATCCCAGGAAGTGTTCACGTGTGTGCCTCGACCAAGGAAAGAGCGGAGCCCGGCCGACTTGTTCAACGCCTATCGTGCGAGCCGCCCCCGACCGACGCACATGCACACGCCGCTTTCGGCCTTCTGCTCCGTTTTATCCGGCCCTGGACTAGTCTGCGCCCCCCAGTTGCATGAAGAAAAAACCCCGTAGAGTTATGGGGGTAAAATCTGTAAGGTGATCGTAAGCGTTCGCGCTTACTCCCATGCATTCTGTTTTTTTCCTTTTGGCCGGTGTGCTCCTCCTATGCTGGCCTACCGCATGGATTTGTCGAAACCGCGTGCGTTTTTTGCCGATCGAAAACCTGATCGAGCGTCCCGCGCTGGTGAGCAGCTGGCTCAGCCATGTGGTGTGGTGGAATCTTATCCGCGCCTGGTTCGGTGTCTGGCTCCTCCGCGCGGCCGAGGTTGATCTGCTCGGAAACGCCGCCCGTCATCAACTTATCATCGGATACAACGGCGTCGTCCAATTGGTCGGCTTGGTGTTGCAGATGTTTTTTTACCGCACCCGCGACAATGAGGTGCCGCTTCCCGTCTCCTACGGCTTTGGTGTTTTGCTCGCCATTTTGCCGCCCAGCATCGCCTTGCCCGCCGTCGTGCTCGGCGTGGCGACCAGCATCGCCTGCCGCAGTTTTTCCATCGGGTGGGCGGCTTCCGGTCTGCTGGTGGGCGTGTTGGGCTTCTTGCTCGCTCTCTCCAAATACCAACTGCTCAAGGCCGGTCTGCTTTTTGCCGCGCCCTTGCTGGCGGTCATAGGCACCAACCGCCAATTCGTCGTGCCCGTCTGGCAGGGCGTCCGCCACGGCCACCCCGTCGCTTCGCCCTACTCATCCCGCCTCCGTTGAGACGGCGCGGCGAGACCGGGCGCACGCTTCGTCGCCCGGAGTAAACACAGGGGGTCGAGCTCGTCTCGATTTACGCCAACGGCTCTATTTCCTCACTTCCGCCGTCTTCGGACAAAAATCCGCCGCGAGAAATTCCGATACCGAACCCCGGCACGAACGATTTACGGCCATGCGCGTCCGGCGTGCTGAACGCGCGGGGGGATGTTCCTGCCTTGGTGGCGCTTTGCCGGCTTCTCCACGCCGTATCCCGCGGCACAAATCGGGCCTTGGCAGGCTTGGGGATCGTTTTGCCGCGGCTGTTTTAAAATATGCCGCGGAGATTCGAGGATATGCCGCACGCATAAAATCATTTTGCGCAGGCATATAAAAGCAAATGCATCCGTTTTACGACTTGCATTTGGTTAATGAGATTTGATTAGGGTATTTACGTATCTCCCTTTCCGCATCCTTGGGGATGCGATTGATGGGGAGCATGATCCAAAAACATCCACCCCGTAATAACCCATGTCCGATCAACCTATCCCGACCGCCGCCGATGACTCCGATCCCGAGAAGGCCCGCCGTAATTCCGAAATTCGCGAAGCCGTCCTCGATGAGGTGACCCTGGCGAACGATGTCGCCATCGCCGGCCGCAAGCCGGAATACCTAAGCCGCCTCCTGGAAGACGCCCTCGAGGAGCCGCAGCTGGTCGATTTGGAGGAGGCCGTGAAAACCGTGCGCGGCCTGATCACCACCGTCGGCGGCAAACGTAGCGACACCCGGCACTCGACGCGCGAGCAAAACAAACTTCGCGACGCCCTGCTCATTCAGCTGGGCAAGGTGCGCGCCTTGGCGAAGAAGGTATACGAACGCGGGAATCCGCGTCGCGCGGACTACTACATCGGCAAGCAGGTGGACAAAAGCCGCGCCTTCCTTTGCCAGGTCTCGGAATCCATGATCACCCACGCCAAGACCGACCCGGTGCTCAAGATCTCCCCGCGCCTGTTGACCGCCTTCCAGGGGGCGTTCGACGCCTATATGGCCGAGCGCAACAACCAGACCGACAAGCGAACCGAGGCCTCCGAGGAGATACAGGCCCTGTCCGAGGCGGCCAAGGAACTGGCCGTCCTGCGGCGCGCCGTGCAATACGCGGCCGACGCCACCTGGCCGGCGCGCGAAAAGCTTCACGCCCCGATTCGCCGGGAGTTCAGGCTCCCGATCAATCGCGGCCTGGTGTAAATCGACGAGGGCCCGACCGGGCCATGCCGCACCCGGCGAGAGGCGAGGGGATGAGCGGGCGGATTTCGCCCCCGCGCCCCTCGCCGCGCCGGGTGTTTTGTTTGGTCGCCGCCCGAGCGTTGGCGGCCCCCCGGGTTCAGGCGTCGCGCCTGCCGTGCTTATCGACGTGGACCCCGACGCGGCGACCTCCGCCCATGCAGGCGCCCGGCCGGACGCTTTTCGTGAAAAAATTACGGCTTCAGTTCAAAATGAATTGAAATCGCCTAAAAACTGCGTCGGTCTCCCCGGCAGTGAGCTCCGGAGTCCTCTCATCCCGCAGTCGGTCTGTGTCCGCGCATCGGACGTTTCTCCGGCCGTCCTCTTTCGACTCCCGTGGCTAAAGCCTCCGTCCTTCTTTCGTCCGATTCTCAGGATCTTCGATCCGCTGGAGCTTCGTCCATGCCCGGCCTCGGCGCGTTCGAGGCGGAGGTGGTGGCGGTCTTTGCCGATCTGGTCGTTCTCCTCGGCCTGCCGAAATCGATGGGGGAGATCTACGGATTGGTGTTTGCGTCGGCGGAGCCGCCCACCTTCGCGGATATCGAGCAAAAGCTGGGCTTGAGCAAGGGCTCGGTCAGCCAAGGGCTTCGGGCTTTGCGCGAACTGGGCGCGGTCCGCGAAGCGGATGCTCCGGGAGAAAAAGGGCTTGGCGAGCCGGCCGGGCGTGGTCCGCGCGAAGGGCAGGCCAAGCCGGCGGGTGTGGACGGCGACATGGGCGCGACCGGCACGCGGGCCATACGCTGGCAGGCGACCACGGAACTGCGCCAGTTGATCGGCACTCTTTTGCGCGAACGCCTCACGCCCTACCTGGGGCGCCAGGATCAGCGAATGGACAGCGCCGAGGCGGCCTTGGAGCGCCAGGCGCCGGAGCTTTCCGCCAAGCATTACAAGCTTCTCAAAAAGCGCCTCGAGAAGCTTCAATCCTGGCAATCGCGCGCCCGCACCGTGCTCCCCGTGATCGGGAAGCTCCTCTGAGGCCTCCCCCTCGTCTCTTCGCGTCGTTCACCCTTTTTCGCTTCAAACCCAACATATCCCCATGAAAGCAGTCATCCTCGCCGGCGGCCTTGGCACGCGCATCAGTGAAGAAACCCACCTCAAGCCCAAACCCATGGTCGAGATCGGGGGAAAGCCGATCTTGTGGCATGTGATGAAGATCTATTCCGCGCACGGGATAAACGACTTCGTCATCTGCGCGGGTTACAAGGGCTACGTCATCAAGGAGTATTTCGCGAATTACTTCCTCCATATGTCGGACGTCACGTTTGACATGAAGGACAACCGCATGGAGGTGCACCACCGCCGTTCCGAGCCTTGGCGCGTGACGATCGCGGACACCGGCGACGCGACCATGACCGGCGGCCGCCTCAAGCGCGTGCGCGAATATCTGGGCGACGAGACCTTTTGCTTCACCTACGGCGACGGGGTGGGGGATGTGAACATCACCGAACTCGTGGCCTTCCATAAGCGCGAGGGCCGTCTCGCCACGCTGACCGGCGTCCAGCCTCCCGGCCGTTACGGAGCCCTCGATATCGAGGGCTCCCGGGTCACCAGCTTCCAGGAAAAGCCGGTGGGCGACGGCGGCTGGATCAACGGCGGTTTCTTTGTTCTGGAGCCGCGCGTGATCGACTACGTCGAGGGCGACTCGACCATCTGGGAGCGCAAGCCCATGGAGCGCCTCGCGCACGAGGGCCAGATGGGCGTGTATAAGCATACCGGATACTGGCAGCCGATGGACACGCTTCGCGAGAAGCAGCAGCTCGAGGAGTATTGGACCTCGGGCAAGGCGCCGTGGAAAATCTGGAAGTAAACCGCCATGTCTTTCGCCGATATCTATCGAGGCAAGCGAGTCTTGCTCACCGGGCACACCGGTTTCAAGGGCGCCTGGCTCGCCGAGTGGCTTCTCTCCCTCGGGGCCGAGGTCACCGGTTTCGCGCTTCCTCCGCCGACCGCGCCCTCTCTGTTCGACCAGCTCGGGCTGGCCGCGCGGCTGCGTCACATCGAGGGCGATGTGCGCGATCTCGCCGCCGTCCGCGCGGCGTTCGCGGTCGCCCGGCCCGATTTCGTCTTCCATCTCGCGGCGCAGCCTCTCGTGCGGCTTTCCTACGAGCAGCCCACCGAGACCTTTGCCGCGAACGTGATGGGCACGGCTAATGTGCTCGAGGCCGCGCGGCTCGCCGCCGATCCGGCCCGCCCCTGCGCGATCGTCGCCGTCACCACCGACAAGTGCTATGAAAACCGCGAGTGGGTCCATAGCTATCGCGAGGAGGATCCCATGGGCGGCTACGACCCCTACAGCGCGTCGAAGGGCGCGGCCGAGTTGGTGATCTCCTCCTATCGGCGCTCGTTCTTTTCCGCCGCCGACTCCGCCGTGCGGCTTGCCTCCGCGCGGGCCGGCAACGTCATCGGCGGCGGCGACTGGGCCTTGGATCGCATCGTGCCCGATTGCATGCGCGCCTTGGCTCGGGGTGATTCGATCCCGGTCCGCAACAAGGTCGCGACCCGCCCTTGGCAGCACGTCCTCGAACCGCTTTCCGGTTACCTTTGGCTTGGCGCCGCCTTGGTCGCTCCTCGTGGCGGAAGCGCGGAGGCGCTTTCGTCGGCCTCCGCGAATCGAAACGGCTCCGCCGTTCCGCTACATTTTCCGCCGGCCACCTATGCTTCGGCCTTCAATTTCGGCCCGGCGCTCGCCTCCAACAAGACCGTCGCCGAGCTCGTCCAGGAGATCCTCAAGCACTGGCCCGGCCGCTGGGAGGACAAGAGCGATCCCAAGGCCCCGCACGAGGCCAAGCTGCTCAACCTCGCGACCGACAAGGCTCACCACCTGTTGGGCTGGTCGCCCGTCTGGCCCTTTGCGGAAACCATCGCCCGGACCGTCGCCTGGTATCGTGCATCCGCCGCCTCTTCAGTCGATCACCACGCGCTGACCACCGGCCAGATCGCCGATTACACCGCATCCGCCCGCGCCGCGGGCCTTGTGTGGTCGATCTGATCTCATTCTTACCAGCCCTCCCTATTAGCCACATTAGCGTTCATTAGCGGTTAAAAATCCTTTCCGACATGCCGACTCCTACCGAACTCAAAGCCGAAATCCTCCGACTCACCCGCGAATACTCCGCCCTCATGCATACGGGGCAACGTCCGGGCGACGATCCGGCGCACGCGTCTTGGACGCCCGGCCAGACCATTCCTTACGCCGGACGCGTCTTCGACCAGGACGAGGTGGAGGCGGCCGTGGGCGCCACGCTTGATTTCTGGCTCACCCTGGGACCCGAGGGCGAGGCGTTCGAGAAGGAACTGGCCGCGCTGCTCGGCGTTAAGCACAGCCTCCTCGTCAACTCCG
>JACCDZ011243133.1_pt1 | contig 30862 bp, 24 predicted proteins | sample 7449551 | NCBI WGS metagenome assembly JACCDZ01 (sample SAMN15323452, study PRJNA562643) | freshwater metagenome | isolation source: river surface water | place: USA:Blue River Watershed | collected 2017-08-18 | reverse complement strand
GCCCGCACGATCTGGGGCGAAGCAAGGGGAGAGGGCAGGGCAGGGCAGATTGCTGTTGGCTGGCCACAACGCTTCTGATTGTATGTCCGTGACACAACACAACCAACACGCTACCCTTACCGCATAACCATGTACCACCGGAGCCACCCATGAGCGACCCATTCATGTTCGGCGTGTGGGGTGACGAACCCCAAGCGCCAGCGCCTGTAAAACCTGTGTTCGACGGCACCGACCCTATGGAGGTCGTGCGGTCTATCCCCGCGTGGGTGCCGAACTCCCCGGTTGACGCTGTGTCGCGCCCGGAGTGGAACCCGCGGATCGTCATCGACTTCGCCCTTGGCGCCAGCAAGGAGTCGATCCTCGAAGAATACGACCTGATGGACCACCACTACGAGCGGATCATCCGCGACATAGGGTTCCTCGGGAAAGTCGCCGCGCTCAAGAAAGAGCTGGAAAAAGACGGCGCCACGTTCACCCTCAAGGCAAAGCTCCAGGCCGAGGTGCTGCTGGACGAGGCGTTCAAGATGGCCATCAACGAGAAGGTCGACGACCGGGTGCGCGCCAAGCTGATCGGCGACACCGTGCGCTGGGCCGGGTTCGACAAGTCTGGCGGCATGATCGACAACACCGGCGGGTTCTCGGTGACGATCAACCTGAACACCAAGCAGGTAGGCGACACGGTGGACGCAGAGTACGTCGAGCTATGATGAAGTACAATGCTTCACCGACTATCTCGGCGTTCATTGTCGACGAGAAGCCGTACACGTTCGTCGTTGGCCCGATCGGCTCGGGTAAGTCGGTTGGCGGCGTGATGAAGATTTTCTACCGGGCGGCCAAACAAGAGCCGAGCCCTGTGGACGGTATCCGGTACAGCCGCTGGCTGGTGGTGCGCAACACCAACAAGGAGCTGCAAGACACCACGCTAAAGACGTTCTTCGACTGGTTCCCGCCTGGTATCGCCGGTGAGTGGCACGCTACGCCGAAGACGTTCGTTTACAAGCGCGATGGTCTGCACTGCGAGATTATGTTCCGGGCCCTGGACCGACCAGACGACGCAAGTAGCGTGCTGTCCCTAGAGCTGACAGGGGCTATGATCGACGAGTTCGTCGAGATACCGCGGGAGATTCTGGACGCCGTTCATTCGCGCTGCGACCGCTACCCGTCAGCGTCCAAGGGCGGCTGCACATGGGCCGGCGTGTGGGGTGCGAGTAACCCCGGTACGCAGGATTCGTGGTGGTATGACTTCCTGTACGAAGAATGGCCTGACGAGGTTGGTGGAGCCGCTGCACAGGACGAGTCGATGTCGCTCTACGAACAACCGTCCGGATTCAGCCCGCAGGCGGACAACCTCAAGAATCTCAAACCCTACAAGGCCGGCTGCAACGACTACTACATCAACAAGGCCAAGGGCAAGACCTTGGAGTGGGTGAAGCAGTTTATCGAGGTGCAGTGGGGCTACAGCCAGAAGGGGAAGGCCGTGTACAAGATGTTCAACCGTGAGCTGCACGTCGCCAAGCAGCCGCTAAAATACAACCCGCACCTGCCGCTGATCCTCGGGTTCGACGCCGGGCTGACGCCAGCCATGACGTTCATGCAGCAAGACCCGTTCGGCCGGCTGCTGATCCTCGACGAGCTGGTGTCGGACAACATGGGTGCCCAGCGGTTTTGCCGCGAGAAGGTAAAGCCGCTGCTGAACCGCAAGTACCAGAACGCGGTCATCATGGTCGCCGCGGACCCGGCCACCAAGCAGCGCGCGCAGACGGATGAACGTACGGTGGCGTCGGTGTTGGAGAAAGAACTGGGGGTCAAGGTGAAGGGCGCGTCGAGTAACGACCTGGCCGCGCGCCTCGGCGCCGTGGACTCATTCCTGACCCTGCTGACCGAGGCAGGCCCGGCGATGCTCATCGACCCGGCGTGTAAACAAACCATCGCCGGCTTCTCATCTGGATACAAGTACGCCATCAACACCAAGGGTGTAGCGAGCGACAAGCCAGATAAGAACAGCTACAGTCACCTGGCGGACGCGATCCAGTACGGCGCCATGGCGTTCGTCGACGGTGCCGCGCGGGAGGCACGGGCTAGAAAGCACGCGCATTTCAATGTACAGTCGCGCAATACTTATGTGCTAGGGCACTGACATGGCCGAAGACCAGCAACCACTCCCGATCGACGAAGGCCGTATGCGCGCCCTGGCGAAGACCCTGCGCGACCGGTACTCCGAGTACGACAAGGCGCGTTCCTCGACAGAGCAGCAGTGGCTCAAGAACGTCCGTCAGTACATCGGCGAGTACGACAGCAACATCCTGTCGGTGTTGAAACCGGAGCAGTCTCGCGCGTACCCGAAGATCACCCGCGTCAAGGTGCTCAGCATCGTGGCCCGGCTTCACGCCCTACTGTTCCCCGCCGGCGAGAAGAACTGGAGCGTGGAGTCGTCCCCGCAGCCGATGCTGCCGACCGACAAGCTGGCGGAAATCCTGCTCAAGTGGGCCGGCGAGAACCCAGGCGCTACCACCACGCAAGACGAGATGGACCGGCTTATCAAGCTGACCGCGGACGACATCGCTGTGCGGATGCAGAAGGCCATCGACGACCAGCTCGCCGACGCGTCGCTGAGTGGCACCTGCGACTACCAAGCGCTTGTGCGCAACGTCATGTTCTCCGGTGTGCTGTACGGCTGCGGCGTGATGAAGGGGCCGATGACCGTCTCCGAAGAAGGGTCGCTGATCGAGGTCGACGAGCAGGGTTTCCCCCGAGTCGTTACGCAGACCCTATACCGCCCGTTCTTCGAAGTGGTGCCGGTGTGGGACTACTACCCTGACTTCTCCGCCAAATCGTTCGACCAGATGGACGGCCAGTTCCAGCGGCACATCTACTCGCACCACTCCGTAAGCCAGCTCGCCAAGCGCGATGACTACATGAAGGCGGCGATCAACGACTACCTGCGCGACAAGCCGAACGGCAACTACCAGAAAAAGAGCTACGAGACAGAGCTCAACAGCATGTCGAAAGAGCAGGCCCAGACGCAGCCTGGCGAGTCGAACAAGTACGAGCTGATCGAATACTGGGGCACCGTCACTGGTGCTGACCTGCGCGGCGCAGGTATCGACGTGCCAGAGGCCGACATCCCAAAGACAGCCATCGCGTGCGTGTGGATGCTGGGTGACACCGTTATCAAGGTGGCCAAGAGCCCGTACCCTGACGACGCAGCCATGTACCACCAGTTCGTGTTCGAGGACAACGAGGTCGATCTAATGGGGTCTGGCCTGCCGGCCGTCATGCGCGATAGTCAGCTCGGCATCTCGTCGTTCACCCGGATGCTCACCGACAACGCAGCGTCCGTATGCGGCCCGAACGTCGAGGTGGATGCGTCGCAGTTGTCCGCGTCGGTGAACCCGACCAGCATCGCACCGTTCAAGGTGTGGCTGAAAGACGACGCCAGCCCCAACGGCGCCCGCGCGGTGCAGAATATCAGCTTCGATAGCCACATCCCTGAGTTGCTGCAAGCCATCACCCTGATGCGCGAGTTCGCGGATACCGAGACGTTCGTCAGCGCGATGAACGGCGGGGACTTCGAGAACGTGTCGGGGGAGGCGCTGCGTACCAGCGGCAATATGTCGATGGCCTTGGCCACCGCCGCGCTGCCGTTCAAGGACATCGTGCGCAACTACGACAAGTTCACCAAGTCGGTCATCAACTCGCTGATCCAGTGGAACCTGCTGTACAACGCACGCCGCGACCAACTCAACGGCGACTTGCGCCCGATCCCGCGCGGCGCCAGCAGCCTGATGGCGAAAGAAGTTCGGGCGGTGTCGCTCGACCAGTTGGACTTTACACTGACACCAGAGCAGCGCATCTACATCAACGAGGAAGCGCTGCTCAAGGAGCGCCTGAGCGTGCGTGACCTACCGCTGGACAAACTGCTGGCCACGCCAGAAGAAGTCGAGCAGCGTAAAGCCACAGCCGCAGCAGCCGCTTCCGAGCAGAAAGCGCAGAACGACGCGATGTTCCAGGCTAACCTGCGCACGTTGCAGACAGAAGCCCTCAAGGACACCGCCCAGGCACAGAAGAACATGGACATGGCCGACGTGGCCACGTTCAACGCGATGATCGCCGCCATAGAGAAAGGGGCCGGAATTGACGAACTCCAACAGCTTGCAAAACAGTCCCAAACAGCAGCTAAGCAACAGCCTGCTGCGGGACCGGCAGACCAAGGAAGCGCTAACAGCGTACCTGCGCAGTAAGCAGGCCGACCTGCTCGGCGAGCTTGCCGCGGTAGACGACACCCTCGCCCTGCGTAGAGCACAGGGCGCGGTGCGGATCATCAAAACGATGCTCCGCGATATAGGCGCAGAAGCAAAAGACGCGCCATAACAGTTGACAAACCACACAGACGCGGAGTATATGGCAGCTATGGAACCAGAAGACGATTTTGACGCAGCATTCGGCGAACCTACCAACCCGGTAGACACTGCCGCTGAACCGGCGGTTGACACAACCGACGCGCCCACCGACGCGCCTGTCGATAACGCGGCAGACGACGCACCTATCACGACCGCAGACACACCTGCCGACGCGCATAGCGATACCCTGGTAGATGTGCCTGCGGACGCACCAGTCGAAGCGCCCGTAGATACCGCACCAGCACCAGCTCCGCAGCCAGCCCAGGTCATCGACCCGGTAGCCCTGGCCGAAGCTATGGCTGACGCGCAAGAGCGCCGCCAGCGCGCCGCTGCACCTGCTCCAGTAGCCGACGCTCCGCGCGCAGCCACCATGGACGACTTCCTCGACGACAAGGCAAAGGCGTCAATCGCCCTGTTCAAGTCCGAGTGGGCTGAGGTGGAAGCCCCAGTTAACGCGCTCATCAACGCCGCGCTGCAAGCCCAAGCGGTGAACATGCAGCGTGAGTTCCAACAGGTGATGCAGCAGCGCCTGGCGCCGGTGGAGTCCGTAGCGGCTCAGTCGCAGGAAGCGATGCACTGGCAGACCGTGCAAGCTGCACACCCTGACTTCCAAGAAGCCGCTGCCGCGTTGCCGGCGTGGATTCAGAAACAACCCGCGATCCTCCGACCCACGCTCGAACGAGTGTACAATGGAGGCACGGCTGTAGAGGTGGTGGAGTTGTTGTCCGCCTATAAGCAAGCGATTGGTTCGACGGGTGCAGCGCCAGCAACACCAGCCTCGTCAGCCGCGCAAGTGACGCCTCGGGTGGCCGCAGTTGACAAGGCCGTATTGGCTGCGACACTGGCCCCGCCCGCTGCACAACGCAGCACCAAGCAAACCTCCCGCGATCCAAACGACGCTGACGGGTCGTTTATGGAAGCGTTCGGTTAGCTAACCGTTGACTTGACCGACTGAAAAAGAGGATACAACCATGGCCTACACCGGTAACACTTACGGCGACTTGACCCCGCGTCAAGCCAACTTCGCTGTCAAAGAATTTCTGATGCGCGCTCTGCCGCTGCTGACGATCGAGAAGTTCGGTAAGCAGGTCACTCTGCCGAAGAACGAAACCAAGACGATCAAAATGCGTCGCTACTTCCTGACCGGCGGCACCGGTGGTTACAGCGGCAACGCTGGCGCCTACAACCTGCCGTTGGCCCTGACCGCGCTGCCCGAAGGCGAAACCCCGACCGGCACCAAGATGGCGTACAAGGACGTGTCCGTGGACATCGCCCAGTACGGCAACTGGACCGGCTTCACCGACTTCTTCATGGATACCCACCCGGACGTTCCGCCGGTCATCCGTGAGTTCTCGGACATCCTGGGCGAGCAGGCCGCTCTGACCAAGGAAGTGCTGACCTACAACGTGTTGAAGGCCGGCTCCAACGTGCAGTACGCCAACGGTGTGCAGCGCACCGACGTGAACACTCCGATCACCCTGGCCGCTGTCCGCCGCGCTACCCGCGCGCTGAAAGTCCAGAACATCGGCAAGATCACCACCGTGTTGGCGTCGACCCCGAACTACAACACCCAGCCGATCGAAGCTGCCTACGTTGCCCTCGTTCACCCGAACGTAGAAAACGACGTGCGCAACATCGACGGTTTCATCAGCGTCAAACACTATGCCCAAGGCAAAGCGTTTGAGGGTGAAATCGGCCAGGTGGAAGACGTTCGTTTCGTCAGCTCCACCGTGTTCAGCGCCTTCGCTGACGCCGGCGGTGCCAAGGGTCTGATGATGTCCACCACCGGCGTCAACGCCGACGTGTACCCCATCATCATCCTGGGCAAAGACGCATTCAGTATCGTCCCACTGCGTGCCAACACCGGCACCTCGTCCGTCCCGGCCACCGTATCCGTGGTGTACCCGAAGGCGACCGAGACTGACCCACTGGGCCAGCGCGGCGTGATGAGCTGGAAGATGTACCACGCAGCCCTGATTACTCAGGATTATGCACTGTTGAGATTGGAGGTCGCGGCTACAGCGTAACTACTTGTTTTACAAGTAGTTTCTGAGAAAACCCCGCTCTGAGCGGGGTTTTCTTTGTCCGTAATTAACGAGGGTTACAGGTGCGTAATAAACTTCCCTCAGCCCGCGTGCGCGAGGCGCTGCCTACCACGCTTGCCACACCGACGACAAGCGGCGATACTTGCGCTACCTACAGTGAGGGTATACCCCGTGGACGAACTCAAGATTAAGGTCGCCGACAACGGCTATGTAGTCGAATACGACGATCCAGCAATTGCCGCCGCCAATAGCAAAGACGGCGCCAAGTGGAAAGACCCTGAGACGTACCGGGTATACTCCACGCAGGCGGCGCTGATGCAAGACTTGGCGGAGCTGCTACCGAAGCTGAAAGCAAACGAGCCCAACCCCAAAGACGAGAACACATCGTCTTTCAACGAAGCGTTTAAGAGCGAGTAACCATGAGCGACGATATCCCAGAAGTGAGCACCGCACCTGTTGCACCCGTCAAACCCCGCCGCGCAAGCCGCCGGGTAGTCGAGGTGGAAACCCCAGAGTTCGAAGACCTGCTGATCGCCACAGACGATCCGGCGGACTACGAACTGATCCGCTTGCACACCAGTGACGAGATTGCCCCAGGCGGCCACCCGTTCGGCGTCAATGGCCGGTTCTTCATCCTGCGTGGCGACAAGTGGTACAAGGTTCCGGCGTGGTTGCTGTCGTCTATCGACAACTGCATCACCGAGCGCCCGCAGCGCGACGAGTTCGACCGCTTTATCGGCACCCGCCCGATGAAACGCTTCCCCTACGAAACCTTCCGGGGCTAACCGATGAAACTCCGCGAGCTACTGTCCGAGCTGCGCAGGAACATCCTGCGTGATGCCTCCACCGCAACCTCTGGCAACGTAGCTGACGGGGCATTATGGGATGACGAAACGCTCATCCTGTACATCCGTGACGCGGAGGAAAAGTTCGCCGCAGGTACGTTGTGCCTGCGCGACTCACGCACACCCGCTCTGACGCAGATCGCGTTGGAGGCCGGGGTGTCCGAATACCCTGTGGACAGGCGAGTCATCGCTGTCTACGCCGTGCAGTACGACGGCAAGATCAACCTCGGCAAGACGACGCATGGCAGCCGCTTCGGCGCCAGCGCGGACATCACACCGAACGCGCCGACCGGTGAGCCGCAAGGCACCGGCGAGCCGCGCCTGTATTACACCGACCGCGACTCTGGCTATATCGGCGTGTACCCGATACCCACCGCTGAGCACGCTGGCAAACTGCTACGCCTGCAAGTGGCACGTCGCCCAGTCAGCCCGCTGAACCGCAACTCACTGGATGCTGAGCCCGAAGTGCCGGACGAATACCACCTCGACCTGCTGGAGTGGGCCACCTGGCGCGCACTGCGCAACCACGACGCGGACATCGACGGCGACCCAGCCAACATCAGCATCGTCATGGCACGGTCCAGCTCGCACAAGAAGCGCTTCGACGAGGCCGTGGCTGAGTGCAAGCGCAAGAACAAATACATGAACACCCAGCACGTCGAGTTCGGCGTGCGAGCGAACTGGAGTTAAATCATGGCCACACCAGAAGAAATCCGTCGCGGTCTAGTAGCAGCCCCCGGCTATTCGTCGTTCTCTCCAGTACGCGACTTGCAACGTGCAGACGACGCGCGTAAGCAGCGGAACGCTGTAGCGGCAGCAGGCGTCACCGATAAGACAGCCCGTCTGACAGGCGGGGCCGTGGATAAGCTCATGCAGGACGGCGCAGTGGCGACAGCGCAGTCGGTACCAAGCTCACCCACTTTCGGCGTTGATACCGTGCGGTTTGGCGCGGAGATAACACCGACTATGATACCGCCCGCCGCACCAGCGGCTGCTCCGTACACTGGCTCCGCCGCGTACCAGCAGGACAAGCAAGCGGGCGCGTTTATGCCCGGCATGAACATACTAGGCCCAGCACGCGAAGCGCAGGCAGCACGCGCTGCGCAAGTCGTTGGCGGTGGCCCGGACACCCGGTTCAGCGCGCAGAATGCCGCGCCGCAGCCACCGTCTGCTGTAGCACAGTTCGCAGATGTGTTCGGCGAACGCGCAAAAGATTTCTCTACCGGCGCGTTGCAAACGGGTATCGGCGCAGTGGGCACCGTTGCCGGAACACTAGCAGACGCCGGGCGTCAAGGTCTGGCGTATATCTCCAACGGTGAGCTGCGGAACCCGAATCTGTTTGCGAACACGGCTGGCGACTTTATGGGTCAGGGTGTTGACCGCCTCACAGGCGCTTTCGACGGCACTGGTGCAGCAGTACGGCAGGCCATCGGTGCTAGGGAGGCACAACCAGCTACCGCTGCTCAACCTGCGGCTCCAGCTCAACCCGCCGCCGTAACAAACGCCGACGTGCTTGCACAAGACAAGGCTAACTTGGCGGCTATGCTTCCACCAGCGGCTGCACCAGCGGCGGCTGATCGGTTGTCTCCAGATATTCTGGCCCAGACAAACGAGGGTATTGCGAACGCTATCGCCGACGGTAGAAGCCCAACGCTGCCCGCAGAACGCGGCAACTACAATATGTACAACACAGACCGTGCTGCGTTGGCAGCGCGTGCCGCGCCGACCGCCGGGTTGACTATGGGGTTCACCCCGGGTGAGGCTACCGCACGCATGGCTGGCTACCGCGCTGCTGACCGCGCCGATGCCGCACAAGCGCAGCTTCGTAAAGACCGCGCCCGTGCAGCGGTTGATCGTATCGGCTTGCGCAACGCTATGACCAACGGGTCGCCGCAGGAACGCCGTGCAGCTCGTATGGAGATGGAGGCGCTGGACTTGCGCCAGAACCTCGATACGCAGCAGCTAGGCGACACGGATCGCCAGCGCATATCTTCTGCTGGTGATGTCGAACGCGCGCGTGTTACCGGTGAGTTCGGACTTCGCCAAGCAGGTGTTACCGGTGAATACGGTTTGGACGCGGAGAACATTCGCGGACAGTATGGTTTGCGCGAGGCGGATATTGTCGGGAACGCCGCAGTCGGCAAGGCGCTTGCTTCGACCGACCCGAAAGCGATGCAAGAGGCGCAGTTGCTACAGACCCGTAATCAACTGCTGCTAACCGCTATCGCTAACAACGACGAAGAAGCTATCCGGTTCTACTCGTCCAACAAATACGCGCCTGTTCAGCAGGCTTCAACAGACGCCATGACTGGTATACCATTAACGCCAGAAGAAATAGCGGTTGGGCAACGCATCAACCTCAATGCACTTCGTGCGCGGGATACTAAATCAGGGGCGCGATAACTCATGGCTGAACTAACTAGCGGTTTGACGCTTGCCGAAGCTCTAAAACTCCAGCAGGCGTCAGCCGCTAGACAGGCTCAGGAGCGCCAAGCAGCCGCTGCAGCGCAGCAGCAGGCTGATATAGAAGCTGCCGCTGCCGCTGAGCGCAATCGCAGTCGTACATTCGGTGAGGTGGCCGGTGATACAGCCGCAGCCGCCCTGCAGTCCGCTGTTGGTTTGGGTGGCGCTGCCTACGGTCTGGCTAACGTGGCCACGGTCGGCACGCTAGACCGCGTCACCGGTATGTCCGAGAACTTCCAGCAGACCCAAGATATTATCGAGGGGTGGAAGTCTAACCCACTGCAGGCGCGCAAGCAGGCTATGCAGGCGGCTTTCAAAGACGAGGGCGTTGGCGCTGGGCTTGCTTACGCCGTGCAGAACCCGTCGCTTATCGCTGACCTCGGTGTTCAGTCATCTTCGTACCTGATCCCCGGTATGGCTGCTGCTCGCGTGGCCGGTAAAGCCGCCGCTGCTATCACCGCCGCGCGCCTAGCCGCTACAGGTTCCAAGGCGTCTGACGCTGTTAAGGCCGCGACAATCGCAGCGCAAGCAGGCAAGGCAGCGACCAAAGCAAACTTGATTAGCCAAGCCGCCATGACAGGCGGCTACATGAACGTGGACTCCGTAAACGCCGCGCGGGGTGCCGGCGCGACCCCCGGCGAACAGCAGGCGTTGGGTCTTGCCGGCGCTGCTGCCGGCGCGTTGTTCAACACGGCCGTAACTAAGCTGACTGGCGCTGGTGCGCTCGAAGCAGCCGTAGCCAGTCGGTTTGGTGGGGCCGCTGTACCCGGCGCAGCAGGCGGATTAGTCCGTGGCGTGGCGACCGGTGTAGCTAGAGAGGGCACCGAAGAAACCCTGCAGGAAGGCGGAGAGCAAGTCATCCGCAACGCAGCCGGCGCTAAAGAACTGGGTACCGACGTGGCTACTAACATGGCCCTTGGTGGCTTGTTGGGTGGCACGCTGGGCGGTGTGATGGGTGCTGCTAACCCACGTCGTCCGTCGCAGACTCGGGCGGAAGCGGCGCAGATGCAGCGTCAGGTTGAGACTGAGATTGCCAAGATGAACGGCACGACTAACGCACCGACTGTGCTTAGCCCGTCTCCACTGGCAAACATTTTGACACAACGCGAAAACGCGCAGTATGACTACGCTGGCAACCCAGTCGACTTGGCTGGTGGTCAGCTAGGTGAGCAGGGCGCTACGTTGAACTACGGCGAGACGCAGCAGGTTGAGCCTACTGTTCAGCAAGAAGTATCACCAGACCAGTATTCGATGTTCGACGAGACGGGCCAGCCGTCGCGCGAAGATATAAACCTCGACGAAGTAGGCGCACCACTGGCTACTCTGGTACCAGAGGTTAGCTCGCTGACCGGTGCGCGCGCTGTTATCGCCGAACGCAACGCCCGCCGTGCCTCCCAGCCCCCACGCATGGACGTGGTTGAGCAGCCGGTGGAAGAAGTGACTATCGACGCGCTTCCACAGGTGGTGGTAGATGCTGGGCCGCGTAGCCTGAACGACGTTTACCGGGAGACTGCGCCTATTGGTGGCGTGGCTCAGCGGTTCGGTATCCAAGCGGCTGCTGCCGAGGCTTCACGCCGTGCAGGTGCTGCACCGGCTGCGACCGTAGAACCGGCCACACTGACGCCGATTGACGTGTCTACGCCCAAAGCAGCCAAGCAGTTCGGTGGCTCTGTGCGACAAGCACTGGCTGCAGCTACCGGGGTAGACGCTAAGTTCATTACCGGCGCTGACTTCAAAGAGCTGACTACTCAACTCGCCGCTTCGGGCGTAACACCGTCCTCGCCAGACTTCGCTAAAAAGGTCGGCTTGGCTGCGGCTAAGCTGGCAGGCAAGCGGGAGGCTGCAGGCAAGCCAGCCAACTTCCTCGGCGCTGTCGTTGATAAGTACCCCGTCACGATGGATGACCGTGTCGACGCGGCGTTTGATACTGCGGGCGCACCAACCACCGAAGCGGAACTGTTTGGTGAAGCACCAGCCGCAAGTGTTCAGCCGTCGGCTGCGCCAGCGCAGGCTGGGCTAAAGGTTCAACCAAACCCAGAGACGCTGCTGTCGTTCTTGTCGAAGCGCGGTGGCGTGGCGCTTGACGAGCAGATGGATACGCTGGGTGATACCGGCAAGCGGGCAAACAAAGGCTACAAAGAGGGCAACCTGTTCCGCTCTGGCGGAGACGGTATCGACTCTGTGGCTATCGCTATGCACGAGTCTGGGTACCTGACCGACGCGGAGTTCTACAATCCGCGCGATAACGGCGGGGTGAATGCTGCCCGCGCCAAGATCGCCGAGTCGTTCGGCGGGGCCAAGGTCTACGCGGAGGGCTCCGACGCACAGGCCAAGCAGTTCGAGCAGGCGCTCGAAGTCCGTATCGCTGACGAAGAAGCTCGCGCTGCAGACCAAGCGGCTGTATCGCCGGACATTACCGGCCCGGCGTATGACGCCTATGTATCTTCTCCGGGCGCTGATGTGATGCAGCCTGCTGTGGAGCAGCAAGCCAGCGCAGGTAGCCTCAACCCTGTGTTCGACGGCGCTATCATCGCGCTGGACGCAGCGGAGACTGCTAGGTACGCAACCGAGGCAGCAGAGGCCGCACGCGCTAACCCTGCTTGGGCGTACATGACCGACGCAGAAAAGCTGCAGTACGAGGCCCATCTGGCTAACGTGCTGCAGAGCTTCGGGTACAAGTTCCACCTGAGTAACAACCTGCCGCCTGTGCAGACCCCGATGTCCCCAGATATGCAGCGTCTGCTGTCTATGACTGAGGACGAGTACATCGCGGCGGTAAACCCAACGAACAAGCGCAGTGCCGAGGACGATATTGTTATTGTCCGCACTGGTGACTTGGACGTACCACGTGGTGCTACACAGATCGCCGGGTTCACTGACAAGACTGGCGCTGCGGTGCAGGTATTCAGCGACGCCAACGGTAGCCTGTACGCGGTGCAGAACGGCGAGGTGGTTGGCCAGATTGAGAACCGTGACGGCGAGACACTGAACATCGTCGTACAAGAGGCCCAAGGCAAGGGTATCGGCACCGGGCTGGCTGCTGCACTTATCCGCCGCGACCCATTCGCGCCTGCTGGTAGCTTCTCCCCTGCGGGCGAAGCAGCACGCCGGGCGGCATACCGCGTACTAAAAGCAGAGGCTGTGTCTAAACTCGGCCTGACCGTCGAGCAGAACGCCCTTGGCAAGATGTACAGCACCGAGGGTGGATCGCGTATCGCCGTGATGGAGAACGCGAAATACGCCCCACGGCAGAACTCCATTACCGACTTCGTGGTTCCTGAGTCCAGCCGAGGTAAGGGTGCTGGTACTGATCTGCTGCGCAAGATACTGACGATCTACCCTGCCAATACTGTTTCCGCTGCAGCCAGTTCTCCAGCGTCGGTAGCCGTGTTCTACGCGGAGGGGTTCAGGCCCATATCGAACGAGAACGCTACGCTGGACGAATCCATCGCCATGATGCGCGAAGATTCAAGCGTGACAATGGTTACACCTGCTGACCCGAACCTTCTGTTCCGCACCGTCAGAACCAGTGGCAAGTCGGTCGATGCCAAAGCGTTCGCTGCGGCGGCTAAGCGTGCCGAGGCTGCACTGGGTATCCCGGTTATAACCCACGAGGACGCAGCCGAAGCAAGCGCCGCTGTCGGGGTAGCTATCCCACTCAACGCGGCGGGGTTCTTCTCCCCGGACGGCAAGATTCACCTTATCCGCGTGAACAACGCCAACGCTAAAGAGCTGGCGTTCACCATCGCGCACGAGGCCGGACACTACGGTCTGGCTAAACTGCTAGGTGCCAACCTGCAATCCGCGATGAACCGCATGTGGGCCAACGCTCCAATGCGTGAGCGTATCAAGGCGCACATGGCGCAGAACCCCGGTATGACCCGTCAGCTCGCCGCCGAGGAAGTGCTGGCTGATATGCTCGCCGGCGGTGAGAAGATCAACACCGACGTGATGACCAAGCTGCGCAACGGCGTGCGGAACTTCTTCGCGCGCTTGGTGGGTATCCGTGACCTCGTTGTTACCAACGAAGAAGTCGACCGCCTGCTGGCTGACGTGGCGCTGGTTATCAACGGCGAGCAGCCGGTGAACGTCAAGGTCGGCGGCCAGGACGCCGCGCTGTGGCTCAACAACCCGTCCAGCATCGCCGCGCAGAACCCCAAGTTCTCGCTGGCCAAGGCGGACTACGAGGCGATGGTGGCCGCCGCCAAGAACGAACCGGCCAGCAACGTGCTGCCGATCAGCCACATAGCCAAGGCGCTCGGCCAAGCGTCGGTGGATTCTGCCAAGCAGGCTGGCAACGCGCTGACCGAGAACAAGATGGGCCGCGCGTATGTGCGCAACTTCATGCACTTGGACCACTTGGTTAGCTGGTACGACAAGAAGTTCAACCCGACCGGCGCCAAGACAGGCGGGTTCCTGCGCAAAGTCGCCGACCTGAAACAAGGCCGTGAGGCCCAGTTCAACCGCCTGAACGCCAAGCAGAAAGACCTCGTGTATAAGACCGTGGTCAATGGTAACGAGGTGCTGCGCGCTGTTGGCAAGAAGTCGGTCAACGACGTGAACGAGTCGTGGGATAAGTTCAAGCGTTCCAACCCAGACAAGGCCCGAGCGCTGGACTTCGCGTTGACCGAGGGCACGTTCTATCAGGTGTTCCCAGACCGTTCGTGGGAAGATCAAGTGACCAAGGACTTCGACTACGAGAGCAAGGGCTACTCCGAAGCCGAGCGACAGGCCGCGTACGAGCGTGCGTCGAACGCCTACAAGGCCGCCGGCACCGAGGGTCAGACGCTGTACATGCAGTCGCAGGCTGTATACGCCCAGCGCTTCAACGAATACTACGCCGCCATCAAACAGGAAGCGGAACGTCTCGGCGCCCGCGCGAAGGCTGACGCGGAGAAGAACGGCGTGGATGTGGAGCTGGTGACAGCCCGCGTGGATAACGCCACGGCGCGATACAAGGACGCCATCGGTCGTGTGATGGGTAAGGTACAGCAAGGTCCGTACTCCCCGCTGCAACGCTACGGCGAGTACGTTACTACCGTGCGCGACGCCACAGGTGCCGTAGTCCACTTCTCAGCCTACGACACCAAGCAAGCAGCGGACGCTGCGGCAGCAGAGCTGCTGGAAGCCCGTACCGCTGCTGGCGAGAAGGTAAACGTCAACGTCAGCGCCGCCAAGGACGCCGAGTTCGACAGTACGGGTGTGGCGCGCGGTGAGATTGAGTCGATCCGCAACGAGGTGATGGGTATGCTACCCGTTGGGTTGGACCCCGACGTGCGCGAGAAGGCCATGGCCGCCATCACCGCGGGGTTGACCGAAGCATACCTCCAGTCACTGCCGGCCAAGTCGTTCGCCAAGCACGCACTGGGTCGCAAGAACGTGGCCGGCTACGACACCGACGCCCTGCGCGCCTTCGCCAACTACACCATGCGTTCGGCCCGCGCCGTGGCCGGTGTGGAGTACGACGGTCGCATCGCCAACTCACTGATGGACGTGCAGACGTTCGTTGACGACACCGCCAAGGGCAAGTACACGGATAAGATGGGCGTAGTGGACACCGCGCAGCTCCAGAACATTGCGGACTCGGTAAAGCGTCAACACAAGGAAAGCCTGCGCTCCGACAGCAACAAGATTGTGGACAGCCTGACCGGCGCGTCGTTCATCTACATGATGACCAGCCCGAGCCACATGTTGTTCAACGCCACGCAGACAGCAATGGTAGCGTTCCCGCGCCTGGCTGGGGTCTATGGCGCAGGCAAAGCGTCCAAGGAAATCCGCAAGGCGCTGGGCGAATACTTCCGGTCTGGCACGGATATGCTGTCGGAGAGGTCGGTACTGTCCAAGTCCGCGCAGACTAACCCTGCTGACGCCCTGCTGCTGGAGTCGCTGACCGCGATCAAAGAGAACGGCCCGCTGGACCTTACCCAGGCCCATGATGCCGCTGGTATCGCAGACGGCAGTTCGTCGGACCTGTCTCCGTACTGGGGCAAGACGATGAAGTGGGCGTCCTACGCCATGCACAAGTCCGAAGTGTTCAACCGTCAGATAACAGCTACTGCGGCTATCCGCTTGGAGCTGGAAAAGGCGCTGGCGGGTGGCGTACCACCGGCGGACCCTGCTGCACGCGCTGCGCTGGTGGCGGACCTTGTGCGCGCTGGCGAGGACGCTATTCGCACCACTCAGTTCGACTATAGCAAAGCGAACAAACCACCGATCCTACAAGGGCCGATGGGTAAGCTGCTTGGTCAGTTCCAGCAGTACCGCTTTCACATGCTGTCGATGATCGGCAAGGACATCCGTGACGCCGAGCTGGGCAAGCTGGTGACGACGAAAGAGCCGATCAACAAAGAAGAAGCCGCCATCGCGCGGTCGACCCTGGCTTGGACGCTGGGTATGCAGCTCGCGTTCACCGGTACAGCAGGGACCATCATCGCCCCGTTTGCGTTTGCCCTGGCCGACTTGTGGCGTGACGATGACGACCTGACCACCAGCGCCCAGGCGTGGAACAATATGGTGGGTAGCTACGCGGCACACGGCGTGTTCGCCGGGTTGATCGACACCAGCCGTATCTCGGCGTCCACACTGATCCCGGTACTGGGCCAGACCGCATACGCGCCTATCGACGGCAAGCCGGGTGACACGTTCACCTACTACGTCACGCAGAACCTCGGCCCGTCGTTCGGCCTGGTAAAAAACCTCACCGGTGGTACGTCTGACCTAATCAACGGCGACGTAGCCAAAGCGGTTGGTAAACTTCTGCCAAAGCCCATCGCTGACGTACACAAGGCCGCGTATGAGGGTGCCAACGGCGCCCGCGATGCCCGCCAGATTATGTACTTCGAGCCAGGCCCGTTCGACACACTGATGACCTTGGCCGGCCTCAAGAGCGGAGAGCGCCGCGACATCGAGGCTCGCCGCGGGGCGCTGTACACAGCCAACGCCAACCGCTTCGCTATCAAGGACCGCAACCTCGGCCGGCTGGCCCTGGCCTACTCCACCGGAGACGCTGACGCAATCGCGGAAGCGATGCAGGGTATCAACGATTGGAACGCGCAGTACCCGGATATGGCGGTGCGCGGTAGCGAGATGCGCAGCGCGGTAGTCAGCCGCATCCGCACCGAGCGCACCGCCGCAGACACCGGTTTCTCCAGCACCCGAGCGCCAACGCCGTCACTGGTCGAGAAGATCGGCCAGTGATAGACTCCAGTAAACCACAAATACAAGGGTCATACCCATGACTAACAAGCTCATAGAGCGACTGCTGGAACTGATGCAGTTTGGGATGCTGGCCTCGTTCGGCGGGGTAGCGAACTACGTCTACCTCACCGTACAGCATGGTCGGGCGTTCTCGTGGGTAATGATGATGGTGAATATGTTCCTGGCGTTCTTCGTCGGGGACATGGTGGGGAGCCCGCTTCCAGACAGCCGGTTCAAAGACGGGTTGCTGATGACGGCGGGCTTCTGCACCTACCCGATCCTCAACATAATCGAAACTCAATCACGCCGCCGACTCGGTGCTCTCATGGACCGAGTAATGAACAAATGGATTGGCTCGGCTGGCGTCGATAAGGACACCCCGGAGGCATAACATGCTAACCATCTTCGCTGCCAGCTACATCGTGTGCGCCGCAACCATCGTGGTTGGGTTCAGGTTCTTCGCTAACGGCGGGCTCCACGCCAGGGCAGAGGACAGAAGCATGGTGGCAGCGTTCCTGGCCAGTGCCGTGTTCTTCATGCTGGTGCATATAGTGGTACTGTATACCGACGCCGCTACAACGTCCGCAGGCAACCCCGTAGGCGTGCTGTGGGCCGGGTTCGACCTGATGGTAAACGTCATCCACTTCGCGGGGGTCACGGCGTTCGCGCGGTGCCGCCTCGGCCGACATGCGCAGGAGATACACCGATGAGCGATTGGCGTGGGGTGCTTAGCACTGTTGCACCTTGGATTGGCGCCGCCGCAACAGGCGGCGTTCCTGCGTTGGTAGGTATGGCCGCCGGCGAGCTGACCAAGGCGTTTGGCAAGGACGTAAAACCGACTGTCGACGCCATCGGCGCGGCTATCAGCGGGGCTTCTCCTGAGCAGATGTTGGCGCTAAAGACCGCCGACAACGAGTTCCAAGCGAAGATGCAGCAGCTTGGGTTTGAGCATATTCAGACGCTGGAGAAGGTAGCGGCCGACGACCGCGCCAGCGCCCGGCACATGCATGAGACGGTGCGCGACCTGAGCACGCCGATCCTGAGCTACATGGTGGTGCTGGCGTTCTTCGCTACCGTGTATATCCTGCTCACGCAGACGGTGGCCATCCAGACCGAGATGCGCGACGTGGTAATGGTGTTGATCGGCACGCTGGCGACATCGTTCACCCAGGTGCTCAACTTCCGGTTCGGCACCAGCGCCGGCAGCAAAGAAAAGACCGCCATCATCAAACGCCTTGGAGGTACGCAATGACCTACGCACTGGGTAAGCGCAGTCTAGAGCGCCTGGTAGGCGTACACCCTGACCTCGTTCGCGTGGTGAAGCGCGCCATCGAGCTGACCGAACACGACTTCTCTGTTATCGAGGGTGTACGCAGCGTCGAGACGCAGCGCGCGTACGTCGAGAAAGGCGTTAGCTGGCGAATGGATAGCCGACACATTACCGGGCACGCGGTAGACTTGTACCCTGTCGGGCGGCCAACACCATGGGCACGCTGCCATAACATCAAGGACGCGATGTTCGCAGCGGCTAAGGAACTCGGCGTGTCTATTCGCTGGGGCGGCGACTGGGATATGGATGGCGACTACAAAGACGAAGCCAAGTACGACGGCCCGCACTTCGAGCTGCTGCGGAGCAAGTACCCGTGAGTGCAGACGCAATCCGAAACGCGATATTCAGCGTTATTGCGACCGCGATGGTAGGCAACATCCTGCTGGTTTACCGGCTAGACGAGCGCACAACAGTGATGATGGAAACAATTAAATGACCGAGTTCGTCACAACACAAGCATGGGCGAAAGGCGCTAACAACATCAGCGCCAAAGACCGACTACCAGAAGGGTTCGTCAGGCACGCTGTGAACCTCGACCCGCTACCGGGCGGCACACTCAAGCTCCGTACGGGGTACGAGCAGGTGTACGCAGGCGCAGCCGTTCGTGGTGTTCTGTCGCTAGGCACCAAACTGCTTATCGCCGACGGCACGTCACTGGTCGAGTACGATACTCTGACCAACACTAGCAGGGTGCTACGTTCTATCGCAGGTGCCGGGGTGTTCACGGGCGACGTGCTCAACAGCACGCTGTATTTCTGCACTGCCAACGAATGTCTGGAATATGACGGAGTTGCGGTTCGCCCGTGGGGTGTACCTACCGCGAGTAACCAACCAGTCGTAACAGCCAGTGGAGCCGGTGGTTTAGTTGCTGGGTACTACCAGATCGCGCTGACCTTGGTTGACGCTTGGGGGCGCGAAGGCGGTACTGATAAGCCGATGGTTATTTACGCGGAGCAGAATGCCGCGCTGACTGTAGCCGTACCTGCTCCGCCTGCCGGTTACTCAACCAACATCTACGTTGGATCAGTAAACGGTGGGACGCTGTACTTGCAGAACACCGTAGGTACTGCAGCTACGATCAACGTAGGCGTAGTACGCGACGATACAGCACGCTGCACAACGGACATGATGCGCCCCCCGGTACCCGGTACACAGGTTGTCGCCCACAATGGCGTGCTTGTTTCGGCTGTGGGTAACTACATCCAGATCACTCGACCGATGCAGGCGCATTTAGTAGATAACGTGCGTGGGTTCGTGCAGTACAGCGCAGCCGTAAATGCCGTTGTAAGTGCTGGAGCGTTGTTTGTAAGCGCGGACAAGTGTTATGTCTTGACAAGCCCGGAAACTGATGACATCCAGCAGCAGGTAGTGCTAGAGTACCCAGCAATCACAGGTACTGCAGTGCTGTTGCCGGATGGGCGGGGGGCGTGGATGACTAAGTACGGGCAAGCTATTACAAACGGCGATAAAGTCGAGCTTGTTAATCGGGGGTCGTTTGCACCTGCGTCGGCGGAATCGGGCGCAGCAGGCGTTGTCGATAATGACGGTAATCAACTAGTGGTTACTGCACTCAAGGGCAAGACCGGTGGGAACCCGCTGGCTGCATCTGACTTCTTCATCGGGGAGATTATAAACCCATGAGCATCTTAGGATACGGGTTCCGCTACTACGGCGAAATCATCGCACCGGACGGTACCGTGGAGACGTTCGAGGCCCGCAACTTGCTGCCCCAAGTGTCGATCAACCACATCGCGGGGCTGATACGCGGCTCTGGCTCGCCTATTGCCTCGTGGTACCTCGGGCTGTTCGAGAACAACTACGTCCCTACCAGCGGTGTAACGTCTGCTGATCTACCGGGCGTCGTCGGGGAGTGTACTGCTTACGATGCAGCTACCCGCCCACTGTGGGTAAACGCGTTTGACGGATACGCTTCGATTGATAACCTGAGCAACCGGGTTACGTTCGAGATGAACACGCCAAAGACCGTGTATGGTGCGTTCATCGTGTCCAGTAACATCAAGGCTGGCAACAGTGGGTTGCTGCTGTCTATCGCCCGGTTCAACACGGCGAAGGTGCTGGACGCAGGGACGCAGTTCTCCCTAGCGGCGGGCATCACCCTAATCCCAACATCTTGAGGTACGCGCAATGGGCATGAAAATCAGTACTGGTCTGGCAAAAGCGATGCTGGACACCGGCAGCTTCTCTAGCAACATGGACGGCATGAAGATGAAAATCTACTCCGGTACGGAGCCTGCGACAGCAGACGCTTCGCTCGGGTCGGCTGTTCTGCTGGTCACCATATCGGACGCTGGCGGCGCTGGCGCGCTCCAGTTCGGGGCTGCTGCCGTCGGCAACACAATCGAGAAAGCCTCGGCGCAGTCGTGGTCTGGCGTTAATGCCGCATCCGGCACTGCTTCGTTCTGTCGTATGGTGCTGGGTTCGGATACTGGTGCTGCCAGTACGACCGAGATTCGCATCCAAGGTGATGTCGGCGTGGCGGGTAAGTTCCTGAACCTGTCGAGCGTGTCGCTTACCAGCGGCGCTACCCAGACCGTTGACTATCTGGCTATCACCCTGCCAACAGCGTAAGGGGGTGCCTCGATGTCCAACCGCCTGAAGAAAGTAGCAACGCTGGTCTACACGCCGTCGTCGAGCTACGTCGTTCAGGCGCCGGCGTACTATCGTACGGTAACGTACACTACGCCGGGGCACTACGCGGTAGTTGACGCGGGCGGCGAGCTGTCCGCAAATATTCAGGGCGGGTCTATAGGGGTCAAGACCTACGGGTATGTAACCACTAACGATTGGGTTCCGCCTAGCACCACAACATACAACATACTTGTACAACCCGTTCCGCAGACGATATACACCCCAGCTTCCATTACGTTTACCGGTCAGACCGGGTGGAACGCCGGGGCAAGCAGCCTAGAGCCCTTGTTTGGCGACGGGCACTTCACGTTCCAAGCGAAGTCGTTCCCTTCGCCTATGTCTGTTGGTATTGGGTACGGCGATAATAGCGTGCTGCCGTCCGAACCGTCACACAGCCTGTACTTCTCTGGTACGAGCGTGGTGTTCCAAGAGTTCGGCGTTACACGGTACACGCCTCCCAGCTTCTCGCACGACTACGGCATCGTCTACAAGATAGCACGCACCGGCACGACCGTGCGCGTTTCCGCCACGTCGGGCACGACTGAAGTCTGGGCGTACACCAGTTCGCTCCCAGCGTCAGGTCCGGTGGTGCTCGACACCGCCTTGTTCGCTGCTGGAGACTACGTCGATAACCCAGTAATGGTGTCGATAGACCCTACCGGTAGCGCGTCGGGATCGTTCGCTGCGCTGACAGGCTTTGGGTTCAAGACGGCGTCCGGTAAGTACGCGTCGGCGTTCGGATCGTTTAGCCCGATGCAGGGCACCGGCCTCACAACCGGTAAGGGCACGGCGACGGGTGCTATCCCCACTATGATCGGTGTAGCGGCTGATCGCCCGTACTGCAGCGGGCTCGGCGCGCTGCCGGCGCTCACTGGTACGGCTGACGGTGGTTACCCACGCGTTACCCTACTGACGGGGTTCGGCGCGTTTGAGGCTCCAATAGGATTCGCCACTGGGCTTACAGGTGAAGTAGGCAGTGTAGCTGCGTCGTTCCCAGCACCAGCCGGGCTTGGCGGAGACTACGACTACGGCGATGTGCGGGGCTCGTTCGCGCCGATGCGTGGGTACGCGGACCAAGGTGTGGCCGTGAACGTGCCCGGGTTCTCGTCGGATAACCTCACGGACGTGTTCCTCGTTGGCGGCTACTTCGTGTGCAGTGACACGTTCAGTACCACGCTGCCGTCTGATGCGCTGACCGTAGGCGACTTCTTGGAAGCGTTCGACGTGGTCAACGGCGACGTAACTGACGAGTTGGTGCTGTCAGACAGTATGACCGTACAGCAGGCCATCGAAGCGATTATCCAGTCGACCCTAACCGCTGGTAACAACATAACCAGCTCTGTGCGAATCGAACTCCCCGGTGGTGTTATCCCCGGCGAACCCCTGCAGTATGCCGTGAACGTGCTAACTGGCGCGCTGACCACATATAGCGGGTTCGGGTTTGACCAGTACGCACGAGCGGAGCAAACGCTCTACGGGTGCCGCAGTGACGGAGTGTATCGTATCCGCCGTGGCGACGACGACGGTGAACCACTGCAAGCGCACGTTGATTTCGGCGAGCGCGTTTATGGCTCTACCAAGATTAAGACGGTAGAGTCGGTGTACCTCGGCGTGACCACTGACGGGTCTATCACCGCCCGCGTATCCGCCGACGGGGCGGAGCGTCGCTATCGCGTTGTCCCACGTGGTACGTTGCACCGGGCGTTGACAGCCAAAGGTGTTCCGGGTCGCACTTGGGGTGTATCGCTGGAGGTTGTTGACGCTACCGAGTTCGAGCTTGACGTACTAGAAGTGCAAGTTGGTATTACATCTGGCCGCTGGCGCAGCCGATAACAGCAGGAGAATTTAGATGGCCAGCTCGTATAACGACACAACAGCGGCGCTTCAAGCGACGGTGCAGTCAGCGCTTACATCAGCGCGTAACAACGCGTCGCGCATCTACTCCTTGCCAGTACGCGAGAATCTGCGCGAGCCGTCGTTCGACGTAAAGCTAACACCGCTAGACCTTGACGCGCCGCCTGATTTTGGTGACCTGTTCTCAGGCAGCAACGATTCAGACGCCACCGTCGACTGGCTTAACGGGTTGGCGAACGACTGGATAGACAAATACTTCCCGTCGATCAACGCGTGTTTCCGCAACCAGCCAGAAGAAACCCTGTGCGGTATCATCAGCGGTGTTAAGCCGTTCGGCGTGGATAAGACCGTATTTGAAATGGTGTGGCACCAAGCACGTGATCGCGCGTACCGCACTGTGAACTCTGAGACGGCGACACTAGCAGCGACGTTTTCCGGTAGAGGGTTCGCGCTGCCACCGGGGGCTATGGTAGGACTCTTAGCTCAATCCGAGCGAACAGGGCGCGATGCTATTCTGGATGTGAACCGTGACCAAGCCATGAAGGATGCGGACATCAAGGTCGACTTGTTGAAGCACGCGTTGTCGCTGGCCACGCAGATCAAGCTGGGCCTGATGGGTGTAATGGCGGACTTCTATCGCCTGTGGTCGACACTGCCAGATAAAGACATCGAGCGGGCCAAAGCCAAGGCACAGGCTATGAGCGCGTTCTATTCGGCGCTGTCCAGCTACTACAATGTGGAGATAGCGTTCCAAGAACTGACGCTTAAAGCCGCGCAGACTAAAGCGGGTATCGACGTGGACGTGGATCGTAACCGTTTAGCACACGAATCCAACTCGGCAAGTATCTCCGGCGCACTGGGTCAAGCGGTATCGTCGTTCGCCAACGTGGCGGCGCAGGCATCGCAGGCTGGCGGTACGCTCAGTGCTGAAATCCAGAGCTTATAAGGGGCGGCGCTATGGGCAACACATTCTCATCGTGGCGTAACGGGTACGGCGTCCAGACGCTTGATGGCGCAGTGCTGTCTACGCCGGGAGAGTTCGACTCAGGTAGCTATGAGGGCGACGTCGACAGCACCGCGCAGGCTGTGGCGATGACCGACTCGTGCGTCGTAGCTACGTCCCTGTACGGGCACACGGATCAACCGTATCTGATAACGTATCCCCACCTACAACCGGTATGCGCCGGGTTCGTCAATCCAGATATTCCCGGTGCTAAGGCGTTTTACTATATACCCGGGCATACACCCGAGCCGATGGCAACGCGGTACACGGATACGGTGCCGCAGGCCGCGCTGCTAATGCCACGCATGTACATGACGCTGCAGGACAACATGCTGGCAACAGTGTCCGAGTTAAACTACGTGTACATCGGGGCGCCGGATACGGCCACGCGCATACTGCGCATCGGCGTGGATCACAGCGTGGCTGTCGACGAGTTAGGTATGGTGGGGATACGCGCGCTTGGTAGGTCGCTCGATGGGCGGATATGCGCAGCGATCCAGCATACCGACCCAGACTCGGATTTGGAGTGGATTCAGGTAACGCCACTGTTCAGCTACGCAGATGGGTTCAACAGCACGGGGGAAGCGTCCGGCTATCCGATACAACCTAGTGTGTTGAGCGTCACGTTCGCAGACGACACAAACCCGTGGGTAGCGGGGATGGCAGCACTGTGCATGGCGCACGGCAGCAACCTAAGCAAAGTAGTGGCCGGTCGATTTCTGAAAAAGACAAACTCCGGCTTTGGCAGCATGGTCGCCACCAGCACCGCCATGATGACTAGCATATCGACTAGCGCGGCGACGATGCACGCTCCACTGGGCATGTTTACGTACCTCCAGAACGAAGGCGCACCAGTGAAGCAGATGCTACGGTGGGTCGTTACGTTTACGCCGGGGTCACCTATAAGCGACGGCTCAGACCCGGGTACGTTCAACATCTCTGGCGTCGACGCGGTGTACGTGCCGAGCGGGAACCACGCGTATGCGAGCAACTTCTTTGCGGACAATCGTGAGTGGACGACGCCGGTCGTTCCGCCCTTCTGGAACAGGTACGTTCGCACGGTGGAGACGCCGTGATATTCCGCCCGACAAGCCCGGCGTGCGCGCTCGGTGCAGTGCGCGTAATGGCAAAGCGGGTAGCGGAGTCGACACCAGTCGGGGGTATGCAACGCCACGTATCGGGCGGCTTCCTGTTCCAGTGTGTGCGCGGCGACGCGACGGTGGTTACGGTGCTCGAGTTGCCGGTCGCGCTGATGTTCACGTATTTCTCCGTCAGTTGGCCAGCGGCCCGGGTTTTCGGCGCGGGACGCACGCTGGCTATCCCGAACTTGGCTGCTGCGTTGGCTACGGGGGAGGCGATAACGCCGACCCCAGACCCTACACTTTTTGCCACGCGTATTATTACGGGAGGCGTAGTGAACATCGGCACACCAGTGCCCGGAGGAACGGCACTGACTGGTCTGCCGGGCAGCACCGTATTCGATTCAGGGATGCCGCAGTTCGGTGCTCGCGGTACGTCGTGCGCGTACGCCCGGTACATACCGGACGCTGGGAACGTGATAGGTGTTATGCGTGCCACGACATCTATGGACGCCGTGGCCCTAGCAGACATACCACCGACCGGTAGTACGATACCAGTGCATAGCAGTACACCTGCGACGCGCATAGACGACGTGTCGCTCGTCGAGATAACGCTACCTCTCGGCGAGGAAATACGTCCAACACGGGGCGTATTCGGTGGCGGTGCTATTGGCGACGGTTCATTCGGTACTGTCGTCTACGGGTATGACCCATACGAAAGCAACCTGAACGAGCTACGTGTCGTGTGCTACGACCTTAGCGTACCCGACGTTGAGACGCCGTTGGTGGAGGGAGCGTTGGCGCGGGTAGACTCACTTGTGCCCGCCACGTGGCCGACGCCACCAGAGACTACGGCTGCTGTGGTATTTACCGGTGTGGACTACACGCCGGACAACTGGTCGCCCACGTTCGATGCACCGGGTGTCTCGAACAACACGGGCGGCTACATGATGGCGTTCTTCAGTGGTACCACGGGTAGCGCGACGGGGGTGTCCGCCAACTACACCACGCTCGGCGTCGAGACGAGCAAGTACACCGATTGGGTAGTGTCGCTTCCGTTCATATCTCCCATAGACGGGAGCACGGTTTACCTAGACTGCGCCGAGAAGTTCCCGATGCTATACACACCGTGCATGTGTGTTGTTACGCAGGAAGAAACGCGTCTGTTGCAAATCGGCGCGCCCGGCGATACGTCTCCTTACTCGTGGACTGCGGACACATCCAGTTCCATCACCCGGTACATCGCGTGTACGTGCGTTACGCGCGCCGACGACGTCGAGGTGGTAGTTGCTATACGCGTACAGGCGCGATTCACCACGCAACTACTCACGAAGTTCTCGCTGTTACGGCGGTGGGTAGATGATTTCAATATGGTTGCGGGTGACGTTGGGTTATCCGCCATAGACCCGCGTACTGGTAGTACGCTCGCGTTCAGCATGGGGGCGTACTACCCGTTCTTTTACCATGATGGCGACCTACGACACCCGGGGAACACCCGGTGGCGATACCCTGACTTGGGGATAACTGGGTACACCGAGCACTTCCCGCTGTGCCCGTTCGCCCATAACCACGTCGCGTGCGTGGTATCGACGCTCGCTACTTGGGGCGTATCCACGGGGGCGCCTGTACATGTGGCCGTGTTCAACGTGACTACCGGCGCGCTTGTCCGCGTATCCCCCGCTCTATTCGATGTAGCGTTAGATCAGTTGTATGGAGTTGCCGTAACCTGCTACGAGCAAGGGTCTGTTGATCCCGACACAGGGGAACTGCTGTCCAACGCGAAGCTACTCGTTACCATAGGCTCGACCGGGGCGGAGAACGGTGTGTACGCGGTGCCGGACATGGAGACGCCAGTACTGCTAACCACGAACTCCACGAACACCACGTGGTACTTCGGCGCAGCAACCGGCGCAGCAACCAGTGTCAACAAGACCACTGGGCTGCTATCGCTGAAGTAACCAGTAGTTACGACACGGCCTCTACGCTACCGGCTACTGCTCCGACTACACCCGCCACGCCAGACAAGGCTGGGTGGTTGAAGTCAAGCAGCCAGCACCACGACTGGGTGGTACTGAACGACGTGCCACGCCCCAAGACGATCTTGGTGTCGGACGCCTTGAGGATGCCCTTGGTCGTAAGCTCTGAGGCCACGGCCTTCGGGTCGAACCCATTGGCGGAGCAGTGCCGGCGGAAGTCGGCGCGGTCGAAGTACAGGCGGCCGTTGTACCGCTCAAGGCGGATACGCAGGCGGTCGCTGGTGGGTGCCATCGTGACGTGAGCAAGGGTGGTACCACTTGCCTCGGACGCCAGCACTACCATCGAGCGCATGTTGGAGTTGATGTAGTCGGATACCATCGACTCAGCGGTGGAGACGGTTTCAACCACGGTGCCGCGCATGACCTTGATCTGCTCGACAGCGAACGCCAGCAGGCGGTCGGTACTCGCGTTGGTCAGGCCGATCTTGTTGGCCACTTCAAACCCAGCCAGTACACACGCCGGCACCGCAGACCAGAACCGCTCAGATGAGCCGACGCCGGCCTCGGTGTCGATGCGCTTGATCCAGTATTTGACACGCTCGCGCACCCACTCCGAGTTGTTCAGCAGCGCGGACGCATACGGTTCAGCCGCCAGGCCGAAGTGGTCGTTGAGCTTGTCGAAGTTCTCGTCGGCTTCGATCTTGGTCAGGGTGTTCTGCGGCAGCTCGTATTCAAAGATACGACTGGCCTCGGCCGACGAATCCGCCTTCGCCATGGCCAAGCGACCGTGCAGGCTGGAGTTCGACGTGGTGAGCATCATGGTGTTCCAGTTGCCGTAGTTCTCCTGCGCCTGGCCGTTGGCCTGCAAGCGCTGGCGCCCTTGGCCCTTGGTGATGGCGTAGGCGAGGTCAGACAGCTTGTCCGGTTCGAGGTTGGTCACTTCGTCGTAGGTGGCCGGCAGGTTATTCAGCGCGCCGAGTTTGCCGTAGAACGACTTCCACGTATCGTGCTGCATGTCCATCCAGCCGTTCCGCGTGTGTCCCCAGATGGAGTTGGCGCACAAGGCGGCCGAGGATTTGCCAGCGCCTCGCTTGCCCACCAGAGATACAATGGCTCCGTTGAAGTTGGTAAACCGAAATAGTGGAGCCGCGAACCCGACTCCGAACCCGAACTGGAATCCGACCATGCCTTCTCGTTCATAGATCGCCACCACCTTCTTCCAGACTTCCAAGTCGCCCTGCGGCTCACGCCAGCCCAGCGAGTTCTTCACGTTCACACTCGGCTCGATACGCTCAACGCCGGTTTTGCTGACCACGCGGTCAGGCAGGATGAACAGGTGTTTGTCGTCGCGCCAGCCGAGCTGTGCATAGATCACGTTGGCGGCGGCGTGCTTCTGTAGATCACGGATGTAGGCGACCATATATTGCACCAAGATTTCAATTTTGCTGGCGTCAGCCATGACCCCGATATTACCCAAGGTAATGGCCAGTTGTTTTTTATCGTAGAAGCGGCCGGTGGGTACGTTGACTTCGCTCCACCCTTCGTGCGGCAACCAACGACGCAGCACCACCATGTACACACCTTCGCGCTCGTCGAAGATCATGCGCACCGGGTAGATGTCGTAGTCGTAGATCACCTCATCGAACTGCCGGCCTTCGGCTTCGATGATGATAGCGATGGAGCCGTGGTCCTTACCGGGGATCAGGATGCGCTTGAACGGGGACGGCGGAGGTGGAATCTCCAGCATCACCGACGTGCCGTCCGGCTGTGCCATCTCAACTTGGGCCGGCGGTGCTACGGGTAGCTCACGCACAGACTGCAATGGGGTCTTGATCTTGCCGCGCATCGGACAGCCGTCACAACCACCAGGGTTGTGGGACTCGAACGTGGCGCAGAGTGTAGGCCCGGTGCCGCTGTTCTCGTGCTGAATCAGCTTGGTATCCGTGCGGTCCTGGCTGTACTCGGTGTGCCCCTGGCTCATCAGGTGGACAGCCTTGTCGCCGTTGGCGCAGAACCGCAGGCAGCCGACCATCGCGTACCAGCTCGGCTCACTGACCGCCATCGGGTTGGTCTTCTGCGCCATGAGCTGTTGGCAGTGCTTGACCACGTTGCTGGCCTTCGGCGGCGGTAGGCCGGCACCTTGCGCTGCTTGCTCGTTGACCTCGGCCGTGCCCGCCAGCCAGCTCGGCAGGGCGCCAAGGGCGCTCGCCACGTCGCGGCGGACATATTCCTGCACAACCACACCCGTCGACTCTTTGAGGCGCTGGAGCGTGGCCAAGAACGCGGCTGAGGGTGTCACTTCGCCCTCGACCACGCACTGCACAGGGCGAGATACGTCCGTCTTGTGGTTGAACGTACCCACCGGGCGCAGGATCGACGCCACGTCAGCGGTACGGGATGGGTCAGCCTTGAGGCCGGCGGATACAGTCAGCGCCTTGAGGATAGCCGAGTGCGCGCGCCATTCTTCGGAGCTGATACTGTCGGCCAGCGGCCAGTAGACATGCAGGCCGCCACCAGACGATACGACGTATGGCTTGGGCAGACCCATGGCCTTGTAGAAACCGCGCAGTGCGGTGGCCGCATCGGCTTGGGTCAGGTACTTCTTCGGGTCGTCGCCAACGTCGAGGTCAAGCCAGAACGCCTTGACGGCGAAGGTGTTGTCGTGACCGGACTTGTGGATGCCGCGGACCTTGACACCCAAGGCTTCGCGCTCGGGCTTTTTCAGGTTGGAGTAGTCGTCCTTGACCGAGGCCAGGGCGTAGAACACCGACGCGCCCTGAGCGGCCCTGTGTACGGCGGATGCAGCAGCTGACTCGACTGTGTTGTGGGCGTAGTGCTGGAAGTATGGTACTTCCTCGCCCTCTTTGCCGCGGTAGGTGCGGGGTTCTGCCAGCAGATACAGACCACCTTCCGGCCAAATGAGGCGCAGAAAACTAAGCGTGTCCATCACACTTCCTTTTTCGGGTGGCGGTTATTTGCTTGCGGAAAGTGCGAGCGCCATGGTTTCGCGCATCAGTTTGATCTTCTGCGTAGGGTCGATCTGGCTGGCGATCTGCGTGTAGCAGCCGGTGCGGGCGTGCCATGCGTCGAGCGCGTGGATAGCCTTGATGATGTGTGCCACGCGGTAGTGGTACAGGCGCGAGACGTTACCCTCTTGGCCACGAGCGGCGCGCAACCAGCGAGCCATCGTGATCGGCTGCACAGCGAACAGTACGGCCATGTTGCGGGCGCTGGAGCTGGTGTTGGTGTAGAAACTCAGCAGCAGCGCGAGGAATGCGGTTACTTCTTCTTGTGTCAGCATGATGTACTCCCAGTAGAGGGCGGGCCTTTGCGGCCCGCCCGGCACATCTTAGTCGTCCCAGCCAGCGAACGCATCAACTGCTGCGCCGGTCATCACCTGCGGCTGGTTGGCCGGCTGCTGATACTGCTGCGGTTGAGCGGCCGGCTGCTGGCCGAACTGCTGCTCGACAGGCTGCTGTACTTGAGGCTGAGCCTGCTGTACGAACTGCTGTTGAACAGGTTGTTCCACCGGCTGCTGCACGAACTGCTGCTGTACCGGCGCCTGCTGTGGGGCTTGTTGCACCGAAGCACCACCGTTGCGTGCAGCCATGTAGGCATCGTCCTCAGCCACCTCGGCGGAGTTGCGACGCGACTTGCCAGCGGACGGCTTGCCGACTTCACGGCCTGACGGATGCACAGGACCAGTCGGTGCAGCCTGCTGCACGAACTGCTGCTGTTGAACCGGAGCCTGCTGCTGTGGCTGTTGGCCACCGAAGATCGCCGCAATGGACGGGTCAACGGCGACCGGAGTAGGCGCTACAACAGGCTGTTGGAACTGCTGGATTGGCTGTTGCGCTTGGGCCTGTTGGTACTGATCCTGCACCGGCGCTTGCTGCTGCACGAACTGCTGCTGTTGAACCGGCTGCTGCACAGGTTGTTGGAACTGCTGCTGCTGCACAGGTTGTTGGAACTGCTGCTGCACGGGTTGTTGGAACTGTTGTTGAGCCGGTTGCTGGAACTG
>JACCDZ010213174.1_pt1 | contig 30868 bp, 22 predicted proteins | sample 7449551 | NCBI WGS metagenome assembly JACCDZ01 (sample SAMN15323452, study PRJNA562643) | freshwater metagenome | isolation source: river surface water | place: USA:Blue River Watershed | collected 2017-08-18 | reverse complement strand
TGAGATCAACTTTGCCTTTGAATGCCCCTCCGCATAATACTATTCCTATAACCCTAATCAGAAATTCAGCTATAAATGTTGAAAAGGAGAGATTGAGAGCACGCTACTTAGAACATCTAAAAAATTCTAATAATATTGAACTAAAATATCTCTATGAACTCTTGATGGCATCAGAAGAAAAGAATAATATAATCGATATCATAACAAGACATATTAACTTTAGAATTTAGTTAGATAATTATACAACGATTATAATTGGCTTTATCTTTCTCACAATCCAAACAGGATTTCTTGCTATATTTGATGTAACATCGAGTACATAATTCATGTAGACATGGATATACAGTAATTTTATAATGTTTCACTCTGGAACAACATTTACATCTAAAATATCTCCTTGTAAATCTATACATACCCATGTTCATATCACATTCGATACATACTGGGGTTTTGTCTCTCATTGATTTTCTCATATATTTGTAGCATATCGTACAGTAGCTCATATAATTATGTTAATTATTAGATTATTAACTTTCTTAATTATTCTTTATCCTTGCTCTACTATATTTCTTTAATAGTCGGTTGAATCTTCTAGTATATTCGATAAAAGCACTCAATTTTAGTTGATCATCCCTAGGTGTAACACATGTTACATTATTTTCAATCGACCATTGTTTAGTCATTAGATAGCATCCTTCGCACAAACCATAGCGAAATTCTGATACTCTGTTATACTTTAAGCCAGGGCAAAATATAAACTCACACGAAACTTTACTCTTCTCCACTCGTGGTTGAATATCTGTGTCTTGGATGTGTATAAATCTGAGTTTTGTCAAGCAGAAATAAAATTCGCGTTGAAGTTGTGTAAGATAGAGGACCCATATATGAAAATGACAGGCTTCGCATAAATTACCCAAATCTTGTCTATTCATTGCTTCCTGGCAGTAGAAGCAATACGATATACCAAGGATGCACGAGTCGCATGAGCAGTTTCCACTTTTATACATTCCCATTCTTTTTACACATCCTCCGCGTTTTTTTATATAGATCAGCCCAACATCAAAGATTTCGTCACAAAAATAATTTGTCTCGGTCATTTTTATTTACTCTCCAAAAATTTTCCCTTTTTAATTTTTTTGAATATCTAATTTTTTGATGAATATAAAAAGAATAAAAGCCTTGTTGTGTGCTCATATTAAATCTTTTTTCCGCATTCTTCCAATCGATCTGGATGCTGAGATCGCTTACTTTAAATCTGCCAAACTAAATAAAATGTCAGACATATTTCTTCGCAAAGCTCCTAAAAATTATATAACTCGATATGATGAAGTTTAATGCGGATAAACTTGAAATTAAATAAGCCTTATCATTCTTTTAAACCTCTATCTCCTCGATTTTGCGGAATTTCAAAACTCCATCTCATTGCGTTTTTTGAAATATAATTTAAAAACGGGAAAAAATAATAAGTATTGTGGTACATGCAAAATGATTCAAAATTAGACTAGAAATATGGGTATGCTCTTTTCAAATAGCTAATAAACAAACTTTTAAATTTTTGGTTTTTTTTCAAAAAATTTCACTTGCCCTTTTTTTAAATTTACTATAACTCACCAACTATTGTGATTAGATTATTCTTATGACGGCAAATTAGAATACATACAATGTTCTATCACTGATCTAATTTATATCAAGCTTTGAATAAAAATTCGACCTATAATTTTTATGAAACCCAAAAGTGACCAAAGTCCAGTTTTGAATGAATTTTTAAACTTAACTAGATTATATATTCAATAATAAATAAAACATAACCAATTCCTTTCAATATCAATACCTTTCTTGAAAAATTAATTTTGTCATCCCTTTTTAGTATAGGCAAACTTGATCCCAACTTTTCTAAAAATTGAATCTGCCCATTTTTGTTAAAATTTGAGATTAAGTAGATATCAATGTCGACTCTTAAATAAAACAAACCAAAGTAGGGCTCACCGGGGTCTTTTGGGAGAAAGTCGATGCAGAAAAACCTGGAGAAAATTTTTTTTTTCGTAAACTATTATGAATATAAAAAAGTTTCTTTTTCGAATCACACACTTGATTCAAACAATTTTTAGTCTAAAGAATTAAACTTTGTAATTAGAGCTAATTCTGGAAATATTAGTTTTAAAAATGTGCCCGGGAAGCAAAACCCATATTAGCTAGTATCCTTATATGTAAAAAGATGGCGTTTAGTCGAACTAGTATATATACCTTTTTTTTGAGACCCTTTTTTTTAGCTCCTAGAATACGAAGATTGGAGAGGTCTTAATGAGTTTACAGATAATTTGTACGATCTCATGAATTAATCTTTAATTTTTTTCGAACTAGGTATCAAGGCAAGAGAGAATTTTCCTTTTTAAGAGCGACAAAGTCCCTTTTTAGGTCAAAAAATAGGAAGATTGGAGATGTTCTAGCAGGTCCTAGTAGGTTTAGAGTATACTTTATATGATTTCCTGCTATAACCTTTAATTTTTCTAGAGTTAGATATAAAGACAAGATTCTAATTTTCCCTTTTGAATTCTTCCGAATATCTAATTTCCTACAGGATAGTGTAAGAATAAGATCTCTATAACATGCTAATACTAATTCTTTTTTCCGCATTCTTTGAATCGTTCTGGATGCTGAGATATTTAATTTTTGCTAACCCTTTTTAATTTTTCCCAAGACTTCACAAAATCTAATACAAGCTCCTCATTTTGCCTAGTAATGATTTCTTCTGATAAGAAAATGACCAAAAATGATCTACGCTTCCATATGGTTATTGAAGAGATCGACAAGAGAATTAAGGAGCTCGAGCATTGGATGAACAGAGAGTATGAACTGATGGGAAGAGTAGAGAAAATAGAATCCGTCTGTGATATGATGAATGCAGAATTAACTTCAAGAGTACAATCTATGTGGTGGATGGATAATCGAATTTCAAATGTTATTTACAACCTAAACAGCAGTCTCGATGAAATTATAAAAGAGAAGGAAACTAAACGTATCATGAAAGAGGCTTACAATTATGATCCTAGGATATTGGCAAGAATCGAATTATTCGGTCTAGGTGCATTGACACGATCAGAAAACAATACAATATTTAAATCAAGACTTATATGCTACTTGAGGTTAATTATCGATGAAAGCTGGCCAAAGTCTTCCAATATAGACTTTGATGAAATGACCCTGCAATTGGACGATGAAACAAGAATATTTTACTATTCAAGGGTAGATTGGTATGGATTCCATGATCCAAGACTAACAGGGTATCCATACCTAGAAAATATTCTGACGACAGCTGAACTTGTAAGATCAATTACAGTCGTGGATATTGCAAAATACCATCCACGAGGGATATTCGTAGTTCCTGAAATAAAAATAGAGTTAAAATAAAACCGCCATTTATTCTATATTTTATTTAATTCTGTAAGTCAGGTTTAAACTTCACATCATCTTGCATATCACGTGGCATCCTTCTCTGATCTGACCATCCTTTCTTTTTTTCTCAAGCGCACAAATGAGTCTATGAAGCAGGCAGATTGGACAGTCACTAAATTTCTTTTCGGTCTCGTTGATATCACAGTCAAAGGTTGGTTTGGTCATGCATTTTTCGACATGATTAGCTAATGAATCAAGGAGGCCAGTCTCCTGCATAAGCTTGCGACACTCTCCGAGGCAGGGGACGTGAACATAGGGAAACTCGTCGGGATATTCTGGAATGCGCAATGGATTTCTAGACATTTTATTTTTTTAAATTGACATTTTTTTGATACTTTTCCTATCCAAAAACCAAAGAAATATCCTAGATATGGATAGAAAACTATGATTTATTTTCATCTAAATATCTAAATTAATATAAATAATTTATGGAGCAAATACGTTTTCGCAAATCAATTCTGGCTTTTTACAAAGCTGTTGTGACAGTGTATACTATACTTACACAGATACATAGTACACCCATAGAGATACGAAATCTCTATGATAATGTATCAATCTATGAGCACCCTGCATTTTGTCAAACAAGTTGGTTTGATTCTATACAATCGGTGAGGAAAAAGGCGATTATTTTCGAAAGGATGAGAACCAAAAAAAACGGTGACATTATATTTGTAAAAATTAATGCTCTGGAGAAGCGTAGTAATGATGAACTCGCGAGATTCGAGAAAAAATTGGAAAAGTGGGATGGAATTACCAGGCCTAAAATTTTCATCGAATTAACAGAGTTGCCGTTCTATCAAGGTGTGAATATAAGCAATCATCCAATTCCCGCATTGAGTATTACATATTCACGTGACTTGCTAGGAGCAAATTTTTTTGAGTGTCCTCTCCCAATCTCAAGACGGATTGCAGTTCTCAAGACAATGATGGAGAATTTTGCAAATCTTGAGAGTGGTGTTGGGACTCTCAGTTTAATCCTCAAAGGAGTCGATCTGGATGATTTCGTCGAATACTATGTGCACCTGAAAGAGATGTTTCCAATTAAAGGGATGCTCATCCGTCTTAATCTTCCACGCAAAGAGTTGACCAAATTAAAAGCCATCCCACCCAAAAAAGAAGAGAAAAAAAAAGAGCAACTTTTATTAAACCAAAAAAATAAAAAAAAAACAGGAAGATTTGAAAAGAAGAAAAACCCTCCTCAAAATAAAAAAAAAGAAGAAGAAGAAGAAACAAAGCAAAATCAACTACTTTCTATGCATATTGAAGAAAAATTTAAAAAAAGAAAACTCGACAATGGCTATTTGCGTATGAAGATCGAAAATGGAATCGAACAAGGGGAAAAAATCGATGAAATAAAAATAAGGGAAAGACTTCGAGAGAAGAAACAGGAAGAAGAGATTGAAGAAGCTCGGAAAAGACTGGAAGAAGAAAAGAAAAAAAAAGAGGAAAGAGAGAAGAGGAGAGTAATCGCTGATCCAAAGCTCCGATACATTTCAGACGTACTAGGTGATGTAATTCAAAGTGGTCTGGAATTTCAGAAGATGGTCCCATCCATTCCACCTGAATACGCATCGATGTACTTTGCTGATTTTAAAAAACTTTTAACAATAATGAAAGGAGTGGATCAGTCGATTTTACTTTCCAGGACTCTCAATGTCCCATGCACATTCTCTTCCATCAAGCAAGGTGTGGAGGCAACCCATGGTAAAAGAGTGACTATAGATGATTTACTACGAATTAACAGCTTCTATGGAGGAGCATATCATCTTAATCACGCAGGCGATGAAATTATGGTGAATTTCAATCAAGCCTTTACCTTAGGGACCACCCTTGAAGCTAATGAAAAGTTCTTAAGCGACAGGCTGATAACCTTTCTTAGTGCATATGTAAACTATTTATGCATTTCGAATAAGGTTGATGAAACCAAATTCCTTGGATTTGTACATCAATTAGCCTTGCCTGCTTCGTCTTCTTCCAAGCCCAACAACATTTCGAATGCCATGTCCGTGAAATCAATTGGGATGAAAAATGTCCTTTGTGCTCTCGAAGACATCTGCGAAGGACGTGTATCAATTCCCTTTGAAAAAATCGATTTCGCCCTCTTAGAAAAACCAAGACTTCCAGAAAAAAAGAAAAAGGTCAATCCGATCAAAGAATTTGTAAAAAGGCAGTGTATGATTACCGCCAAGCGACATGAGATGATGGAGATCATTGAAAAAGAGTATCCTGAACTCGATCTCCAAGGGCGGTTAAATATATTGAATAAGGCTGTGTTTAATTTCGATAAGGATGAAAAACCTCACTATGATGAAGAGTCAGAAAAGCTCGAAAAATTAAAAAAACACATTGAGGGCATCTATATAACTCAATCCAAAACCTGTCTATTTGGAAAAAATGTCATACACTTTACAGATTCTGTGATACTAACATTGACTCAAATTTTATTTGGAAAGAATAAACCTGATCGTGAAGGCGTGATGGACTACGCGAAGAAATTAGCCAAAAGAGAACCATGGAGGTACGTTGCATGGGAGAGGGGATTGCACAGGGGTATAACGATTAAATAACTTGTTTTTTTAAATAAAGTCTTATAAAAATATAATTATGGATAAGATAAAGAAAAAGAGGGTTTTTAGATCAGTTGAGGCAAGAAAAAAAATTATTGATGATGAGATCCCTTCTATAGGCATTATAACAGAGGATATATTTATCAATCTCCTCAAAGAACAAAATTCAATGTCATTAGTTAAATACTTGATCGAAGAAGGCTTCCTCAAAGATCATTCCAAGACAATATGCTCGAGGTGTACTTCAGAAAATAGGAAATTCAAATATATAAAAACATTAGCGGGAAAATATATAAAAACTGATCAACCTAATCCAAAGTATGAAAAATTCAAGTCATCAATAAGAGAAGGGTTTAAATTATACAATACAAAACAAGGATTAAAAGAATCTAAGCCTCGTTACATATTCCCTGTTATATGGAGATGTAAGAATAAAATGTGCAGAAAAAGTTTCAGTGTTCAAAAAGAAGCACATTGTATCCTTTTATCAAAGGTGAAAAATATTAGAGATACACTTGAAAATATATTAAAATATGTACAAGTTTTACAACCAAGAAGAAAGGATTTAAGGTATGATGCTAGGTTAAATCTAAAAAGGTGTATCAATAGATGCTTGATGCAAATATTCTATCATGAAGAAAATGAAATTCCATATAAGAAATATGACAAAAATTGGCTCAAAGAATCAATAGAACAAAGAGAGTTAGAGGGATTTGATAAATATATTGGTATACACGGACTTGAAAATTATCCTACAGAAATAGATACATCAATGTGGCAGTTGAATCATACTTATTCATATAGAGAAAAGCAAAATTCCTCAAAGATCAGAATGAAAGAAAATCTATGGATAATAGGAGCAGTAGAACGTCAATTACAAGATGACGAATACATAAAAATAGCCAATTTAGAAGCAGATTATGAAGAAAGAAACTACAATGTTTGGCTTGAACATATGAATCCTGTAATAAGAGCCCTACATTTAAAAGACAAGGAAGAATATTTTAAGAAAAAAGGCAAAAAGGTACCAGCCTTACCTGAACCAGATAAAAAAATATTACTTGAAGCTAAACACGATATACTTGATGATAAACCATATACTAGTAAATCTGTTCTAATGGAAAATATCAAAGCGTATAGAAAAAGATTAAATAGGACACCGAGAAGACATGTAAGAATAAGACTTATATCAAGGAACAAAAAGGAAATGATACAATATAATGTCGCGAAATGGATAGCCCAAAATAGTATAATATACTGTGATTCTGCGGCTGCCCATCAATCTTTAAAGGCATATTCTATGGATGGTGTTACTCATCGTTATGCGATTAATGCAATAAATCACAGCATAGGAAAAATATTCAGGATAGAAAAGAATAAACCTGCCTTTATACATTCACAGACAATTGAAAGATTCTGGAAGTTTGTTAAACAGTTAAAAAAATCTAGAATAAATGTACATAGAAGAGATCTTGAGTTGACATTATATGAAGCTAAGGCCAGATATGAATATGATAAAAATTATCTTGGGTTTGTACTCAATTCTATTAAAAACTCAAAGCAAAGAATAAAATATCATTACGAGGGCGATATTTTAAAATTCCCTGATATTTTAGGTTTACCAGATAAAAAAATTACCGATAAAAAAACCAAACTAGGATATTATTCTATGGATTTTAACGATCAAAGTGATACATGGACCTTTCTGGATAGATATAATAAGCTACATGTAGAATCCAATATTGAAACTCATATTACATATGTAGATGATTATCTGAAATATTATAAATATCCCACAGGAAAAAGATTTAAGACTATTTGGATTAATCCGATAAATATGATCAAGAATGACATTAGTCCTATGGATGAATTGGAATTACCTCATAAACTCTCTATATCTTATATTAGTGAACCTTCCGAGTACGAAAGACTCAAAGAAATTAAATATAATTACGGAATATATGAAAGACCATCTGACGCTATTTCAGTAGCACCATTAAGAAAGAAACCAAAGCTAAAAGATGAAGATGCAGAATATATTCCTAATACTACAAGATCTAATAGACGAAAAAAAACAACACTTATAGAAAACGAAATCCAGACTGATCCTACAAGATCTGACCTTGTAGTTTCAAGACAAGATACAAACAATATTAAACCAACCAAAAAAAAACCCACGGTTCAAGAAAATCAAATCCAAACTATTATACCAGAATTAAATATATCCCATGACACGTTAAATCCAATTAAACCTAACACAAAAAAGTTAGATTTAATAACAGCCGAAAAGGAAAAAATTGAAAAGAATTATACGGAATTATTGCATAATAAATTTAATTCCGAAACATATACCAAATTAATATTAAGAGATACCTTAAAATTTCCAGATATAACCCATATAATGAGAGAACTTGCTAAACGATATCCTAATGATAATCCATTTCCATATTTATTGTATACAATATTAATATCAAACTATAAGAGTCAATATTATGATGATTATAGAAACTTTCTTGCAGAACTAAATATATTTTTAAAAAAACCTGTAGATGTGGAAACATTATCAGCCTATATTATGGACTCTTATAGTAGATTATTCGAAAATAAAATTATATCTGATATTTTTCCTGAATGGAATAATCAAAAAGATAAAAAAGGGTACCTGAATACTATATCTAAAGATCTTAAAGAATACGAAAAATTAAAAGGTAATTTTCTTACCACTGTAGAGAAAAAAAATAATTTAGAAAAGGAAATTGAACGCATAAAATCAAAGAATAAGGAAAAAATAACAGGCTACATACATGAGATTGATGAATTACAGCGATTAATGTATATTATGGAAAAAGATAAATCTCATCTAGAGGAAACAAATACAAAAAGTCAAAGTTATGTCAACCAAGAGAGTGAAAAGTATAAAGAATTAAATAAAAAATTTGAAGAATTTAAAAAGATTATAAATCGATTCTCACTACATAATGTTTATGGATTAATCAGTGATAACACAGATTTAACAAATTTATTCAATAGGATTCAACCTTTTATAGACACTACTCAATCATTACACAATAAATTAGATAAATTACAAAGATACAATTCAGAAATATCTGAAGATTTCTCAAAAAAAAGGATAAAGCTGGAAACTCAAATAAAAAAACTCACAGCAGAAAGAGATAAACTGCAAATTAAATTTAATAAAAAATTCGATACAACTGAATTAAATAATCTAATCTTAGAATTAAAGAATAAAAAAAAAGATTTAAAGGATAAATTAACTAAACAGGAAAATATATACAAAGAACTGAATGAATCTAATTCAAAAGACAAGAAAGAAATAATAAATAAAACTGAATTAATAGAATATCTCCAGGATAAAATTGATAAAGATTCAAAGAAGATTGAATTGCAAACCCAGAGCATAGAATCATTAAAATCTCAACTTGAATACGCAAACGGGGCAACTAAACAGATAATAAAGTTAAGCAACGATCTGAAATACAAGAATAAGGTTATAGATGATTTGGAAAAGGAAGTTATTACTCATAAGCATAATCATGAAAAAATCTTAAAAGATAAGTTGAATAGAGAACATTTAGATACTGAATTATATCACAAACTCGAAGAAGAATATAAAAGAGTTAAAATCGAAAATGAAAATTTACATTTAGATTTATTGTCGAGCAAGAATAAGAATTCTGAATTACTGGAGAGATTAGAATTAGAATATTCTAATGCTAAAAGAGCACAACTAGATTTATATAAACTGCATGATGAACAAAAGAGTAATATTGAAACTATAAGAGAGAACGAAAGAATTCAGGAGCTTTATGCAAAACATTTATCAAAGGTATATAATGATGATCAGATATATACAGACCTAAGAAACAAACGCAATTTGTCAAATTTAGAGGATATACTGAACATGCTCGAAAAGAATAACATGAAACATGAGTTAGAAGAAAAATATAATATATTAAATAAAAACTTCGACGATATACAAGATAATTTAAATCAAACAATATTGTCTATGAAAAAGTTGATACAAGATAAAGATTATTCATTGTTGGTAAATCAGAAGGAAATAGAATCACTGAAGAAAATAAACAATGATTTTCAAATCAAATATAAAAATCTTACACATGAACTTGAAATATACCAAAAAAGGGAATCAGAATTAATAAAAGAACGGGATCTATGCCTTAGTGAATATAATTTAATCGAAGATAAATTTAAACTAGCTATAGCTGAAAATATCAATATAGAGAAGGAATTGAGGAGGGAACATGATCAAACAATACAAGAATTTAATTTTAAACTGAAAGAATACACTAAGATAAATTTAGATCAAGATGATTGGATTAAAGAATTAACTAGAGAAAAGTTTTTACTAGAGAAAGATTATGGAACATTAAAAGAAGAAGCTAAGAATCTACAAAATGAGCTAGACAGATGCATATTAGAAGAAAACATATACGAGAACAGAATAAAAAAATTATCCGAAGAAAAATCTACATTAGAACTCAGACTTACAGAACATGAAGAATGGTTAAATGCTCAAGAAGAAGAAATTTCAGAAAACAAAAAGGAAATCCTTGCACAAAAGAGAACAAAATCAAATTTAGAAGTAACAGTAAAAGCTTTAAAAAATCAAATAGAATCATTGGAATCACAAAGACAAGATGATATAAAGGATAAAGAAATAATATGGAAAGAAAGGAATATGCTTAAAGATAATCTAAAATCTCTAGAGTTAAAGTATAAGAACAGATTTGTGAATCTAATCGATAAGGGTATAAAATCTATTAATATTAGACCCAAAAAGAAAAGTATAGAGCCATTACAAAAACCAAAGGAGGAAATAAAAACAAAGCAACCGATAAAGGTTACACATTCGATACAAACAGATACAGTATCTACATGGAATGCAAGAGTTCAAACCGATAAAGAAGAAAATGTAATACAATCCAATGAAGGTATCGAAATTAAATCGATGCCAAAATATAAGGATAATAAAATCGTCACAGATAATCAAATAAATATAAAACCTAAGAAAAAGGAACAAGTAGTTTTTACTGATTCACAAATAGATATTAAGCCTACCAAAAAAAATAATAGAGATATAGATATACAAACTCTTTCAGAAATAAAAGTTAAATATGAATCAGCTTCAACAGAAACAGATCATATAGATATAGAAGATGTCCGGAAGGTTGAATCGATTTTAAATATGCACATAGAAAAGCTCAACCAGATTGAAGTAAAAAAACAAAATAACATAGATGAAAGAGTAATAGAAGTTATCAAGAATAGGGGCTATAATGAAAAGCTTACAAAAAAATATGAACTTATGTCAAAGCAATTATCTATTTTGAATGAAGAAAATATTAAAGCAGTAAAGTTAAAAAATTCATTACTGGATCAAAATAATAAATATAATGAGATGTTGAAAGACATCGAGACAGAAATGATAAAAAAAAATAACATCATCGCATCAATGAAACAAGAAAAGTTAGATACAGATAAATATATAAAAAATTTAGAGGAAGAAATAGAAAAATTAAAAAACAAATTAGATAATATTAAACCTGAAATAATTCTAGATAGCAAAGAAATGGAAGGATTTATGATAGACTTGATGCATAGAATGAATTTTGATATAGATGATGTTAATGAAATAGAGAACCAATTAAAGGTTAAAAATCTAAAACTTGCATTTGATAAAATATGTACTATATATGATTCAAAAATGCAAAATTTTATGAATAAAGAAATGGAATTATCTCAACAAATAACTATCCTCAAATATGATATAGGACAAGAAATAATGGACAAAGAAAATATATCTTCTACATTGATTACAAGAATAAATGAAAATAGAACTTTATCAGAAATATACAATAACAATAAATACATAATGATGGAATTAACAAATACAATAATGAATGATATGATATTTCCTATAATGATGAATTCATCTTTATTAAGTATAGAAGATAAATACAATCTTGAAGCCATACAATCAAAGATGAATCAAATAATAAAAAATTCTATAGTATTAAATGAAGATGATATTAATATAATTCAAGAATCTGTAAATTTCATTCATACAATACGTAATAGATATATTTTGAACTCGAATAATTTAGAATATTCCTATAAAATGCTACTTGTGGAAAATACTAATTTAAGGCATGATAATTCTATATATAATCAAGAATATGTAAATTATCAAAATGAAATACAAAATAAAGAAAAGGAGATAACTGAATACAAAAAAATTATAAACAGTCTTAATGATAAATTAGATTCATCAGAGGAAATGAGAGAAGCCCTATCTTATCTTTACGAGAATCTTAGAGAAAACCAACAAAAAAATCCTATACAAACAGATCTCATGATATCCGAATTTGAAAAAGCCAAAACAAATTTAAATAATGTTATAAAAAAAAATGAAAAACTAAATGTTGATCAAAGATTAAAATACGAGAAAATAATCACAGATTTAAATGAACATATCTTAGAATATGCTGAAGTTCTAAATGAGATTAAGGAAGAAAATAATTTATTAAGGTCAGAGCTTCGGCAGAATCTAATTAATCTAAGGGAAGGCGATCTCGAAACTATAGAAAACTTACAGAATGAATTAAATAGTAATGCTATAAAACTTAAAAAGTTGACAGGGGAAGAGAAGGAGCAAGAAATATATAAGGATAAAATTCAAAGGGATATAGAATCTATAAATCTATATTTAAGAGGAATAATAAAAGCATCTCAATTGAATATAAATTTACCTGAATTATTTGACCCTATATTGCGGATGATTGATACAAATTACTTAAGACAATTATTAGATGAAGAAAGATTAAGATATGAAAGCATTTTAGCCAGACCCAGACAAAATCCAGCTACATTTCAATTTATCCAATCAACTGAAACATTTGCCCTAATTCCTAAAAAAAAAGAAAACAGAACTTCAGAAATAGGCATAAACACCCTTGTTAATTCAGAAAACAACTTAAATATTCATGCATTGGATTCATTTAACATTTTACCACTTAACAGTAAATTAAGACTCGAGATGGCAAAGGAAATAAATGATTCCCATGATTTATTAAATACACAAATGTATATAGTAAATACACAGGGAACTTATAGTATAACTGATATAAAGGGAAATTCGGTAGATATATTGGATAATAATATATTCGATTTAATAAGAAAAAAAATAGACGAATTAAGAAAACATCAAGATTCTCAATCTTCAAATTTGGAAATAAATATAAAAGAAAATAGAAAACTACTAAAACAAATACGTGAATATATCGATGCAAAAAACCAAGAAGAATTTATTTTAAATGGCACTAGATATAGATATGATCAAGCTAAAATATTGGAAGCACAAATTAAATCTAAACTAATGGAATATGAACTCAAGTACAAAGAAAAACAAAAATTATTCGAAGAACAATATGCTCACTATGTAGAAGAGCAAACATTGCTAGATAATGCAATGAAGACCTTGGAAGGTGCTGGATATAAAAGGAATGGTGCTATTTATACAAAATTTGGTATGTACAAGGGTAAGGAAACATCCAGAGAAGAATTATTAAAATTAAAGGAGGCGATGACTAATAATCTCAATCAAATTAAAAAAATCGAATCTATAGAAACCATTATAGATGATCAAGAAAAAATGAAAATTATAAATAATTTCACTTTAATTGGACAAGCCTTTACACTAACAACAGGACCTGTACAATATACTATGGATTTTTATAACTTGATTATTACATTGTTTATTCAATTACCATATATAAAGGAGAATATAAGATTATTAAATACGATAGATAGAATATCGAGAGATCAAGAAATGATGAATAGTGACGTAATCTCATCCACCCAGTCACGAAAAAAAATAATAACAGAAATATTAGCAGATTTACTTAGATTATTAAACGAAAACCTTTCAGTCTTAGGAAGGGATGTTTTTGAAATGATTACATTTATGTATGTAAACGGTGTTATAATCAGAAATTTTTCACTTTTATCTTCTTATATTAATGCAAGATTAACAAATATAGGAGATTATGAATATTATGAAAAACAATTAAAAGAAAATATATATGATAAAAATATAACACCCGAAATAAGATACACCCTAGCATATATATATAGAGATGCATATATGAAATATGATGAAATAATATACATGTACAATAAAAATCAAACACCTGATAAAAAAAAGACTATGTTTTTTAGCTTTCTACCACTCGGGCAGGCTTTTGATGGTAATAATAAAGAATCAAAAGTTATTACTATATTCGACGTTGATTACCCTATAGAAAATTCCAAAATGATAGAAGATATTGATAACCCAGATTCATTCGATCCAAGAGGTACAATGAAAGGAATACAAGAATTTGCTATTAAATTAAAAACTAAAACTTTATAATTTATATTATGGATAATAGCTTAGAACATGAGACTATAATGGATATTTCAAAGAAAAAACCAAAAGTTACTCTAACGACTGTTGTAACCAAACATACAGAAGAAATAGATAATAAATTCAAATATTTGCTAAATATAGTTACACAATTAGCAGATAGAATAGAATCGATCGATAAAAAAATTAACGAAACAGATAGATTAGATATAGTTTACAATAAAATACATGAAATAGAATATATTCTTAAATCTAGTAATTAATTATTATTTCTTCTTTCCTGCTTGTGATACACTATCATCCGGACCCAGTTCGGTAACTTCACTTTTACTGTCATCATATCCAATACCACCGAATCCTATATCATTAGCTTCTTTCATAAGTTTATGAACCTTTTGTATAATATATCCAAGTCTTGGATTATAAGAATCTGGAGTAAAATCATAATATTCTACAGAGACAGCACCCGGAACTGTGCCTTCATAAGGGTTTCTCATCTTAGAAACTATCATACCCCTCGTCCCATTCACAATATCTCTAGATACCCTTTTACCTATATCTGAAGGCTTTCCTGTATAGGCACCATTATAATCGTCACCATATGGTTCAGCTCGTCTATCTGTTTTATCCGCCCTTTCTAACCTTCTAGCCATTTATTAATTATATTTAATCTACTTATATGTAATATGATTATCTTCTACCTTATCGACTTGTAGTTTCATTTTACGTCCCCTTTTTTCAGGTGAAAATGAAGATTGCATAGAACGTGGTAGCATAATATTAACTTTCTTCGGTGGCTCTATATTATTTTCTTTCAAAAAATTACGATCTATTTTTACTTTTATTCTACCAACTAAATGATTATTAGCATCTATAACATAACTAAGTTTACCCTCCTTATCAGAGCAACATAAATTACCCATTATTATATATAACTGTTAACTAATTTGAATTAATAGGCCCTAAATTATGAGTAACTGCATATCTATAAACTAACAACAAATATTCACCATATTTGATGAATAGTTGAGGACTCTGTAACATCATTAGCTTTAGATTTATACTCTTTGTATTTGTTAAGAATTCATTCACTATTACAGCTGTTTCTGCGTTATCATTAGGATTTACCCCTTGCTCATTTCCTTCGTTTTGGTAAAAATTAGAAGATGCCATAGATGTAGTTATTGGTTTGGTGGGATCATAAGAATCAGTAGGAGGCCAATTAATATTTTCCATTACAAATTGAACTCCCTGTGCATAAGTATCTATATTTAATTGATCAAATGTAAATCGTGTAGCAGAATACCAAGAAACATTGTTTGTTACGGTAGGATTACCAATACTGTTGGCACCATATAAATCGACCAATGGCAAAGAAGAGGTCAATAAATTCACACCCTTACTGAATTGCTTCAATGTATCCTGATTACATAATATTCTCATTGGCATAGGATAAGAGGTCGCAGAATTTTGTATTTGTGAAGTTAAACTTGATGAGGAAGGTCCTGCTTGAAATGTCTCATAATTAAAAGTATAATTAAGATTCGATAATCCACTTGTACTTTTGGTACCACCACTTGAAAAACACGGAATAAATACACCATGTTCAAAAATCAAATATGTATAAGTGAAAATATAAACATTAGTTATTCCGGGCATATTTGAAGCATATGTATTTTCATATACATTTGTGTATACCGTATAATTTATACTTGATAAATTTAATACACTATCAATATATAATCTCCACATATATGACAAAGAATCAGCTAGATTTTGAGATGTACCTGTAAGTACCGGTCCGTTCTCGATAAATATAGCCTTGTATATGTATAAATTCGGTCTATAAGTTCTAACACTTTTTACTCTGCTCAAAATAACAGATGTACTCATAATATTTATTATAAACTACTCAACTGGTAAATAAGGATATTCACCTCTTGTATGATATGTAATCATTGCAAACATATTCTCATAAAAGGTTTCCATCAACTGAGGATATGTCTCTAAGAAATACGAAACTGGCTTATTCTGATTCAAGATTTCATCCATTATTATATGAGGATCTGGTATATTCACATCAATTTCCCCAAAATCAGCATCAATAGAATCGAAGAACGCCATATCTCCGCCTTGAAAAAAAGAATCACTCCCGGTTCCTATATCCGTAAGAATTTTAGTAAATATAGCTATAATATCCAATATATCATTAGGCGCATATACTGGAGGTGCATCTGAACTTGTCCAATTACTATTAGTATAATTAGGAAACATAAGTAATGGATAAGGTCCGTATGGATTACCATAATATGATAAAGGTGCAAAATAACCACTAAGCAATAGCAAATAGCATCCTACATCAACCTGTGCACTATTTATATAATCATATGCAGATAAAGATAAAGGTACAGACGAGGTCAGATAAATACTATAGTAATATTCATTTTTTTTGGTTGTGTTATTTAAATGAATACCTTTAAAAAGAAAGAGCTGAAATCTAATACCTTCTAAATTGTATCTTGAATGTAGATAATTTACTATATTCTGAAGTAATTCTTGAGAACTTAATTGCGTTGTAAACGAAGGCAATGAATATGAGAGTGAATCTACAGGGAGTACTTTAATAAATCCTACGTTTGTATGATTAGGAACTATAGTAGTATCACCTGTATACCATACCAATTTGTTATTAGGAGAATATGTAAAACCCCCATATAACTCAGACCCTAACATATCCATAAAATAATATTATAACCTAACTCATTCTTAATGATTTGATTTAACAAATTCTTCCAAATTGCTAATCCTTTGGGATATAGTATTGAGACTATCCAATACACTTTCATTATTAGAGAATAATGTAGTTGAATCGATTTTTAGAACACTAACATCTGATAAAAGTGATACTAGATTAACACCTTGCTCTTCTAAGATCGTTTTAGCCTGCACAATTTCATTAATAAGGGCACCGTCATCATTCATACCATCTTTAACCAATGATCGATATTCTTGCTTCACATAAGCAAATTCCTGCTCCACATTACTCTGATAAACCTTAAATTCTTGATAATTCTTATCAATAACCTCCATAACTTGAGTTATTAAAGGCTTGAGCTCTTGATAATTAGCCACTAAATCAGCTTTCAATCTCATTGTTTCTTCACTCAGAGAACTATATAATAGAGATAAATTTTTCAATGATACATCAGATTTATCAATATAATCCTTTAATGCCTCATAAATATATGCTTTTAAATTCTCATATGTAGGATCATCACCAAAAGTTTCCGATAGTTTTTTTATATAATCGCTAATAACACTTAATCTTCCTTCAACCAAAGAGGATAAATCAGATTTATAATCGGATCTTAATCTTTCCAATTCAATACTCAATTTCAAAACCTGCTCTTTAACTAAATCTAAAACAGATATACTTGAAGATAAATCGGCTGTGTATGTTTTTAAAGATTCAACATCTGTAATAGCATCATCTAATCCCTTTTTCAACGCCGAAATACTTTCATTAATTCCATAGTTAACCATATTCTCCAAATTCTGAACATTTTTGTAAAATTCATCTAAAGTAGGTTCAAATTTACTCTGTAAATTATCCAATCTACTAGATAATTCATTATATGCAAAGTGCATATCAGAACCAAAAGTTTTTAATTTATCTGAAATATAACTAGAAACTGCATCATCAAGAACATCCTTAATTTTGGTTTCAACTTCAGATCTTATAGTATCTACAACAGATGCCTGAATATCCGGTGATAATTTATGTTCTTCCAATAATACATCAAGTTTTTTAATCAATTCATCATGTAAAGATACTAATCCACTGTTAAGCTTTGAGCTAATGTAGTCATTAATTTTCTCTGGTTTCACTTCTTGTAATTGAATAAAAAAGGCAGAGATATCAGAATTCATCTTGGTCAAAATATTATGCATATCAGCCTTATATTTAGAACTATCGCTTTTCATCCCACCTAAATCACGCTTAATACTACCAACCTCACTCATAAGAACATTTGTAAAAGAATTAACATTAGTTCCCAGAGCTGGTGTCCGCAACGTTGTTACAGTGCTATTACTATTAAGCTTCGTCATAATAAATATTATAATATGAGTTTACAAGTAGGAATACCTATTATTAAATTTAGAAATAACTACCCAACCTATACCAAAGAAATCGAAGAAGAAATATACCAGAATGTAAAAATATTAAATGAATTTAACGCAGACCCAAATCAAATTTCATATCAAATTAAATATATATTTAAGACAACGAATATAATCCCAGACGTATATCTCACAACTAAGAACATAGAAACTCACGCAGAAAGAGACTCAAAACAATACTGGCAAGCAAAGTACGAAGACTTACACGAAAAAATCTTCAAACAGCATACACTTATTATTAATACTTTATCTTAAATAACTATTACTAATATTACTTATTACATATTCTAAATTTATAATCGACGGCTATTAGGCCTACTGCCGCTACGCGGCCCTTAAATAAATAACTGGGTATGGGGCCCCGCTCGGCGGTTTAGCCGCCGAGGGTGCGGGCTGGGACCCGCACCATAATGATTTTAAATATAAATCAATAACCTTAATAAAGGTCGATTATAAATTTAGAATATGTAATAAGTAATATTAGTAATAGTTATTTAAGATAAAGTATTAATAATACCGGGGGTAGACTTAGACGACATTATCCATTCATGGTTATAGTCGTATATCTCTACCCCCTTTATTATTTGATTTTTTTAAATATGTCTTTGTTCTAAATTTTCATTTTGATGTATAAGAGTTAGCGCGTATATGAATTCTCCTAGAATGGACTTGGATAGATTAAGATAGCTTAGGAGAAAGCTGGGAGAGGTAAATGCATTATATTGTTTGTATAGTGAATAATATGTGCAAAATCTAATAAAGGGTGACTTATATTTGCTTGTATATCTAATTAGTAATTTATAGTTTAAGGGTGGAAGCTCGTATAATAAGATGTGGTTTTTGTAATTTTCATATACTAGCTGCGAATCGAGGATAGTCTTGTGTTCTTGAATTTCATATGCATTAATATTTGTGTTTTTGCATTGCCAGACTTCATTATCGATTTCGAAATATATTTCCTTATATATGTAGAACGTGAATAAGATTATACTATCTATTTGATATACTTGATCTTGGGTGTATAGGTATATTTGTTCTTTCCTCAGTTGTTCATCTCTGATGAGATATATGTCTTTAGATTTCTTCTTTAGAGAATTGAATTCGCTGATTTCTTCAATATTCCTTTTCATTATAATTTATATTAGATGTCGAATGTATTGCCTGAATATGTAGTCAACGAATATATAATTCCAGCCTCAGAATCATCATTATTTAACCAGGGTCATGATATAAAAACTGAATTGAAAAAATTTTATGATCTGGAAAAGGAACCGTTTACAGAAAGTAGGTCACCGAAAAATATAGAATATATAAGACAATTTTTTGGAAGAGTGAACGGTTTAAAATATTTGAATATTGTTTATGTACGGTTTACTAATACCTTGAAGAAACATAAACTCTTTAATGAATTTGAAGATATTGAAGGTGTGAAATATTATAAGGATATTGTTTTAAAGTGTGGCAATATTCCATATGATCTGATGACTAAAGTTGAACCAATTAGTGATGCTGATAGGTGGACTAAATTTACCGCGACGATAAATGATAACAGTGTACACATCTATATGAATAATAGTGTTTACCCCAATTATCTAGAAAGTTGTGTTATCATGAATCAAGTCTATTCAAATAGTCCTGTAAACCTGGATAGTATTATTAAAACTATCTCTAATGAAGTGGCGAAATTAAAAGAGGGGAATTTTAAAAATAAGATAATGATTGTGGTAGGAGGAATAAAAACAAATATTCAGAAAGCTAATGCCATGATACCTCGAACTAATGAATTTGGTACGGGTTATAAAAAGGATGAAGATGAAAAATTTGAAGATGAGAATGAATTTGCTCAAAATTCTGGAGATGATGATGAAGAAGATGAACATGATGATAGTCTTAACAAGACTCAAAATGACTCATATTTTGAAAAAAACAAACAAGATGGACCGACAGGGACTATTAAAAAGAAAGCAGAGATGGGTCAATATAGACAAGAATATGTGGATCAAAGATTAAACAAAATTAAAAATAAATTAGATGCCGATGAGAATCTCCTTGATTTATCAAATATAGATACGAATCAAATGCTTATTGATGAAAGAAAGGATGATAATGAGGAAGATAATAAAGAATACGCTGATCTTTTTGGTGAAAGAAAAGAAGACGGAGAAGAAGAATATAAAGGTGAGGAAGAAGGAGAAAAAAGTGTGAATATATCACGGAGTAGACCAGAAAGTGGAGGTGCTGAATATGATGGTGATAGGGATATGGTTAGTAATATTGAAAATATAAAGAGAACCGCATCCCAGACTGCATCCGATAATACCAAAATAAACCAAGTTGTTACGTTCAGTAAACAATATTTGAGACAAGCCAACTCTAAAGCTAAAGGACCTCCCAATAACAATGTCATGTATTGGGAATATAGTACATCCAAACTTGTACTAGCCCCTGTAATTTTGGATAATTATTTAGATTTCGACACATCGGTGTCGGATCTTGAAAATGTGGGTAAAGAAAACCAATCTATCGGACAATTATTGGCAATTACTTTACTGAGAGGATATAAGCATTTAAATTCTGCGTCTTTTCTTCAAACGACGTATCAAAGTAGCAATGATTTGACATATGGAGGAATTAGAGGACACAGTAGTTCTATATTTAAGTTGAAGAGTTTTTACGAATCAATTCAGGCTATTAGGGCTTGTTCTGTTATTAAACAAAAAGTTAAAAGTCATATGCTCGCAAAGGTGGATAGTGATTCTACAAGCAAAGCAAATATATTTCTTAATCGATATATTTTTAAAGCCGATCCAAATTTTGTGAATACAGTTATTAGTTACAATGATGCCACTGACGATGAAATTATAGGAGATATCGTTCTTTATTTATCAATCGAAAAGGATTCTTCACCGAGTGGCTTTATATTTGTGGAAAATTCAAGACAGAGAGCATATATTAAATTTCTCGTAACAATTTTTAAAAAATCCTTGTCGGAAACAGATGAGGTATCTTTTGGTGAATACATAGAAGGTATCTACAATGATAGTTATTGGAATGGGTTTGCGGATCAACTTTACGAGGGTAATATATATGGAACTTATTTCGAATATGATATATTGAAAATTGGTATAATAGGAGCTAAATATCCTAGAACAAAAGGGTTTATAAAGGCGTCTGGTAATTTTGCAGATTATGTAAGAAAAACAAATGTGCAATGTGTCTCCTTTTATCTATGGATATGTACTCATAAATTTGGGTACAATGGGATCGGATTAAAAAAAATGAGGGGTATATCAAGGAAAGTAGCTGCACAGTATGGTTTGTCTCAATATTCAAATAATCCTGAGAATGAACTTTCTTTGCTGACAAATACCTTATCCTTAAGTGATGGACCGTCAGGAAAAAATTCCAAATTTGAGGGTGAAGTGCAAAAATTGAACCCTAAGTCCGGTAGTGATCGGACTATGTTTGATCAAATTGTAAAGTCAAATTACGGTGTAGCTCGACCTGCTTTCAAAACTCTATATGGTTTGATCGATAAATTGTCGAGTGGTTATATGTCCAATACTAGTATTGAAGGTGAGAATGCGTTAAATAAAATGCTGAAGGAAGAAATCCCTTTGAAAGAATTAAAGGTTATGAAAGGTCCATGGTCTTTGATGACATTGAAAAGGCATTTTTTAAAATACGGTATATATATTTTTTATTCTTCCTTGCACCTGGATTCAACATCTTCAAAAGAAAGAAAATGGGGTGTTAGAGTCGGTAATGGTACATTATTTACGCCTGTTCCTAGATATGATTTCGGAATGGGTAGTATATCAATTCTAAAGATTGGTAAAAAGCCCGAAGAATATAAAAAAGAATGGGAGGATTTTATTTCTAATATTACTGAAGAAAGGAAAAAGGGAAAAGAAGCAAGTTTTACAACAGGTACAAAAGATATTGATCTATTTAAGTCAGGAGATGATGCACAATTGACTGTAAAGAACAAAAAAGACGGGATAAAAAACGGACAGATAATTCAAATAAAATTAGATAGTTTAAAAAGTCCACAAGATATTTTTAAGAAGCTACCAAAAATAAAAATGATGGTTCAAGATCATATAGATGATATAAAGGGTATAGTTGAGTTTACCAAAAATCCAGATTTTAATTTTCAAGGACTTCGACAAGCAGAAGAGAAGAGGTATTTAGCCTTTTTATGGGATGATTTATCATGTTCTAATGAAAGAATGATTGCGAACAGATTATTTGAGCAGAAATTACAGGATAGGATAAAAACTTTATCAGGTTTGAACGCATTAAAAGAACTAGCAGTTTATAGTAAATCTATGGGCAGTGTAACCCAAAGAGGAAATGCATATCAGGTTCAAGTTTCGGATGCATCTAATATAGTTGAAACACTTAAAAAATCTTTAGTTAAGGGTACTGACATGTCAAATAGTTATTTAAAGAAATCCAAAGAAGAAGAGGTTCTACTAGAAAATGAATTACAGGCAGAAAATATACTTACTGATATAGTTAATCCTATCGTATCCGAACTAAAGAAAGAGAATCAGGTAGCTAAAGCTACAAATTTGGTCAAGGAAATTGAGACTGGCACTAAAGTTATTAATCCTGTTTTCAGGAATAGGGGTCCAATTCTAGCAGATACAGAGCCTGTATATCAAAAAATGATGTCAAAGTATAAGAATATTGAATCCTCTCAGATAAGTATAAATACATCAAGAGCATTGCTCTTAGCATTGGTCAAGATGTTTCCCCAGCTAGAAAAATTGCAAGATAATATACCTCAACTGGCTGCAGAATTAAAAAAAATTAATAGTGAATTAGAGGGAGATCCTACTCCAACTAATTTGAGAAAGAGTAAAATAGTATTAAGTGCATTAGATAAATTGGATAACTTGACTGATATTAAATTAAGTCAATATCCCATTTATAGTAAGGGTGATTTATTACCTACTATGGTGAAAGAGAAGAAGATTAAAGAAAAGACTAAGGCTGGTATGAGACGTGCTAAAAATACTGCATATTTAAATGAAGAATAACTTATAATAAATCTATATCTTTAGCTAATTCACTTAAAGGTTCTTCTGCTAATGAAAGATTTTTACCCGTTACTTTTGATATTATTTGTCCTCCTGCATTATCTATATTATCTAAGAGTTTATCCCATACGGCAAATAATCCTTTAAATGTGGCAAATACGCTCGCTACTGATGATGGTGATAATGTCATTAAAAAGGGACATTTTTCATGGAAAGATGCGGCTATTTCCATTGTTTTTTCACTATATGGTTCTCTTGAGATTCCTACATAAGGATAGATAGTTTCATTCGGTATACCCTGAAAATGTCTAACAATATCGACTCTGACTCTTTGTGAACCAGGTGGTAGATTTGATAGATATATCATAATTGCTTGTGAATAATCACCTGTAGCTGTGGAAGGATTATTCATATTCATATATTTAAAATCATCTGCATCTCTCGGGAGCCATATACATCTCATACCATCTCCAGTAAATCTATGCTGTACATATTGAGCATCTTCAACTACAGTGACATTCTCATGTCCCATTTGATATCCATAATTTATGCAGCCTACAATTAATCCAGATACGTTTTGTGCAACACCTATATACGTTAGTCTAATAGATGCTCCAATTAATCTTATATTTGAATAATAGGTAGGAATTTCATCATATAATTGCATTGTAGGTTTACCCCATGCCTCATCTTGATAATTTTCCTCAAAGGTATATACATAACCTTGTTGAACTTGATCAGTTAATGTTCCCCATGACATATATGAATTAGGTCCACCACCTACTGCTTTGGGGAAGAAAACTAATGCTTGTCTTCCAATCATATCCGTACTTATATAAAAATGTGATTTGTTAGTGAATGAGGTAGAAGGTGGATCGAACTTAGTAGGTAATTTAGGTGCAGTTTGTGTGCATTCTGGAAAAAATACTCCTATAATATAATTTTCATGCACTGTATTGGTATATCTTTTAATTCTTTCTCCCATTCTTTGGAGAGCTTGATGTCCTCCTGGTGCCAATGCAGATGCTTCTATAAGTTCTTTCATAGCGGCTTCTGTTGGATCTTGAGGTGGTGCGCTAACAACGCTCTTTCTGTCCATAATTTATATATTTATAAAAACTAGATTTAATTATAAGTAATTATCATCCTTTGCTCTTTTGTAATCATCTGTATTTACTCGCTTAGAATAGTCACTGTATGCTTTTTTCTTATTATATGTAGGATCAGAATATATAGAATTAGTAATATTTGAAGAAACCACAGATGAGATCTCAGATTCTCCTTGATCTTGGTATATTTCATTTGAAGTTTCTGGATTCATATAAGCCGGTTCTTTAGATGGTATCCCAAGTGCTTGCTTTGCTCCATGTACAGCCTGTTTCATATTATTTCTCATATCTGAAATAGGAATTCCTGTGAATTGTTGTGCTAGTATAGCACCTTTATCTTTAATCTCATTTATCTTGTTATATATCTTTGGAGCTCCTAATTTAAGTCCCATCATTAAAGGATTACCCATAGCATCTGGATCTGTTATTACATCTGTCAATTTTCTTAAGTTTTTTTTTGATGCTAATTTTTTACCTGCTTTAATAGCATTATCTAATACTTTTTTTTTTAATGCTTTTCCAGTTTTTTTGGCTGCTGATTTGACATGTCCTTTCACCTTCTTTGCGGCCTTGGAGATACCCGAGGTTGCTTTCTTAAAAGCTTTAAACATATATTATATTAAGATGTATTCCTTAGTAAATGATATCTATTAGTTAGATAAGTCTTTGGTGTAATTTATTACCTTTCTTTTAATCTGAGCCTGTTCCCTAATATTATCATCATTCATTTTTTAGCCTCTCTTTTTCTATTCGAACATCCTCAAATCTCCTTCGATTTAAGGATATCTCTCTTATTTTGTTTATCCGATCATCTGGTATTGTTGTATTTTATTTCCATCCAGTTTTTCTTGTGATTAAATTCTTCGTTTATCTTTTTATTGATACTCTTGGCGTTCTTGGTTAGCTTGAATTCGGTCAAATTTTATTTATTTTGTTCACTGGCGCTTTGATTAGATGATGTTGGTCAGACTCATCACCCTGCCTTTCCTCGGCACCATATCCGTTTTTGGTTTCCTATAATTATAAAGATGGATGAAAGTATTTGGCTGTTGATAGGAATATTTTCAGGAGTATGTATATTTGCAACAATAGCTAGTGTATTAAAATCTATTACAGATAATATGATTCATCCTACAATACAAATAAGATAAAAATACCGAATTCTTTATCTTCTTAAAGATTTAAATATAATGATATTTATTATTCGGTATTATATATTCTAAATAATAGGAACTAGATTATTATTAGAAGCTGCATTGATTGCATTCACATATTCCTATTCCATTAGTATAATATTCTTTTAGAATGCAGGATTCGCTTAGTACCCTAACCCGGGGTTCTTTGGACGGTATTAAGAATTTCACATCTAGTTCGTTTTTCATAACCGGAAAATATTTCTTATGTGGAGAAAATTCTCTTCTGCATATTACACACATTATTCCATTATTAGATACCCAGTGTAGCCAGCAATCATAATGGATCGTGTGGGAGCAAGGTAGAATAATAAAATCATTGTGCATAGCATCTGACTTGCAAATACAACAATCTTCAATATTATCTTGTCCATCTAAAAAGTAGTAAACATATTCTTGTAAATTATGCATAGATGATTCTGATATTATGAATCTTTCATTATATTTGTCATCGAATATCTGATATTTTTTTAAAAAATTTGAAAAGTTATTTCCGTAAATTGCAATATTATCTTGTATATAAAATGGATCTTTGAATAATGTACCATCTTCACAATCAAAAACAATATTATTTGCAAAGTTTACGTAAATATATTGTGTTGATATTTCATTCTCCTTATATCTCTCTATCATATTGAGCGATTTAATACTATTTTCGATATCAAAAAAATCTATATATATGCCATTATAATCAATTTTTCGAACAAGACATCTATCTCCTAAAAAGAATAAAAAATAATCATTAGCCTTTATAACAATGTCATAGATATCGTTAATTTCTGAGGAAACATCTATATTTGATGTGTAATAGTAATCTCTAAAATCTAAGGGAAGTGGAATTGTATGATCTAAAGTAACTATATGAAATCTTTCAAAAAAGGGTCCAGCTCCTACAGGATCTTTCTCTTCATATAATTTCTGTGAGTAATTTGTCAAGAATAGACAAGGTATATGTTTGGTTTTTTTTATATGCCCGTTTTTAACTTGGAAATTATCTTGTTTAGTACCACGTAAAAATAAATTTAATACTGCATATGATTTTTCGCATAGAGGACTAAATTCATCACATATTGCTAGATCATATATATCATCCTTATAATCAGAAGTAAACCATCCAGAATTATCAAGGGAATATGTTTTAAAGCATGTCTGTAGATATTTCACAAATGTTGATTTACCTATTCTAGTTGGTCCTATGATGAATAAATGTTTTTCGTTAGATGCCTTTAATTTTCCATTCAGTAATTTCTTTAACCATTTCCATATGATTAAATGCTTAGCATGTGTGGGTTTTTTTGGTAAATGAAATTTAATTTTCCTATCGGGTATTTGTATCATCTTTTCAATTGAAGCAAATTGACTGATTTTTGGTAGTAATTTAACTTTATCAAGTGTTGAAATATTTGGATCATTTATAATATCAGATAGACCTTTCTTTCCGGATAATAACCATTCCATACAATCTGTTAGAATACTATATTTTGCACCCTTTTTTATATCTTTATATTTACCAAGATATAATATATTTTTTGAATCAATCTTAGTCACTTTGGCGAGATATTTAGTCACAGCAGATTCAGATCTTACACATTGAGTATTAGGTATTATTCTATCCTTTGATTTTTTGGATACACTCTTAAAGAATGATGAATATATATTTATGTCAATGCTAATTGGCTTGAGTATATCAATTAATCCGTGTATATGAGGTTCTCCATCCTTATGAAATTCTTTAACCCAAATTTCTCCGATAGTTTTAGTTTCGTGTAGATTCAAGTATTCCTTAGTCATATCTGTTAGATTATATAATGTCGTTGTATCATATTTTGGAATAGTTATGAAGAATATTGTCGAAGTATGTGTTTCGCACATTATTCTTTTTCTATCAAGGAGTGGTTTTAATTCACTTTCAGGAAACATTAGACAATCTAAAATATACATTGATACAGAATCTATTATGTGACATCCATCCATAAGTTCCTCTATCGGAATTATATTTACTGTGTTATATTCTATAAGAAATTTCCGATACAATACCTTTGCATCTATACACATATTGAATTCTAGATTCATATGGTTGCAGAGAAGCGAATCTTCACTATCTCCATGCTTGAAATATTGCCAGCATATATACTTAGAAATTTGACAATCAAATAGTTCCTGCTCGAAAACAGATATTATATATTCGAGTAGATGCGATAATTTTTTCTTACAATATATCTCGATAGTCCATCTATTTTTCATCATAATGAAATAATTATTATAAGATTTTAGATTTAAACTTCTTATCTAATTAGTGGGAATTGATACGGGTCCAGAGAAGGTACCATCTCCAGTTTTACTAGCCCATAATTGAACTGAAAATGTATACATTCCGATTTTTAGATCTCCTTTCCATCTCGGTGCTCTATCGCTAGGTTTTTTATCACCAAATCCTAAATTTTCCCTTAGGTATAATTTCCCTATTTTTCCTTTTCTCTCTACAATATCCAAAGAAAGTGAGCGGCAATCATCCGATTTTGAAACTATTTCCATAGGAGTTGAGTTTCCATTTGCTAACATTGGTATTTGTACATCAGGGGATGTGAACTGTTGACTATATCCAGATCCGTTATATGCATTTTTCCCGAATGTCCTGAAATTTCCTCCTTTCGACATAAAAAATATTATAAATAAATTTTTTTATAATAATTAGGATGGTAAAAACAGGATTTGGAAGTATCTGTAGTTGTTGTATTCAAAAAAAGAAGAGAAGAAATAATAGAAGAGTCTGTGCGGTAAATAGCATGATGGATATAAATTTTGATTTATGTATTAATTGTCAAAGAGAACGTCCTTTTCAATATAATATGTGTAGACACTGTATAGCTAATTATAATCCTAATTGAGTTAAATATGTTCTATATTATTCCTTTATAATAAATATAATGATTGAAGAAGTTAAGGAAGAAGCTCCCACGACAGAAATATCGATTGATCAAAGTAATGAATTTCCTGATATTAAAGATTGTTCTCCTGTGCCTAATGATGATAAAACAGGTCAATCTAGTTTAACCCCTAGCGAAAAAAAAGATAGCGAGGCATTAATCAATATAATGACCCAAAAAAAAATTTTTATTTTTACCGAAAGATCTAAGATTCCGTTATACCAGTCTTTGCCTTTGTCTGATATATATTATGCAGTATTTATACTAGACGAAAATGATAACGTTCTTGAAAAGTTTATTGGTAAATATGATTCCAATTATACTTCAACTGTTCAATATACTGTATTAAAATTGGCATTAAATTATGCTGTTCAGACTAATATAACAAATCTAATTGTATATCTTAAAGATAAAAGATTCACAAAAAAATTAAACGAAGAAAAGAGCTATTATAAGATCAAAGCCAATAGGAATCTAGTGCAAACAATAAAAGATACTCTGAAAAATTTAACAGTAACTTTTACATCAATGGGGAAGACTATATTTAAAAAAAATTCAAAACTAGCAGATGAAGTATATAAGGTTTGGATTGATTATATAAATTAATATGAGTTTATTTCATTATTAAACTAAAAAAATCTTCAATTATTTGCGGTGGTTCTTCCTCATTATTATTCGTTCTTTCAAATGTTTTATGTCTTGTTCTATTACAGAACATTTTATATCCATCATAATACTTCTTTATATCAAATAAGTGTATATATCCTTCTAAAACTGACTGCTTTAACCCTATTCTTAATATATGCAAATTACTATTCATTTTTATAGTACCTGGTTCACTTTTTTTAACCAGTTTTGAAGTTTTCTGATGAGTGTTGGGTAATCTGTAATATATTCCTAATGATTGTACAAGAATTCCAAATTCTGCTAGTGATATTTCTCCCAATTTCAATAATTCGTATTTATCTGTATTCAAATATCTTAAATTTTGCATTTTTGTCAAGTTTTTCTCGCTTTCAAATTCTTCATATGGATCATAATAATCTTTCCCTGACATTATATTTATATGGGTAAATAGGAATCTAATTAGATAATTTATCCTTAACTATAGTGAATATTCGGTATAACTTTGCATCTAATAAAGCGAATATAAAAAGTAGTTTTTCATGCCTATTTGGAATTTTCTCTAGTATTGTCACTTTATCTAATAATTTCTTTTGGATATCATCATAGTTTTCCATATGAATAGTAAGAGTTCCCTTCAATAATTTTTCCCATCCATTAGACATTACCGAAGACCATAATTCCACGTCATTAATTTCGAAATCAGTCTCTTCATCGCTTTCACATTGGACATTCAGAACAAATGACATTATATATTATTATATTCAAGATATAAAATATATCTATCCTAAATAATTATCTGATTTTTAATAGAAAGCGTTATGGGTTCCTTGGTAATATCTTATAATTAATGAGATCAACTTTGCCTTTGAATGCCCCTCCGCATAATACTATTCCTATAACCCTAATCAGAAATTCTGCTATAAATGTTGAAAAGGAGAGATTGAGAGCACGCTACTTAGAACATCTAAAAAATTCTAATAATATTGAACTAAAATATCTCTATGAACTCTTGATGACATCAGAAGAAAAGAATAATATAATTGATATCATAACTAGACATATTAACTTTAGAATTTAGATAATTATACAACGATTATAATTGGCTTTATCTTTCTCACAATCCAAACAGGATTTCTTGCTATATTTGATGTAACACCGAGTACATAATTCATGTAAACATGGATATATGGTAATTTTATAATGTTTCACTCTGTAACAACATTTACATCTAAAATATCTCCTTGTAAATCTATACATACCCATATTCATATCACATTCGATACATACTGGGGTTTTGTCTCTCATTGATTTTCTCA
>JACCDZ011090161.1_pt1 | contig 30876 bp, 18 predicted proteins | sample 7449551 | NCBI WGS metagenome assembly JACCDZ01 (sample SAMN15323452, study PRJNA562643) | freshwater metagenome | isolation source: river surface water | place: USA:Blue River Watershed | collected 2017-08-18 | reverse complement strand
CGGCCAGTGGCTTGCAGGCGGTGGTTTCGGGCAGCTGCTCGGTGGCCACCAACGCGCAGGTGGCGCACTTCAAAACCACCGGTCGGCCAGCACGGGCCATCGACCCCGCAAGTCTGATGCACGGGCAAACCGATGCAGTGGTGCAGCAGGTTCTGAACTGGGCCGCGCCGCTTTTGAAAGACGGTCCGGTGCTGGTGTATTCGACCGCAGAGCCCGATGCCGTCAAGGCCGTGCAATCGCAGCTGGGCGTGGCCGAAGCGGGTGCTTTGGTGGAACACGCGCTGGCCGCTGTAGCGCGTGGCCTGGTGGGCCTGGGTGTGCGGCAACTGGTGGTGGCTGGGGGTGAAACCTCGGGCGCTTGCGTGCAGGCGCTGGGCATCGCGCAGCTGCAGATCGGCCCGCAGATCGACCCGGGCGTGCCTTGGTGCCATGCGCCTGCAGGCGATGGCGGCGTGCACATCACGCTCAAGTCGGGCAACTTCGGCACCGACGACTTCTTCAGCTAAGCCTTTACAGTGTTGGCATGAACCTCACCGAAACCCAGGCCCGCGAAGAGATCTGCCGTGTGGGCCGCAGCCTGTTCGAGCGCGGCTACGTACACGCCACGGCCGGCAACATCAGCGTGCGGCTGGATGATGGTTTCCTGATCACGCCCACCGACGCGTGCCTGGGCTTTCTGGACCCGGCGCATCTGGCCAAGCTGGACCTGCAGGGCCACCAAGTCAGCGGCGATAAGGGCAGCAAGACCATCGCCTTGCATCGCCAGATTTACGCCGCTGCCTGCGAGCATGACGCTGACACGCGCTGCGTGATCCACACCCACAGCACACACTGCGTGGCGCTGAGCCTGAACGCCCACGGCCCGGAGCTGCTGCCCCCGATCACGCCCTACTTTGTGATGAAAGTCGGCCATGTGCCCCTGGTGCGTTACCACCGCCCAGGCAGCCCGGATGCAGCCCAGGAAGTCGCCGCCCTGATCCGAAGCCACGCCGCGCAAGACACACCGATCCGCGCCGTCATGCTGCCGCGCCTGGGACCCAACGTGTGGCACGACAGCCCGGCGGCGGCCATGGCCACGCTCGAAGAACTCGAAGAAACCGCGCGGCTGATGCTGCTGCAACCCCACACCCCGCCACTGCGTGCCTCCGATCTGGACGAACTGCGCCAGACCTTTGGTGCCCGCTGGTGAACATCCACGGGATCGCCGCTCTGCGTTTGCGATGACAAGACACCCTGATTGAAAGTAAACCCATGCCCCGCTTTGCCGCCAACCTCTCGATGATGTACCCCGACCTGCCGTTTTTGGACCGCTTTGAAGCGGCTGCCCGGGACGGCTTCAAGGCGGTGGAGTATTTGTTTCCCTATGCCTTTCCCGCGCAGGAACTGGCCGCACGCTTGAAGGCCAACGATTTGCAACAGGTGCTGTTCAATGCCCCCCCCGGCGGCACCGACACGGCCAGCTTTGGTCAAGCCTGGGATACCGGCAGCCGAGGCACCGCCAGCGTGCCCGGACGCGAAGCCGAGTTCCGCACCGGCTTTGCGCAAGCGCTGGTTTATGCCGATGCCCTGAATTGCCCACGCGTCCACACCATGGTCGGCTTGCGTGCCGAGGGTGCCAGCACGGATGCGGCAGATGCCACCTTGGTGAAGAACCTGCAATGGGCCACCGCAGAGGCGGCCAAGGCCGGTCGCGATGTGCTGATCGAACCCATCAACACCCGCAGCGTGCCGGGCTTTCACCTCAACCGCCAGGACCACGCGCACCGCATCGTGCAGGCCGTGGGCGCGCCCAACGTCAAAGTTCAAATGGATCTGTTCCATTGCCAGATTGTGGAAGGCGACTTGAGTGCCAAAATCGCGCAATACCTGCCCACCGGGCGTGTAGGACATTTCCAGATCGCCGAAGTGCCCAACCGCCACGAGCCGGGCACGGGCGAAGTGAACTGGACGCACATTTTCAAGACCATCGACGAGGTGTCTACCGCCTGTGGCTGGAACGGATGGATCGGCTGCGAATACAACCCGGCCGATGCCAGCGCTGGAGGGACTTCACGGGGGCTGGGCTGGGCTCGCAGTTACCTGTAAAAGCCCAAGTCAAGTTGCGTCAGTCACGCTGTAAATCAGCAGGCCAGCGCAGCAACAAACCCGTTTTCTGCGCCAGCGCTTGCAGGTCTTCGGGACTGTCCACATCGGCACGGTAATGGCCGTTGGCGCTGGGCCAGCGGTACACCCGTTCAGGGTTTTGCTGCTGCCACTGACGCCCGCCAATGGTGGGTGGACTTGCCAAAATTTCCTGGGCAACGCTGCGGCTGAACATGACCGGATTGCCGGGCAAACCGTCCACCACGGGCCGCACCAGTTGCGTGGGGGCAGGCCTTTGGGTATAGGCTGCGATCAAGTCCTGAATGTCTTGGGCTTCAATCAAAGGCTGGTCTGCCAACAACACCAGGACGGCGTCGGTGTCTGGTGCCAATGCCCGCAAGCCGCATCGCAAGGAGGATTCCTGCCCTGCATCGGGATCAGGATTGAGCACGAGCGTGACCTGGTAAGGGGTGACCGCCTGTGCAATGCGATCTGCGTAATGACCCAGAACAAGCACAACGTTGTCTACGCCAGCGTCAACGAGCACCTGCACTTGGCGTCGGATCAATGGCACCCCCGCAACCTCGAGCAAACTTTTGGGACGATGTCCCATTCTTGAGCCAGAACCTGCGGCCAACAGCACCGCTCCTGGGGCTGACCGCATGCAGGGTGGAAGTTTTTCAACCCTTGTTCCGTTCGGGATTGAGCTCGGTACTGGCATTTATTTTTGTGGCTTGTGCCATTCACGATGGCTTGGTGGACAGGGGTCACGGGACGATCACCGCGCCCCCGAATAACGCTGACTTTGACTTTAGCAAGAAAGCACTTGATGCGAATGCAGCCGGTCCTTGCTTCATGCATATGAGCTTGATGGTTGCTGACACCCACGTCACCGGCCATGCCTTCTGGTACTCACACGACAAACTGGAAAAGCTTAAAAATATCTAATTGATATTTTTAATAAAACGTTATGCTTCTGTTTTTAGGATGGCGACAAAAAAGCCTTCCAAATCAACCGACTCTTGACGAAGCAAGCTTGATGGACACCCTGAACAAAAGCTTTTACGGCCATTTCATGACCACGCTGCTGGTGCTCACTTGTGGGCTGAGCCTCAGTGTGGCTCAAGCCCAAACCGACCCGGCTGCAGCCCAGCGCAACATCGAACAATTGGGGCAACAGTTGCGTGAGCGCATTCAAGCCAAGCCCTTGGTGCAAGTGGACACGCTGGGACTCCAGGCGCATACCGCCATCGACCATCTGGTATCGATCACGGTTCAAAGCGGCGTCTTGCCTGACGACATTGAACGTTACTGGAAATCCCGCATCGGGCAAGCGGTATCGATCGAACAAATCCAAGACTTTCATGCCTGGTTTTATGACAAAGCCACGAGCGAGGGCTTCATGGCCTACGCCAAAACCGACGTGGTGGCGGTGACGGGGGGTGAGCAATTGCAAATTCAGGTGATCCAACCCAGGATCAACGCAATGCGCGTCCTGGGGCTAGCAGGCCAGCTTGAAACCGACCATTTGCAACGCGTACGTTCGCGCTTTGCGGAGCAATTCAAAACAGGGATGCCACTGGACACTTTGGCACTGGACCAAGCGCTCGATTCAGCCAGCTACGACTTGCCTGTGGAGCTGGAAGCCACTTTGCGGGCTGTGGGTCCCGAACTGCTGGACCTGCTGATCACGGTCGCCCCGGCCTTGCCACAGTCGGGTCGACCGACAGCTGGCATGGTTCAACTGAACAACCATGGCCTCAAACAGTACGGGCGGGCGCAGATGGCAGGGGTCGTCACGGTGGGCATGCCGCCGCTCAAGTCGCAATTGTCCCTGGTGGCACAGGCCTCTGAGGGGATCGCGTACGCACGCGCCGATTACGAAGCCTTGTTGCCCATGGCTGGTGCACGTTGGCAGCTGTTTGGTTCGCATTTGCACAGCCGTTCAGTGCTGGGGGGCAGTGCCAGCACTCAGGGGCAATCGTCAGAAATCGGTGCCGGTTTGACGCGCATATTGATGGGTGAGCGTGACGTTGTTTTGACTGGCAAAGTGGAACTGGCCACGCGGCAAAGCGATAGCCATTTGCAGACCACCGGAGCCCTCCTGTCCAACATCACGGATCACCAGACGCGCTGGCGCTTGATGGCTGAGAACGACCGTTTGGCCAAGTTTCCGATGCGGATCGAATTGGGCCTGACACTGGGTAAATACCCCGAACCCGTGAGTGTGGTGGTGCCTGCGGGCTCTTATGCCAAGCTGGATTTCGTGTTGAAGGGCCAGACACCACTCAATACCGATGGGTCGCTGCGCCTGGGTGGCCGACTGCGCGGTCAATGGGCAGACCGTAATCTGGACGGCTACAACCAGATCACCCTGGGTGGGATCAATGGCGTGCGTGCTTACACCAGTGCCGATGGCACTGGTGACCGAGGCGTGTTGGGCTCGCTGGAGCTGACCCAGACCTTGCCATGGAATTCATCACTTTCTTTGTTTTATGACCTCGGTCAGGTCGGGGTGCAAGTCAATCCATCTGCAACATCCACCCTCAAGCGCTATTCACTGCAAGGCAGCGGCGTGCAATGGCAGGGTCGTTACGCCAAGTTTCAATACGCCCTGACCTGGGCCAAAGGCCATCAAGGCTACAAGGGCTGGCTACCAAGCAACATCGAGTCAGAGCCCAACAACCAGCGTGTGAACCTTTTAGTCTCTTACATCTATTGATACTGTTATTTCTAAAATATTGATTTATTTATTAAATTTTTATACAATTTCAACAATTAATAGTCCATAAATTACTTTTTGACTTTTCGCGACGGAGGCCTGTGAGCTGCCTCATACCGAAAAGTCTTTTTGTTGATGTCCTGCCGTGAACAAGCTTTGCTACAAAACCGTCTTCTCTGAACATCTGGGTGCCTTGGTGGCCGTAGGTGAACACACAAGCAGCCAGTCCAAAGGCCAAGGCGCAGGAACGGCACCGGGCACCGCACCCGCCTGGATGGGGGCGCGTTTCATGGGCGTGCTGGCTTTGAGCTTTGCCTCGGTCAGTCTGGTCTGGAGCCAAACCCTGCCCCAAGGTGCCCAGGTGACTCAGGGGACGGTGAGTTTCAGCCAGGCCGCCAACCAGCTGGCCATCACGCAAAGCACCGCCAAGGCGGTGGTCAATTGGCAAAGCTTCGATATTGGTCAAAACGCCAAAGTCAACATCACTCAACCCAGCAGCCAATCGGTGCTGCTCAACCGCGTGCTGTCAGACAACCCCACCCACATACTGGGTCAGTTGCAGGCCAATGGCCAGGTGGTGCTGGTCAACCCCAAAGGCATCGTGGTGGGCAGCGACGGCAGCGTGAGTGCCAGCGCCTTCACCGCATCCACGCTCAACATCTCCGATGCCGACTTCATGGCGGGCAAAGCACGCTACACGCGTGACGGCAGCACGGGCCAGGTCATCAACAAAGGGCGCATCGAAGTGGCCCCCGGTGGCTACGTGGCCCTGCTGGGTGCCAGCGTCAGCAACGAAGGCAAGATCATCGCGCCCCAAGGCGGTGTGGCTTTGGGCGCGGCAGACAGCGTGACGGTCCCGGTGGGCCGCACCGGCAAGATCAAACTGGAACTGACACCCGCCAGCATCAACGCGTCTGTGGCCAACACCAAAGACGGCGTGATCGTGGCCGAAGGCGGCCAGGTGTACCTGCAAGCGGCAGCGCTGGGCCATGCCGTCGCCAGCGTGCTGAGCTCGGGCAGCATCGACACCAGCGGCGTGCAAGCCGGTGCCGTGCATCTGCTGGCCGACGGCGGCAACATTCGGGTCGATGGCCGCATCACCGCCAACAGCAGCGGTCAAGACGACCAAGGCCAAGCGCGCGCAGGCGGCGACATCGTCATTGGACGCGACGCAGAAACCGGCGTGCTGGCCAAAGCAACCGATGTGAGCGGTGCCAAGCTGGAAAGCACCCGGGGTTTTGTGGAAACATCGGGCGATGTGCTGAAAGCCGACCAGGTGAGTGTGAAGGCCCGCGAATGGTTGCTGGACCCCACCAACATCACCATCGCCGCCAGTGGTGCCAGCGGCACCGCTTACGCCAGCAACTACAGCGCCGCAGCCGACTCGGTGATCCTGGCATCGGACATTGCGGGCAGCCTGAACAACGGCACATCGGTCACGATTGCCACCAGTGCAGCCGGTTCCAGCGTCGGCAACATCGCCGTCAACGAGAGCATCAGCAAAACCGCTGGTACTGATGCCACATTGACGCTGCAGGCGCATGGCAACATCACGGTCGCAGCCAACAAAACCATCACATCGAACGCTGGAAAACTCAATGTGCTGTTCAACAGTGATTCGGATGCTGCTGGCGGTGGGGCCATTGTTTTTAACGCAAGCTCCGGCATCACCAGCAATGGCGGCAACATCACTTTGGGGGGTGGGTCTGCGTTGAACGGCTCGGGTTTTGCGACGGCAGACGGCGTGAGCACGCTGCAGGGGATTTCACTGAACACGGCCACCATCAACGCGGGGGGTGGCAACATTGCGATGAACGGTAAAACAGCTGTCACCAACTATGCAGGCAGCTTGTCGAACGTTGGCGGCATTTACATGACGGGTGGATCGATCAGCACCACGGGCAGTGGCACGATCAACCTCACAGGGCAAAATCAAAATACAGATACACAGTCGAAAGGTTTTGAGCTCGCCAGCGGCACCATCACGGGTGGCTCCACAGGTGCGGTGACGATCACCGGTGATTCCAGAGGGGTTGCTTCATCCACCTTCACCTACATTCGAGGTGCATTGATCAACGGCACGGTGACCTCAACCGGTGGCAATATCGGCATCACAGGCTACGGTGGTTCTGGCGCGCAATACGAATACGGGGTTGATGTGGGTGGCAGTGTGATTGCCGTCGGAACAGGTGCCATCAGCATCAGCGGCACAGCAGGCGCAGGTGGCTCTGGCGGTAACGTCGGTGTGAACACGAGTGGCTCGGGCACAATTTCATCTGTGGATGGAGCCATCACCATCACGGGAACGGGCGGCATCGGTAACGGCGCTGTGATTCGTGACCACGGCGTTTCGATTGGCGGCACGAATGCGATCAAATCCACGGGCAGTGGCAGCATCACAGTAACGGGCACTGTGACCAACAATGACAATGCCTACAGTGACGGTGTGCTGATCGGAGGCGGGGGCTTGAGTACCAATACCGGCAACATCAAACTCGATGGCACAGCCCTCGTCAACTACCAAAAGGCCGTCGAAGTCAAGGCGGCTGTAAGCGCCACCAGCGGCAATATTTACATCCGATCGCCTGGCGCCAACATCACCACCAGCAGCACAGGCACTCTGTCTGCGAATAATATTTCGATCGACAACTCCAATGGCACGGTGGATGCCAACACGGGTGTGATTACCCCTGGGACTTCGGGCGCGAGCCTTCAATCAGGTGTTGGCTCTCGCGGCGTTGACATCAGCGGCTCCATCACCGCCGCCAACAACCTCTCTATTTACGGCAACCACACCGGCGCTTATACGGGTGTGTCGATATCGGGGGCAACCACCACCATCTCGGGCAAAAACGTCACGATCTATGGCAAAAGCAGTGCAGACAATGGCGTGCTGCTTTCGGGCGCTACTTTGTCAGGGGCATACCTCAACGTCACTGGTGAAACCACCACGGCGTACACCGGTTTTGCCTGGAATGGCGGCCAAATCAAAACGACAGGCACATCGGGCACAAGCACCGCCAGTGTGGTCAAAGGCATCAGCGCGGCATCAAGCACAGGGGCCAATGTTTATGGCGCTTTGATGATGTTTGCAGATGGCTCGGTCAACGCGGCCACAGGCACCACCCTGACCTTGGCCGGAGAAGCCACGACTTTGACCACTGGCCAAAACATCAAAGAGCAAGGCATTTTGGTCCAGGGCGGTCGAACCTTGACCATGAGCGGCGACATCACGCTCGACGGTTCCAGCAAAAGCTCTGAGGGTATTGCTTTTGGCGGCACCGTCAACATGGCCACGGTCACGGGTGTTACCAACAAACTCACCCTCAAAGGCACGACGGCGGCCTCGAGTAACAGCGCATTGAACGGCGTTAATTTTTCTGGCGCCATCACGGGCAATGCATCGACCAGTTCAATCAACCTGATCGGTGAAGCCAAGAACCTGAGCGGCACCAACTATGACAGCGCCGTCAGCATGACAGGAACGATCACAGGCAACGCAGCCAACGTCAATGTCCAAGCGCCATACGGAAAAATTTCAATTGACGGTGCTATCTCGGGTGCCAACATCTCTGTCGACAACACGGGTGGATCAATTTCTGCAACGACAGGGACCATCACGGCGGGCACAGGCACATCGAGCTACACCAACGCGATCAATATCAACAAGGCATTGACGGCCACAGGCAATATCAACGTATTGGGCAATGTGGCGACCACCACCCATACAGGAGTGAATTTAACGGCCACTGCGCCCATCAGCAGTTCAGGCACTGCGACCACCATCAACATCGCCTCGAATGGCAATGTGGTCAATGCAGCAGCCATCACGGAGTCAGGCGCTACGGGCACGGGCTCGAACATCAACCTGACATCGACCAGTGGCACGATCACGGGCGCGGGCGCGATTGGTGACACCACCAATAAAAACACCAGTGTCACTTTCACCCAAGGCGGCACCAGCACCTACGACGGCGCGATCAACGCCGCCAACTTCACCAAAGCGGGTGCAGGGGCTTTGACGTTGGATTCGTGGATTGCCACAACGCCAGCCACAAGCAACATTTCCAATGCCTACACCGTTAAAGGCGGTGGGCTGACGCTGTCGCCCGGCGGCACGCTGGCATGGCTTGCGCCAGTGAGCGTGAATGTAGAAAACACGTCCAGTTTTTTACTCAACGCCAACAGCAGTAGCCGATGGAACAACACGGCCTTCAATTTCACGGGGGGCTTGGGCGGTGGCACCATGAACTTGGCTGGCAACCCCATTGGTGCGAGCGGCACAACCAACACATTCAGTACCAGCGGCGGCGCCACCAACACGCTTGTCGGTGGCCTCAACGCCAACAGCGCCAATGTCAATTTCAATCTGGCCGCTGCCACGAGTGGCACCAGCTTGCTGGATGGCAGCTTTGCCGCCATTGCTTTTACGCAAAACACGCAAGGCGGGTATGGACTGGGCAGTGGCAGTGGTGCTGCTGGCACAGTCAACGTTGCTGGCGGTGGCAACCTGTTGTTCAAGGATGTGGTGAAAACCACCAACTTCAACATCAACGCTGGCGCGGTTCAATTTGGCGATGGCAGTGCGGCCACAAGTGCCGCTACCGCTGATCTCCAAGCCACCAACGTGTCAATTGCCAGTGGTGCGAAGTTGATGTTTAACCGTGCAGAGGCTTATACCAATTCGTCAGTCATCACAGGCGCAGGCAGCTTGATCCAGGGCGGCACAGGCGTTGTGACCCTGACAGGCAACAGCACTTCATTTGCAGGCAGCACCACCGTCAACGCAGGCAAGACATTGGCTTTAGGCACGGGCGGCTCTTTGGGTACTGCAGGCAGCACAGTGTCCTTGGTGGACAGCGCGTCGCAATTGCATTTCACCGGGGCATCGGGTGTATCCAACGTGGGCAGCGCCATCGTGGGCGCAGGCAAAGTGACGCAATCGGGCGCAGGCACCACCATTTTGCTGGCCGACAACAGCTATGCGGGCACCACCACCGTGAGCGGGGGCACTTTGCAAGTGGGCAACGCAGGCACCACAGGCACACTGGGCGCAGGCGATGTCACGCTGAGCAACAACGCCAACCTGAGTTATGTGCTGGCAGAAGCCACCACCATTACCAACAACATTTCGGGTGCAGGCAACGTTTCTGCATCCATCACCGGCACCAGCAGCGATTTGGCGGTGAACCACACCATCGCGCTGACCGGTGGCACGGTCAACCTCAGCGCTGATCACAACTTGTCCGTGACGCAAGCGATCAGCACCACCAATGGCACCGATTCAGCGGTGATGCTGGTGGCCGGAAAACCTGCCAATGCGGGTACGGCCTCGGGCGGCGATGTGACGGTTTCAGGCAGCGGCTCGGTGATTGCAGGCACCAGTGGTCGCGTCACTTACATGACGGGTTCGATTGCGGGCAGCACCGGGGTAGGCACCACACCCGGGAACAACCGCTACAACAGCGACGAGGCCACCACCAACTACACGACAGCGCTGGGTTCAGGCGCGCACACCATTTACCGCGAACAACCTTTGGTGACGGTGCAGGTCAACGATGCATCCAAAACTTATGACGGACTCGTATTCACTGGCGGCTCACTGAGCAGCACCGTAACGTCCGGCTCACTGATCGGTAGCGACACCGTTGCGACGTTGACCGCCAATGCAACTTATGGTGGCTCATCACAAGGCGCCAAAGACGCATCGGCTACACCTTATGTGATTTCTGCCAGCGACGCAGGTGGCAAAAGTGCCCTGGGCTATGGCGTGACTTACACCTCAGGAGCGCTCACGATCAACAAAGCCAACCTGACGATTACGGCCAACGATGATGCGCGCTTTGTGGGCCGCACCGATAACCTCAACTATGGCGGCGTCAGCATCACGGGGTTTGTCAACGGCGAAACAAGTGGCGTGTTGGGTGGCTCTTTGACCGTCACGCGCAGCAACACCGACATGGGTGCAGGCTACTATTCTGGTGTACTGTCTGCAGGCGGCTTGTCTTCGAACAACTACAACATGGCCTACAAGCCCGGCTCGTACACCATCGTGCCTGCAGACCAGTTGCTGATCAAAACCGCCAACACAACGGTGACCTATGGCACAACACCTGTCTATGACACCACTGCGCAGTACCTGGACAGCCACAGTGACGAAATCATCACGCTGAGCCGCACCGGCGCAGGCAACCAGTACACCTTCAGCGACGGTGCAGGCACCACCATCAGCACCTTGCTCAAGCCTTATGCAAGCAGCAGCTTGGCGGGCACCAGCACATCGGGCAACACCGTGGTGGGCAGCTACAGCGTCAAAGACCTCAACCCGACTGTGGTCGGGGCCAACTTTGTCGGCGCACCCGTTTTTGTCGGCAATCTGACGGTGAGCACCCAAGCGATCACGCCCAATGCATCGGGCGTGACCAAGGTGTACGACGGCACCACAGCCATGAACAATGTGGTGGTCGGTTTGACCGGAAAACTCAGCAACGACATTGTTTCCATCAGTGGCAGTGGTGCGTTTTCTCAGAAGAACGCCAGCAACAACCTGAGTTACACCGTGAGCAACATCACGCTCAGCGGTGCAGATGCCAGCAACTACCACCTGAGCAGCGGCTCCAGCCTCAGCGGCAGCGACGGCAGCATCACGCCAGCAGCTTTGGTTTTGAGCGCCAGCAATGTGACCAAAACCTACGACGGCACCACCAGCGCTTTGGGCACTGCTTACGCCACACAGAACACGCAATTGTTTGGCTCTGACACCCTCAGCGGCGGCACATTCGCCTTCCAAGACAAAAATGCAGGCACCGGCAACAAAGTTGTCACCGTGTCCGGCGTGACCATCAATGATGACAACAACGGTGGTAACTACAGCGTGACTTACGTGGACAACACGACCAGCACGATCAGCAAAGCCAACTTGACCCTGAAAGCCGTGACCGACACGAAGATCTATGACGGCATGGTCACATCGGGCAAAACGGTCGAAGTGATCAATGCCAGCGGCAGCTCGGATGTGGTGACCGTTGCCCAGGAGTTTGCCAGCAAGAACGCACTGGGCCTGAATGCCAGCACCTTGCAGGTCGCTACTGGCTACACCATCAAAGACACCGCCGGTGTGGACATGAGCGGGAACTACGACATCAGCGCACAAACGGCTGCTGGCACGATCAACAAAAAAGACGTCACCCTGGCCAGCATCAGCGCAGCCAACAAGACCTATGACGGCACCAACGCGGCCAGCATCACCGCAGGTGCCATCGCGACTGGCGTGGGTTCAGAGACTTTGGCCATCAGTGGTTCGGGTACTTTTTCGGACAAACATGCTGCCGACGGAAAAACCGTCACGATCTCGGATGTCTCGGCATTGACCAAAACAGATGGCTCGGGCAGCTGGAACAACTACAACCTGACCACCACCGGCGCGCTGAGCACCACGGCCAACATCACTCCCAGAGCCTTGAGCCTGTCTGCGGTCACTGACAACAAAACCTACGATGGCACCACCAGCTCTTCAGGCACTGTCGTGATTTCTGGCAATCAGGTGGGCGACACCATCACCGCCAACCAAGTGTTTGACAGCAAGCACGCGTTGGGCACCGGGGCCTCGACGCTGAAGATTGACACCGTCAACATCAACGATGGCAACGACGGCAAGAACTACATCGTCACCCAAACCGATGCAACAGGCACCATCCAGAAAGCCAGTCTGACAGTCACCGCCACACAGGTTGAAAAGACCTACGACGGCACCACCTTGGCCACAGGAACAGGCACCGTGGGCAGCTTGACAGGCCAAGCGGCTGGCGAAACCGTGAACGCTGCAGGCTCACAAGCCTTCCTCAGCAAAAATGCGGGCACTGGCGACAAATACGTCAGGGCTTCGGGCGTCACGATCAAAGACAGCGCCAACGCCGATGTCACACAAAACTACGACATCCGCTACGTCGACAACACCACCAGCACCATTCACAAGGCCAACCTTTCAGTGGCCATGGCCGATCAGACCAAGGTCTACGATGGCACGACCCAAGCCACTTTGGCTGCAGGCGCCATCACCGCCACGGGCGTGACGGTTAACGGCGTCACGGAGACCGCCACAGTCACTCAAACTGCGGGCAACTACAACAGCAAGAACGTAGCCGCTGCCAACACCGTCACCGCCAACTTGAGCGACAGCCATTTCACATCCGGAACTGCCGATGTGAGCAACTACAACCTGCCCACCACGGTCAGCAACACCAACAGCACGATCACGCTAGCCGCCCTCACCTTGACGGCCTACAGCGAACTGAGCAAGGTGTACAACGGCACCGAACAAAGTGTGAGCGGCTTTGCCATCACCAGTGGCAGCCTGCAAGGAACCGACAGCCTGGCTGTGGACCTGGCCAGCATCACGGCGGGCGCTAAAGCCACCAACGCAGGTACTTACGCCAGCACGGTGAACGACAGCGCTTACATCAACGGCAACTACGCCATCACCAAAGTCAACGGCACGCTGTTCATTGACCAAAAGGAAGTCAGCCTGTCTGCCGCCAAAATCTACGACGGCAGCAAGACACTCACCGGTACGCAGTTGACCATCACCACTGGCGTGGGCGCTGAAACCCTGGGATTCACCCAAGCCTCGATTTACAGCAAAAACGTGGCCGACAACAACGTCAACTACGTGGATGCTGTGACTTTGAGCAACGGCAACAATGGTGGCTTGGCCAGCAACTACAAATTGCCCGCCTTGACCGCTGGCGACAGCAACTCGGTCGTTCTGACCGCCAAAGCCTTGACCGGCAGCATTGCAGACGTGACGACCACCTACGGCTCAGCCACGGCCACTGGCGCCGTCAGCCTGAGCGGCACCATCGGAACAGACGAAGTTCTGGCCGCCAATACAGCACGCCTCGTGAATGCCGCCACCAGCACCAGCGGTCAACTCAAGGCAGGCAGCTACGCACAAACTGTCGACGCCGGCTTGTCCGGTGCCGATGCTGGCAACTACAGCTTTGCTGGTGTCAACACCCCCACCGCCAACTACGTGGTCAATAAACTCGCCTTGACCGGTGCAACCATCGCAGCCGTCACCACCACTTACGCCACAGCGGCTGATGCAGGTGCTGTCAGCTTCGGCAACGTGCAAGGTTCGGACAAGGTCATCGCTTCGGCTTCGATCGTAGGCGGCACCAACAGTTCAAGCAGCAATCTCAAAGCAGGCAGCTACAAGCAGACCGCCACCGCCATCAGCGGCGACGATGCAGGCAACTACAGCTTCGGCGGAATCACCACCACCGATAACAATTACGTGGTCAACAAACTCGCCTTGACTGGCGCAGCCATCACAGGCGTGACCACCACTTACGCCACAGCCGCTGACGCGGGCGCTGTGAGCTTTGGCAACGTGCAAGGTGGGGACAAAGTCAGCGCTTCGGCCGCCATCGTCGATGCCGCCAACAGCAGCAGCGGCAATCTCAAAGCTGGCAGCTACAAGCAAACCGCCACCGCCATCAACGGTGACGATGCAACGAACTACAGCTTTGGCGGAATCACGACCACGGACAATAACTACGTGGTCAACAAACTCGCCTTGACTGGCGCAGCCATCGCAGCAGTGACCACCACTTACGCCACAGCCGCTGACGCGGGCGCTGTGAGCTTTGGCAACGTGCAAGGTGGGGACAAAGTCAGCGCTTCGGCCGCCATCGTCGATGCCGCTAACAGCAGCAGCGGCAACCTCAAGGCTGGCAGCTACAAACAAACATCCACCGCCATCAGCGGTGACGATGCGAGCAACTACAGCTTCAGCGGAATCACGACCACGGGCAATAACTATGTGGTCAATAAACTCGCCTTGACTGGCGCAACCATAGCAGGCGTGACCACCACTTACGCCACAGCCGCTGACGCGGGTGCTGTCAGCTTTACCAACATCCAGGTTGCGGACAAAGTCACCTCCTCCGCATCCATCGTCAATGCCGCCAACAGCAGCAGCGGCAACCTCAAAGCTGGCAGCTACCAGCAAACTGCCGCCACCATCACGGGCGATGACGCAGACAACTACAGCTTTTCGGGCTTCACCACCAGTCATGCGAACTACTTTGTCGGTGCCAAAAACCTGGTCATCGCTGCCAGCGCCAGCAACAAGGTCTACGACGCCACCACCACGGCCAGCACTGCGCTCTCCAGCGACATGCTCTCGGGCGACAACCTGAGCTTGTCCAGCACCAGCGCGAACTTTGACAACAAAAATGTCGGCACTGGCAAGACCGTCACCGTCAGCGGCCTGGCCATCAGCGGCACTGATGCAGGCAACTACCAGCTGACCAACGCCAGCGCGACCACCACGGCGACCATTGATAAAAAATCTGTCACGCTCGACAGCATCACTGCTGCGAACAAAATTTACGACGGCAACACCACCGCCACCATCACCGCTGGCTTGATTGGCGGCACCGTCGCTGGCGAATCGCTGAGTGTGACCGGAAGCGGTGTATTTGCCGACAAGAATGCGGCCACCGGCATTGCCGTCCATGTTCAGGACATCACCGCACTGTCCCATGTCAACGGCACAGGCGATTGGGGCAACTACAACTTGACCACCACAGGCCAAGCATCCACAACAGCCAATATCAACAAAGCCGCCTTGCAAGTCGCCCTGATGGGCACCGTCGAGAAAACCTATGACGGCACCACATCGTCCAACAATCTGAACAGCCATCACTTTGCATTGACTGGCTGGGTCGGCTCCGAAGGTGCCACCATCTCCCAAGCCAAGGGCAGCTATGCCAGCAAAAATGTTGCCGACAACAGCGGTACGGGGACTGTCTCTGTCACGCTGGCTGAATCCGACTTTTCTGCCTCTTCTGGCACCCTGCTCAGCAACTACGTTTTGCCCACATCAGCCACAGGGCTTGTCGGCAAGATCACGCCTGCGACTTTGTCGATCAAGGTCAATGACACCGCTGCCTTTGTGACACAAGACGCCGGTCTGGCGTTGAACCAAGGCGTGAGCTACAACGGTTTTGTCAACGGTGAAACCGCAGCATCGGCCTTGAGCGGCTCACCCACACGCATTTACACTGGCACCGCTTACCCCGTAGCCGGCACCTATGAAAACGTGTATGGATTGAGTGCAGCACCCACCGCCAACCACGGCAACTACAGCATCCGTGTGATCCAAGGCAAGCTGACAGTCGTGCCAGCGGACAAGCTGCTCATAGGGATTGGCAGCAAAACCTCCACCTATGGCGATTTGACCAGCAGCTCTGCGGGAGCCAGTGCAAATATCGTCACTGCGCAATACTGTCTGAGTGCCAACTGCAGCGGCGGCTTGGTGAATTTGAATGTCACATCAACGGGCAACGGAAACTGGCTGGCTACCGACAACACGGGTACCTCGGTCACGTTTTCCACCTTGATCGACAGCACCGGCAATGTGTCCACGGGTGGCTTTTTGAACGTTGGCAATTACATCTATGGCAGCTCGACCATCACACCGGCGAACAACAGCAACTTCAATGGCAGTGTGGTCAATGGTGGCGTGCTGACAATTCAGGCGAAGAACCTCTCGCTCAGCGCCTCCAATGTCACCAAAGTTTATGACGGTGGTACGGCTCTGACAGGACGCACACTGGATACCGCTGGCGTGATGGGTACTGACTCAGTCAGTGCCAGCAGTGCAGGCGGCAGCTTTGACCATAAAAATGCAGGCGCTCGCAATTACTCCTTGACCGGCTTGAGCTTGAATGGGGCAGATGCTAAAAATTACGCTTTCAGTCTGGAATCACTCACAGGCACAGGCAGCATCACACCCAAGGACGTGACGCTAACAGCAGGCACCGTGACCAAGACATACGACGGCAACAAGCAATACACCGTCAAGCAGTCCGATCTGGACAGCCTGAGTGGTCAATTGATTTCAGGCGACACGGTCAGTGCAGCTGCCATCAGTTTCATCGACAAGAACGTCGCGCGCGATGCCTCTGGCCAGGTCTTGTCTACCAAATCCATCACCTTGGACAGCGTCAGCTTGAACGACGGCAACAATGGCGGCAACTACACCGTGACGCTTGCTGGTAACAACGCCAGTGTCATCACGCCCAAAACACTCACTGCCACCGAGATCGCTGACGTGCGGACAACTTATGGCACCGCAGCAACAGCTGCAGTGAGTTTGACTGGCGCCGTATCCGGTGATATGGTCAGCGGCTCGGCCCAGTTGGTCGGTGCGCAATACAGCGGCAGTGGCAACCTCATGGCAGGTCAGTACTTTCAAACCACCAGCAGCGAATTGACTGGAAATGAGGCCGGCAACTACACCCTGTCCCCCTTCACGACCAACTCAGCCAACCATGTGGTCTTGAAAAAAGATCTGGTCATAAGCGCCTCGGCTACTGACAAAATTTACGACACCACCACCTTGGCCAACGCTTCGCTGTCCAGCGACATGCTCTCGGGCGACCGCCTGAGCTTGTCCAGCAACAGCGCGAACTTTGACAGCAAGAATGTGGGTACAGGCAAGACCGTCACCGTCAGTGGCCTGGCCATCAGCGGCGCCGATGCAGGCAACTACCAGCTGACCAACACCAACGCTGCGACCACCGCAGCCATCGCCAAAGCGGACCTCACGCTCAAAGCGGCAACAGACACGAAAATCTATGACGGCACATTGATTTCAAACCAACTTGTGGCCATCGATAACGCAACCGGCGGATCGGACACTGTTGTAGCAAGACAAGAATTTACCCATAAAGATGTTTTGGGCACCCATGGCAGCACTTTGCAAGTCATGCCTGATTTCACCGTCAAAGACGCCAGTGGCGCAGACATGCGTGGCAACTACAACATCAAAACAGAGCGTGCTGCGGGAACCATCTCGCCTAAAACCATCACACTCACGGGCATTACAGCGGGCAACAAGACATACGACGGCAACACCAGTGCGGAGGTCTCTGTCGACCAAGCCAGTTTCAATGGCATGGTCGCAGGCGACCAACTGACCATCGCCAGCAAAGGCGTTTTTTCTGACAAGAACGCCGGCTCAGGCAAAGTCGTCAGTCTGTCCAATACCCTCGGTGGCGCTGATCTGCACAACTACGCCATTTCAGATCAGACCTGGACCACTGCGGACATTGTCAAGAAAGATGCGAGCATCACCGGGACAAACACCCAGGTCACCTACAACGGTCAGACGCAAGTCCAGGATGCCGCTGTACTCAACGGTTTCATCGACGATGACCTGAACAAGGGCACCATCGAGGTCACTGGCCTGGCCAGTGGACACAATTCGGGCCGTTACACCTCCAATTTATCGGCCAGCGGCGTGGCCGCCGCCAACTACAACATCCACTACCAGCAGGCGGACTTGATCATTGACAAAGCCCGGCTGGGCTTTACAGGCACACAAGCCAACGACAAATTGGTCGATGGCACCACACAGGCCCAAGTCAAGGCAGGCACCCTGACCGGATTGGTCGGCAATGAAACATTGAACATCGCATCCGTCTCGGGTCAGTTCAACAATGCTGATGTGGGCAGGGATAAACCTGTTGAGGTCGTTTATCGTTTGAGCAATGGAAAGAACGGCGGTTTGGCATCCAATTACGACTGGTCACCCGTCGTGGTCAAAGCCAACATCACGGCCACCACCAATACACGTCCTCCTTTCTTGGACGTCATCAAACAACAGGTTCTCAACAGTCGACTTTATTTTCAGGGATTCAGCGGTTTGGGTGGCATGGGTGCCGCCACGGGGCACGCCGAATACGCTGCTCGACAAGTCAACCCACAAGCGTGTTCCCCGCAGAGACTGGAAAACTGTTTTTGCGAGCGCCTGGACGATGCATCCATGGAAATTTGCTATTCCGCTGTGCCAAAAAACCAAACAGCACCCTGAGCATGCCGTCATGCTCAGGCCGCTGCATCGCATGCATGTTGGCAGTGAATGCGGATCTATCGCCTGTCAGCTGGTGGCTAAATTTCGTCAAGGCTATTGAGCTGATCACCCGGGAACAAGCGTAGCCAAGTCGATTTCGCGTTTGACCACTGAACAAGCTACAGTGCACTTCTTGCCATGCTTTCAGGAGTCTTGAGATGAACGCCCCCTTGCACCGTGAAATGCCCACTGGGCAACTGGACAGCGCACAAGCCTTGCGCGAAGTGACCCAAACCTGGGATTCATCGATCCTGCCCGAGCTGAAGCAATACATCGAGGTGCCCGCCAAGTCACCCGCTTTCGATGCCGACTGGGCCGCGCACGGCCACATCGACACCGTGGTGCGCCAGGCCGCCGATTGGGTGCTCGCGCAAAAGGTCGAAGGCCTGACGCTGGAAATCATCCGCTTGCCCGGTCGCACGCCGGTGCTGTTTTTTGAAGTGGCCGCCACACGCGCAGCCAGCGAGGGTGCTGGCCAAACCGTGCTGATGTACGGCCACCTGGACAAACAACCGGAATTCACCGGTTGGCGCAACGATCTGGGACCCTGGACGCCCACCTACGAAGACGGCAAGCTCTATGGCCGGGGCGGCGCAGACGACGGTTACGCGGTCTATGCCAGCATCACGGCACTGCAAGCGCTCAAAAGCCAGAAAACGCCCCATCCGCGCATCGTGGGCCTGATCGAGACCTGCGAAGAATCCGGCTCTTACGACCTGCTGCCTTATGTCGATGCGCTGCGCACGCGTCTGGGTGATGTGGGCCTGGTGATTTGCCTGGACAGCGGTGCGGGCAATTACGACCAGTTGTGGCTCACCACCAGTTTGCGCGGTATGGCCAGCGGCACGCTCAAGGTGCAGATCCTCACCGAAGGCATCCACTCGGGTGATGCCTCAGGCGTGGTGCCCTCGAGCTTTCGCATCATGCGCCAGGTGCTTGATCGGCTCGAAGACAGCGCCACCGGGCGCTTGTTGCCCCAAAGCTTTCACTGTGAAGTGCCTGCCGAGCGCATGGCCCAGGCGCAAGCCACGGCGGCTATTTTGGGCGACGAACTCTACAAGCGTTTCCCATGGGCACACTACGACTGCGGTGGCTCCACCAGCTTCGCCTTGCCCACCACCACCGACCCGGTGCAGGCCCTGCTCAACCGCACCTGGGCGCCTACACTGAGTGTGACCGGGGCAGACGGCTTTCCTGCGCTCAAGGACGCGGGCAATGTGCTGCGGCCTTACACCGCCTTCAAACTCAGCCTGCGCTTGCCGCCGCTGGTCGATGCGGCCACTGCGGTGCAAGAGCTGAAAACCTTGCTAGAAGACAATGCGCCTTACCAAGCGCAAGTCACGTTTGAATCGGGCGGCGGTGCCACCGGCTGGAATGCGCCAGACACCCAGCCCTGGTTTGAGCAAGCGCTCAACCTTGCCAGCCAATCGCACTTTGGCGCACCGGTGGGTTACATCGGGCAGGGCGGCACCATCCCGCTCATGAACATGCTGAGCGCAGGCTTCCCCAAAGCGCAGATGATGGTCTGCGGGGTGCTCGGCCCCAAGAGCAATGCACACGGACCCAATGAATTTCTGCATGTGCCTTATGCCAAGAAACTCACCGCCGCCGTGGCCGAAGTCATCGCCCGCATGCCATGAAACAGGTCCAACGCTCCACCCTGCAAGGCCAGGCCGGTCAGCTGGCCGTGTACGACTGGCCGATGCCGACCGTAGCGCTCCGGGGCACGGTGCTGCTGGTGCACGGTCTGGGTGAACACACCGGGCGCTACGGACATGTGGCCGAGCATTTGCGGCAATGGGGCTTTGCTGTGCGCGGTTACGCCACCAGGGCCACGGCCACTCTGATGGCGTGCGCGGCACACTGCACACCGATGATGGCCTGTTGCAAGACCTGGCCACCGTGATCGACGACACCCGCGACCGCCACAGCGCCCACGATGCGCCCCTGATTTTGCTGGGCCACAGCATGGGCGGTCTGGTGGTGGCAAGGGCTGTGGCCGAGCAGCTGCGCTATGTGGACGCAGTGATCATGTCGTCACCGGCTTTGGGTACCTGGGCCAATCTGTTTCAAAAACTGCTGCTGGCGACTTTGCCCAAATACTGGCCCAACTTGTGCGTGCGCAACGGGCTGAACCCCAAGCTGATCGCCCGCGATGCGCAAACGGTTCAACGCTATACGCTCGATCCTTTGGTGCACGATCGCATTTCGACACGACTAGGTGCCTGGATCTACCGGGAAGGCCCCAAAACCGTGGCCTTGGCTCCCGAATGGAAGGTGCCCAGCTTGTTGATTTATGCAGGACAAGACCGGCTGGTGCATCCCGATGCCAACGCCGCTTTTGCAGCCAAGGCACCGGCGTCGGTGGTGCACGCACACTGCTTTGCACCGATGTACCACGAGATCTTCAACGACACCCAGCGCCAGCAGGTGTTCAAGGTGCTCAAGCGCTGGCTGGACGAGCGCTTCGCTGCTTGAGGCGCAACCAAATCAGGGACAGGCCTGCCAAAGTGACCGGCACCAATGAGCCCACGTTCAGCCAAGTCCAGCCGCCCGTGGTGACCAGCGCGCCAGATGCAAACGAGGTGACGGCCATGGTGGCGAAGACAAAGAAATTGATGGCCGCCTGCGCGCGGTCTTTTTCTTCAGGCCGCCAAGCACGCATGGCCAAGGTGGTGCTGCCGGTGAAGAGGAAATTCCAACCCAGACCCAACAGGAAAAGCGCCACGATGAACTGGTGCAGCTCGATACCTGACAAGGCCACCGCAATGCACACGAAATTGAGCAGTACACCCACAGCCATGATGGTCAAAGTGCCGAATTTCTTGATCAGGTGTCCCGTGAAAAATCCCGGCGCAAACATGCCGATCACATGCCACTCGAGCACCAAAGCGGCATCACTGAAACCAAAACCACACACCTGCATGGCCAAAGGCGTGGCTGCCATGAGCAGGTTCATCACGCCGTAGCTCAATGCCGCGGTGGCCGCCGCCACGATGAAAATCGGCTGGCGCATGATCTCGGACAAAGGGCGGCCGACCGCATCGCCTGCTTTTTTGGGCGGCACTGCCGGAAAGCGGATGAAGCTGATGAGCACCAAACCCAGCACAGCCACCAGCGCCAGCGCGATGTAGGCGCCCATGAAAGGCGTCTCCAGAATGCTCTTGGTACGCGACGCCAGGTTCGGGCCCACGATGGCGCCGATCAGCCCGCCTGCCATGACCAGCGACACGGCCTTTTCGCGAAAGCTCTCCACCGACAACTCCGCTGCTGCGAAGCGGTACAGCTGCCCGTTGGCACTGTAATAACCCGCAACCACCGTGGCACACACCAGCAACCAGAAGTTGTGGCTCCAGGCCGCATAAGCCGCCAGCAAAGCCGAGAACAATGCCACCAGCAAGCCCAGCTGAAAGGAAATGCGCCGCCCAAAACGCGACTGGGTCTTGGCGACCAGCCCAGTGGACAAGGCACCACCCACTACATAGCCCATGACGGGCAGGGTGGCCATCCAGCCCAATGGGGCCATGGACAAGCCCACCAGGCCATTGATGGCGATGAAGGTGACGTTGTTCGTGAAGAACAAACCCTGGCACAGGGTCAAGAGGATCAGGTTGGCGTTCATACCCCGCAGTGTATCGGAGGGTACTTCCCGCGCCAGTCACCTTGGCTGGGGCCAAAGAAAATCAGCGCAAGGTCAGTGCGGCCAGCACAGCCAAAGGCGCAGTTTCTGCACGCAACACGCGGGGTCCCAAGGTCACGGGCACAAAACCAGCGCCGAGGGCCAAGGCCTCTTCGGCGGGTGTGAGACCCCCTTCCGGGCCGCTGAGCAAGGTCACGTCCGCGTGGCCCAGAGCCGCCTCGGCCAAGGGTCGGGTGCCCTCTGACAAAGACAAGATCAGACGCAAACCGGTCACAGCACCTGCCGGGTGCTGCGCCACCCACTGCGCCAAGGTGCAGGCATTGTCGATGCGCGTGACGCGGTTGCGCCCGCATTGCTCGGCTGCGGCCACGGCCACGCCTTGCCAGTGCGCGAGTTTCTTGTCTGCTCGCTCGCCCTTGAGCTTGAGCACGCTGCGCTCGGCGGTGATCGGGGTGATGCTGGCGGCCCCCAATTCAGTGGCTTTTTCGACGAGCCAATCCATGCGCTCGTTTGCGATGATGCCGGCCAGCAAATGCACGGTGCAGGGCGCTTCGCGTTCCACAGCATGGTGCGTGCCCACCTCCACCTCGACATCGCTGCGGCCCATGCGGGTCACCGTGGCATCGAACTCACCGCCTTCACCGTTGAACAAGGTGATGACATCGCCCGGTTGCATGCGCAGCACCTGCACATGACGTGCAGCACCCGGCGGCAAGCTCAGGACCAAGCCGGTGTGCAGGGGAGCAGGGCAATGAAAGCGCGGCATGCTCACATGCGCCCGTAAGCAAAACCGACCAGGGGCGTGGTGCCCTCGATCTCGTCGATTACCTTGAGCAACGGGCCCAGTTCGCGGTAACGGTCACAGGCCTTGCGGATGTAGTGGATGAAGCGCGGTGCATCGGCCAAGTATTTGGGTTTGCCATCGCGCAGGGTGAGTCGGGCAAAAATGCCGGCCACCTTGAGGTGGCGCTGCAAACCCATCCATTCGACGGCGCGGTAAAACGCGCCGAAATCACTGTGCCAGTCTTCAAAATCCATCAACCCGGCCTTGCGGGCCTTTTCCCAATAACGGATGGTGATGTCGAGCACAAAGTCTTCATCCCAAGTCAAAAAAGCATCGCGCATCAAGCTGGCGATGTCGTAGGTGACGGGGCCATACACGGCGTCCTGAAAGTCCAGCACACCAAGTTGCTCACTCTGGTGTGGCATCATCAGATTGCGGGGCATGAAGTCCCGGTGCACATACACACTGGGCGCAGCCAGATTGCGTTGCACGATCAAAGCAAAGGCCTTGTCCACCGTTTCTTTGTTCTGGCCTTCCAACTGCACGCCTTTGTGCTGAGCCAGGAACCAATCGGGAAACAAACTCAGCTCACGGTTCAGCAAGGCCTGGTCATAGGGCGGCAACACACCGGGGCGCGAGGCCAATTGCCACTGGATCAGCGTGTCCACCGCCTGCATGTACAGGCCATGGTTGGCCTGAGGGCGTTCGGCGTCGATGGCCGACATCATGGTGGCGCTGCCCAAATCGTTCAGCAGCATGAAGCCATGGGCCTCATGCCAGTCCAGCACTTCGGGCGCCCGCAAACCGGCATCCTTCATCAAAGCCGCGATCTTTACAAACGGTTGCGAATTTTCCTTGTCCGGTGGCGCGTCCATCACGATGCGGCTGTCGCCGTTCAGTGTGTCAACGCGCAGATAACGGCGAAAGCTGGCATCCGCCGAGGCGATACGCACCGTTGCAGGCAAAAGCTGCTGGGCAGCAGCGATGCTGGCCATCCAGGTGTTGAACAGGGCTTGACGGGCCGGATCGGCCCAGCTGACTTCAGAAGTCACGGCAGGGGAAGAAGTAGGGTTGCTCATGGATAATCCCATTCTACAAAGCCCGTTCATGGTCCGAATGAACCGATCGGGCCATCTTGCCCTCCCACACCACCTGATTTGTGCTGACCCCTCCTGCATTGCCCCACCTGCCGCTGAAGCCTGTTGCGCAACCCGCCTTGCGGGCCGTGACTTTGGCTGTGCTGTGGGCATTGGCTGGCACGGCACACGCCCAGAGCACGGGCCTGACATTGCGCAGCAGCCCTGTGCTGGAAGAAAAAATCTCCGAGCGCCAGCGCACCGATGGCGCCATCTTTGTCGGTGGCGAGCAGATCACCGCGCGCCCGGACATGGACCTGGTCATCGAAGGCCAAGCCACCGTGCGCCGCCCCGGACTGTCGATCAAGGCTGAGCGGATCGAATACGACCAGTCCCGGGACATCGTGAATGCCACAGGTCATGTGCGTGTCAGCCGTGATGGCAGCATGTTCGAAGGCCCTCGCGTCAAATTGCAAGTGGACAGCTTTCAAGGCACTTTTGAACAGCCCACCTTTGAGCTGTACCGTGGTGGTGGCCATGGGGATGCATCACAAGTCGAGTTCATCGACGACAAGCGCAACATCATCCACCAGGCCCGCTACACCACCTGCCGCCGAACACCCGGCCCCGAATGGCTGCCGGAGTGGTTGGTCAAAGCCACGCAAATGACCATCGATGAAGAAGAGTCATCAGTCCAGGCTGAAGGCGTGCAACTGCGCTTTCATGATGTGCCGGTGATGAGCGCCTCATCTGTCAGTTTTCCGCTGACGGATGAGCGCAAATCCGGCTGGCTGCCGCCCTTGATCGGCGTGGATTCGGTCAGCGGCTTGACCATGTCCTCACCCTATTACGTGGACATTGCCCCCAATAGGGATGCGACCATTACGCCTTACTTGATGAGCAAGCGTGGCGCCTCGGTGGACAGCGAATTTCGCTACCTCGAGCAAGACTACAAAGGCCAGGCACGCCTGAACCTGATGCCCTCGGACAGCCTGCGCCAACAGTCGCGCTGGGGCCTGTCCACACTGCACAACGGCAGCATCGACACCGGTCTGGACGCGGTAGGCCGCGTGGGTGTTGGCCTGACCCTCAACCGGGTCAGCGATGACAACTATTGGCGCGACTTCCCGCGTGCAGGCCTGGCCCTGACGCAACGTCTGTTGCCCTCCACCGGCGTGCTGTCCTGGGGACGCGGCGATTTCAGCATGAGCGCCCAGGTGCAGCGCTGGCAAACCTTGCAGGTGGACACCGGTGCCATCACGCCACCTTATGACCGTGCGCCGCAAATCACGATGCGCTACGGACAGTGGAATGCCGAAGGACTCGATTGGTCAATCGTCGGTGACACCACCCGCTTCGAAGCCAATTACTCGCGCATCCCGCGCGTGAGCGATGCCACCTTGGCCAGCTTGCGCAATGGCGAGCGCAGTTATGTGCAAGCCCAGGTCAGTCGCCCATGGGTCCGGCCCTGGGGCTTCATCACGCCCAAGCTGCAATTGCATGCGACCCGTTACCAACTGGACAACCCCCTGCCCACCACCGGTGAGAGCGCACTGAACCGGGTCTTGCCCACCGTCAGCCTGGATTCCGGCCTGGTGTTCGAGCGTGAAACCAACTGGTTTGGCAAATCCATCCTGCAAACGCTGGAGCCCCGCGCCTTTTATGCGCGCACACCCTACCGCGATCAGAGCTTGTTCCCAATCTACGACAGCGGTGCGGCCGACTTCAACCTGTCGACCATCTACAGTGAGAACCCCTACGTGGGTCAAGACCGCTTGGTGGACAACAACTCTCTGACACTGGGTGTGACCAGCCGCTTGTTCGATTCAGTTTCAGGGGCAGAAATGCTCAAACTGGGCATGGCACAACGCATCCGCTTTGACAACCAGCAAGTCGTCTTGCCTGGGCAATCCACGGTGTCTGCAGGCTTGAGCGACCTCTTGCTGGGCGCGGGTGTGCGATGGAACGAACGCTGGACGTTTGACTCGGCAGTTCAAGTCAACACCCAGACAGACAGCGTGGTGCGCACCACCTTGCAAAGCCGTTACAACCCCACGCCTTACCGTGTGTTCAACACGGCTTACCGCCTCAACAAAGGCGTCAGCGAACAAGTCGACATCGGCTGGCAGTGGCCCATCAACGACCTGTGGGGCGGCGGTGACCGCGAGACCGAGTCGGCCTGGAGTCGCACACGCGGCCAGGGCTTGGGACCTGATCGCTGGTACAGCGTGGGCCGCATGAACTTCAGCCTGACGGAAAAACGGCTCGTGGACACCATCATCGGCTTCGAATACGATGCCGGCTGCTGGCTGGGACGCGTCGTCTTTGAGCGCCTGCAAAGCACCCTGAGCACGTCCAACACACGCCTGTTTTTCCAGATGGAATTTGTGGGCTTGGCGCGGGTCGGCTCCAGCCCCTTGCAAAGCCTGCGCAACAACATCACCAATTACCAATTCCTGCGCGACAGCACAGCACAACCGAGTCGATTCCAGTCCTATGAATGATCTTCTTTTCTCCGTCCGCACTGTCGGGCTGAGCTGCGCCCTGGGCTTGGCCTCCTGGCTGGGCTGCGCAACGGCTGCTGCGCAAACGCCGACCAGCATCCCCCGCCAAGCCGATTTCATTGTGGCGGTCGTCAATGCCGAGCCCATCACCAACCAGCAAGTACAAGCTTTGCGGCAACGCATGGTGCGCGAGAGCACCAGCCGGGGTGCCAGAACCCCCGATACGGCTCAACTGACCCGCCAGGCCCTGGACCAATTGATCAACGAAAAAGCCCAGCTCCAGCAAGCGCGCGAAAGCGGCATCAAGATCGACGAAGACGCGATTGACCAAGCCGAGATGAACGTCGCCGCCAACCGCCAGATCACACGCGATGATCTGCGCAAACGTTTGGTCCAAGATGGTCTGACGGTGAAAGCCTTTCGCGACCAATTGCGCGATCAGTTGATGATCACCCGGGTGCGTGAACGCGAAGTGGAAGCCCGGGTGCGGGTGAGTGATCTCGAAGTCGAGCGCTACCTGCAAGAGCAAATTCAGGCGCAAGGTGGACAAGCCCCCTCCGAATTGAATCTGAGCATGATCCTGATTGCTGTGCCCGAAAACAGCACAGAGGCACAAATCAAGGCACTGCAAGAGCGTGCCGATGATGTGGCCCGTCGCGCACGCAGTGGTGAAAATTTTGCCGACTTGGCCAAGCGCTTTTCACAAACCAGCGACAAAGGCACCAATGGCGGCGAAATGGGCCTGCGCGCCGCAGACCGTTACCCCGAATTGTTTGTGAACGCTACCCGCGAGCTGCGCGTGGGCGGCACTTCAGCGGCTGTGCGTTCGGGCGCTGGTTTTCACATCCTCAAAGTCATCGAGCGCCGTCAAGGCCAAGCCACTTTGATGGTCACGCAAACGCGTGCGCGCCACATCCTGTTGCGCCCCACAGCCCAAATGCCGCAAGCCCAGGCTGTGGCACGGCTGAATGAATTGCGCCAGAACATCGTCTCTGGCAAAGCCGACTTCGCGGCCGTGGCCCGTCAAATCTCGCAAGACGGCAGCGCAGCACAAGGCGGCGACCTGGGCTGGGCCAACCCGGGCATGTTTGTGCCCGAGTTCGAGCAAGTCATGAACCGCCTGCGCCCCGGCCAGGTGGGTGAACCCCTGGTCTCGCGTTTTGGCGTGCACCTGATCGAAGTGACCGATCGCCGCAACGCCCCGCTGTCTGACCAGGAGCAACGCACCGTTGCCCGCAACGCGCTGCGCGAGAAGAAACTCGACGAGGCCTATGTGAGCTGGGTCGAAGATGTGCGCGGTCGCGCTTATGTCGAGATGCGCGAGCCCCCTCAATGAAACACATTGCCCGCAAACGTTTCGGTCAACACTTTCTGACCGATGGCGGCATCATCGATGCCATCGTGGATGCCATTCACCCACAAGCCGGTCAAGCCATGGTCGAGATCGGCCCTGGGTTGGCGGCGCTCACACAACCTTTGGTCGAGCGTCTGGGACACCTGACTGTGATCGAGCTGGACCGCGATCTGGCCGTTCGGCTGCGCCTGCACGAACAGCTCACGGTGGTCGAATCTGACGTGCTCAAGGTCGACTTCACCGAGTTGTCTCACACCATGCTGGCCGCACCCACTGCAGCCGCCAAAGGCAGCAAGATCCGGGTCGTGGGCAACCTGCCCTACAACATCTCCACACCCATCCTGTTTCACTTGCTGGACCATGTGGCGGTGATCGAAGACCAGCACTTCATGCTTCAAAAAGAAGTCATCGACCGCATGGTGGCCCAACCCGCCACCTCGGATTACAGCCGCCTGTCGGTCATGCTGCAGTGGCGCTATGAGATGGCCAATGTGTTGTTTGTACCACCCGAAAGCTTTGACCCGCCCCCGCGCGTGGACAGCGCCGTGGTGCGCATGGTGCCGCTGGCCGAACCGCCGCAGGTCAAGGTCAAAACCCTGGAGACGCTGGTGCAGGTCGCTTTCAGCCAGCGCCGCAAGATCTTGCGCAACACACTGGGCAAATGGCTGGATGAGCAAGGTTTTGGCGGCACGTTTGATCTGCAGCGCCGCGCCGAAGAGGTGCCCGTTGCGGAGTTTGTGGCCCTCGCACAATCTGTTTGAAACGCTACAGACATCTGCACACGCCAAAGAAAAAGCCCGTCAATGACGGGCTTTTTCATGGGTGCCGACTGAGCGGCTTCATGCGAAATCAGGCTGCGGCGAGCCAGTAACCTGCATTGAATGGGCTGCTCATGCGCAGCGCCAAAGGCGAGACATCCACCAGTTTGTCGGTGGGCATTTTTTCGCCTTCTTCGACCGCTTCGGCCATCACGGCGTCTTCGGTCTGTGCCTCAATCGCCCGTCCTGCTTGGCTGTTTTGCGCAGAACGGGCTACAGAAAAGAATAGAAGCATCGGAAGGGTATCTTCCTGTCTCCCCAGTAATCGGCGGTGTCGCGGAAGATGTCCAGCAATTGCTCGCGGGCTTCCTTGTCAAATTTCACGTGTGCAGGAATTTGCTCCAGCACCACGATGAACCCAGGCTGTGGACCCGACTTGTGCAGGGGGTCGGTCATGCAGTCGTACAGGGCATCAAAATTTTTGCCAAAGTGCGAAGGCAGGGTAAATTGGGCGCCAATCAGGTCCAGCACGTCTTGTTTGCTCTGGGCTTCGGCCAGGTTGGCATACAAAAAGTGGTGGCCCAAACTCTGGGCGGCCTCTTGCAAGTCGCTCACGCGGTAAGCGCGGATCGACTGCACGATGTTGGACCGGACACCCTTGAGGGGCGCCTCCTGGTCCTGGCGAATCGGCATGTCCATCTCCGTGGTTCTTTCTTTCAAGCTAAAAATCAGTTCTGGGTGACAATTTCGCGAAAACTCGCGTAATGGTCTTGGGTGTAGTAACAGGCTCTCGGGTTTCGAGGCTCCTGGCCACCACACACGATGCGTCGGGCGCCGCGATCACGCGAACCGGGGGTCTTGACGGTGTATTCACGGTAGTAACCGCGTTCATGACGCGGCAACTGACGTTCACGATTGCCAAAAACAACCCCGTCCTTTTCATATGGAAAAGGACCACCCTGTCGGATGAGCTGGTAAGTTGCTTGGCCTTCACGCGGCAAATCTGCCACCAACATCGTTGGTGAAGTTGCCACTTCGGTTGCGGTTCTGGCCTGCACCAAAACAGTGCAAACCATCAAAATCACACCGACAATCACTGTGAACCAGCTTTGCCAGCCGTGGTTTTTGAACGCAACCTTCATGAAAACACCTTTCAAGAGCTCCGGGTTAACCCGAAAACTCGAAGGCGCTAGTGTGATGCAATTGTCACAAAAATGCAAGCACTTGCATCTTTAATGAGCAATGCTTCCAAGGGCTTAGCCCTTGGAAGTTGGCGCTTGCTCTTGCGTTAAGCCTTAACGAGCGGCGTTGGCATCCGCCACGGTCAGGGCCGTCATGTTCACAATCCGGCGCACCGTGGTGCTGGGCGTCAGGATGTGCACCGGCTTGGACGCCCCCAGCAGGACCGGGCCCACCGCAATGTTGCCGCCTGCCGCCGTCTTGAGCAGGTTGTAAGCGATGTTGGCCGCGTCGATGTTGGGCAAGACCAGCAAATTGGCATCCCCGGCCAGGGTGCTGTTGGGCATGATGGCATGACGCGCTGCAGCATCGAGGGCCACATCGCCGTGCATCTCGCCATCGACTTCCAGCCAGGGCGCGTTGTTGCGCAGCAATTCCAGCACCTGGCGCATCTTGACCGCGCTGGGCTGGTTGGACGAGCCAAAGTTGGAATGCGACAGCAAGGCGGCTTTGGGCTTCAAACCAAAACGACGCATTTCTTCTGCGGCCATCACGGTGATTTCGGCCAACTGTTCCGCCGTCGGATCGTAGTTGACGTGGGTGTCGACCATGAAGAGCTGACGGCCCGGCAGCATCAAACCGTTCATGCAGGCAAAGGTGTTCACGCCTTTGCGCTTGCCCACCACCTGGTCGATGTAGTTCAGGTGCATGGGGTTGGTGCCCCAGGTGCCGCAAATCATGCCGTCCACGTCGCCTTTGTGCAGCAACATGGCGCCAATGAGCGACAAACGGCGGCGCATTTCAATCTTGGCGATCTGCTGGGTGATGCCCTTGCGCTCGGTCATGCGGTGGT
>JACCDZ010110249.1_pt1 | contig 30923 bp, 26 predicted proteins | sample 7449551 | NCBI WGS metagenome assembly JACCDZ01 (sample SAMN15323452, study PRJNA562643) | freshwater metagenome | isolation source: river surface water | place: USA:Blue River Watershed | collected 2017-08-18 | reverse complement strand
TAATGATTAAAACTAAAAATGATTTTTTAGTAGCCCTAGCGGCTACTAAAATTTTTGATGTAGTTTCATTAATTAGTTTTCCAATTGTCTTTGACGTGGGTAGTGCATTTGTCAGCTTTAAAGGCGACGATTTTTTTACCCAAAGTTTCGCTCGTTTTATGGTACATGCTGCATATTTTGGCTATTTTTTTGTGGCGACGCTGATTTTAGTGCGAGTAATTAGCGGGGTTGGACATTATTATGAACGTAAATTAGATAATTCTGGTAATTATCCTATTTATGGCTATATTAAAATGGTGCAATTTAGTGTTTGGTGTATTGGCATTGTGCTGTATTTATCCTATGCAATGAATAAATCGCCCTTGACAACCTTAACAGGAATTGGTGCTGTTTCAGCGATATTTTTATTAATTTTTAAAGATACTTTTTTAGGGTTATTATCAAGCATACAAGCAACTGCTAATCATATAGTGAAGATGGGTGATTGGGTAAATATTCCTAAGTATAATATTGATGGAGAAGTAGTTTTTATCTCAATTAGTTCGGTAAAAATTCGTAATTGGGATAACACAGTTACTTCTATCCCTACATTTAGTTTGACCAGTGATGCGATTCATAATTGGCAAGCGATGGTAAATAGTGATGCACGGCGAATTTTTCGTGCTGTATATATTGATTTTAATTCTATTCATGTATGTAATCAAAGTCTGCTACGCAGTTTGGCAATTAAATACCCCTCGATTGCAAATTTAATTGCGAATATAGATGAAAATACCCAATTAGCTAATTTGGCATTGTACAGAATGTACTTGAACGACTACTTAAAAAATAATTCTTTATTAAATCATGAGCATCCAAACTTAGCTCGTTATTTAGCGCCAACGCCAACTGGTGTTCCGTTGCAAATCTATGCATTTAGTTTAAAAGTGCATTTGGAAGAATTTGAGGAAACTCAATCACAAATATTTGAACATGTTTTTTTGACTTTGGCGGACTTTGGTTTGCGTGTTTTTCAAAGTCAAAGTATTGCTCTGGTTAATTGATAGATAAATATGTAACTTTGGAGAAATCATAGATATGAAGTTAGTTTTGGCTTTTGATTCATTTAAAGGCTGTTTATCTTCGAGTAAAATTATTGATATTGCGACTCATGCTATAAAAAATATTATTCCACAGGCTACAATCTGTGGATTTATTATTGCTGATGGTGGTGAGGGCACAATTGATGCTTTGGTAAGTGGATTAAATGGTAGCGTTATTGGTTCACAATTTAGTAATCTTGAAGGTATTGTACAATCAGCAAATGTTGGAATAATTAATAATCAATGTATTTTAGAATGCGCGCAAACAGTTGGTTTAGTTCAATCTGATCGGATGCAGGTTGAATTGAAAACTACGCATGGTCTTGGCGAGCAAATTAAATTTGCTTTAGATTTAGGTTATCGTCAATTTGTGGTTGGATTAGGCGGTAGTGGTACGAATGACGCTGGTATCGGTATGCTTGAGGAACTTGGTTATTCGTTTTTAGATTCTAATGGTAACTTAATTGATGGATTACTTAAAAATATTTCACAAATTATGACTCTTGATGCAAGTAATGTGGATTCGAGATTAGTCGAGTCTAGTTTTACTGTTTTAAGCGATGTGAATAATCCATTATATGGGTCAAATGGTGCAAGTTATATTTATGGGCCACAAAAAGGCATAATGTCAGAGCAGCTAGCAGACTTTGATTATGGGATTATGCAGTTTAGTCAGGTTGCTGCTAACCATTTTGGCTTTGATAAGTCCTGTTTAGCTGGTAGTGGTGCTGCTGGTGGACTTGGTTATGCCTTTTTGCAATTTTTAAATGCTAGATTAGTTTCTGGTGTAGAGCATATCCTGTCAGCGCTAAATGTTGCAGAAGAAATTGCTGATGCGGATTTAGTCTTAACTGGTGAAGGGCGGAGTGATGCACAAACCGCTCAGGGTAAGGTTGCTCTTGGTGTTGCCAAAATTGCTAAACAAAGTAGTACTCCAGTTTTATTAATTTCTGGTGCATTGAGTGCCGAAGCTTATCAGTTGCATCAATTTGGCATCGATTTTATGTCTTCAATTCAGGATTACCCAGCTGAAATAGAATATGTCATGCAGCCAGAGATTGCTGAGAAGTTACTTCAGCAGAGAGTTGAAGAAACTATGCGATTACTTTTAATAGGACAGGAATTATCGCTGTTAAACTCATAGAATTAATAAAATTACTTATTTTCTTCTGAATGTAAATTACCGTTCACGAAAATTAATTGATAAAATTTAATTCCTCCAATTGCTTGGCTAACAGTTGAATATGCGACATAGGGAATTATTGCGAGCCAATACAAAATTACAAGTGCAAAGAATTGATTGATTGTGCCAGCCTCAACACCGATAATGGTATTTATAATTTGTGTTCCATGAATTTTTGCCATTAATATCTCTTCAAGTACATTTAGTACAATCACGATTAGCACATATAATAGCGAGCGATTAACGATATGCCACAGCAGTGGTTTGTTTGGCGTTGTTTTGATTGGATAGAGTGTTTTACTAATCATCATAAATTTTGCACAAACAATTGCACGAATTAGTCCCAAACCAAAATCAACATATGGAATATCGACTTTTTGTAAAATAGCAAATTTGAGATAGCTTAACGCAGAGAAAAAAACTCCCAAATATAATGTTAACACAAATAATGTTTTTAATTCATCACCAATTTTGGATTTTAATGATCTTTGATCAGAACTAAATATACTCATAAATTTCCCAATATATAAATAATTAAAATTTGGTTTTATGCAAATTGATTGATGCTTGACGAGATAAGTTTACAGTAATATACGTGAATTTAGGTTACTCTAATTGTTTAATAACATTTCTTGAGTTTATAGCTCTCAGCAATTCGTTTATAAAATGCATAGCGGTGTGCCTGAATCAATCCAGTTTTAACTGCAGCCGTTATTGCGCAGTTTGGTTCATTTAGGTGTAGACAATTACTAAATTTGCACTTCCCGAGATAATTTCTCAGATCAGGAAAATATTCTGCAAATTCGGTGATTTCCAAATGAAATAGACCAAACTCCTGTAATCCTGGGCAATCAATTAGATCCGTATCTGTTGCGATATGGTATAACGCCGCATTAGTAGTAGTATGACTACCACTGGTTTCATATTTAGTAATTTCGGCGGTGCGTGCATTGGCCTTGGGGAATACTTGATTGGTGATGGTCGATTTACCAACTCCAGATTGACCAATCAATAAATTACGCTTGCCGTTTAAATATGGTGCAAGTTGTTGGCAGTTATCAACAGCACTTAGTTCTAAAATTGAATAACCTAATTCTTGACCATAGAGTTGTTGAATTTTCTTAGCGAATTCGGTTGATTCAGGTAAATCCATTTTATTAATTAAAATTAGTGGCTTAATCTCGCTAGATTCAGCACAAATTAAACAGCTATCAAGGAAGTTTTGATTAAAATTTGGTTTGATAGCAATAACAATAATAATTTGATCTAAATTGCTGGCTATAATTTTACTGCGATTTTGATCGCTGCGATAAATTAAATTTTCGCGTGGAATTAATTCCAGAATTTGAACTTGTTGATCATTAATTAAGTTTAATTTAACCTGATCGCCAACGACAAATTCAGTTTTTTTACCTTTGGTCACCGCATTATATTGTTGACCTTGATATTCGACAATAAATTGGCGACCATAGCTGCTAACGATTAATCCATGGTGCAAAATTAACGCTCCAGATTGGCAATTCGTAGATTTGCCGGTGGGTGAGAGTAATAAAATTTAACATATAATTCATCTGGAGTGAGTGTGCTAGCATTATCTCGGTAAAGTTTTACTAGGCCATTAATTAAATCTTGTTTATTGGCATTCGCTTTCGCAAAATTATCTGCCTCAAATTCATTTTTGCGTGACATCATGCTACTCAATGGTGCCAATGGTAAGCTGATAATATTAGTTAAAATGAATAAAAGTAGTAATCCACTCGCATGGTTAATATGGCTTACATTTAATCCAGCATAAAACCAATCCTGATTAATAATTAAACTAAATATAAACAAACCGATTAACATTATCCCAAATGAAATTAGCATTTGTTTTAGAATATGCTTGTGTTTGAAATGACCTAATTCATGTGCTAAAACTGCAATTATTTCTTCATGGTTAAGCTGTTTTAGTAGTGTATCAAAGAAAACTATGCGTTTACTTGAACCAAGACCAGTAAAATAGGCATTGCCATGACTTGAGCGTTTTGATCCATCCATGACAAAAACACCTTGCGATTTAAATCCACATTTAGTTAGCAAGGTTTCAATTTTTGCTTTAAGCTCAGGATCATCAAGCGGTGTAAATTTATTAAATAAAGGTGCAATAAAGGTTGGATAAACACTTAAGATCAGTAGGTTAAATACTACCATTACGATCCATACCCAAACCCACCAGGTTGTACCAAGGCTATTCATCAACCACATTACTAAATAAAGTAATGGTATACCAATAATTAAACTAACGGCTAATCCTTTAAAAATATCTTTAATAAATAACCCGATAGTCATTTTATTAAAATCAAAAGCCTGTTCTATTTTAAAGGTGCTATAGTAGCTTAAAGGCATTCCCAGTACTGAACTAATTATACTGTAAGAAATAATCAAGCCAACTTCGCTACCTAGTGGATAATTGCTAAATTGAGTTAATTGTGCAATTTTGTCAATTCCACCGCCAATGGTAAATCCTAATGTAAGAATAACACTGTAAATTAGTTCGACTTTGCCTAAATTTAGTTTGGCTAGAGAATATTTTCCAGCCTTTTGATGCTCATTTAGGCTAATTTGTTGTGCAAAATAACTGGGAACTTGTTGAAATGAATGATTTATTGCCGAAATTTGACGAGTATTTAAATAATATTTGAGGGCGCAGTCGGCAAGTAACAGAGCAATAAAAACTAGGCTAAAAAGTGTCATTGTGAGAGTTATTCCTTTGAGGGTAAATAGTTTTTATGAATATGGCTTGATACTTTGATTGAAGTTTTAGTATTTTGCACTTAGTATTCATATTTTAAATTTTATTGTTTAATAACCTATCTTTGATGTTGTGGATTAAGTTTGTAATTATTTTAATTACATTGGTGGATTGTACCAGAAAAGTGTTTTTTATTTTTGTTAAGTTGGATGTTTTAACTATGAAGTTATGCTGAGTTTTAAGGTTTTCTAAGGTTGAGGTTTTCTTTTTGGTGGTGGTAGTCAGTGATTTTTATGCGGACTAATTGTAGTCGATGATGAACGTTTAAGTGCTTATTCGCACTGATATTATCTTTGTTATTGATTTAATTCGGATTTACTTATACAGTTTGTGGTATATATTTTCACGTTGTGTTTTATCTTTGGTATAATAAAAAAGTTTGAATAAACTATTTGAATATTTTAAAAGGATACGCAAATGAGATTAAATAAGAAAATAAGTGGCTATATATCCGGAGTCTTCTTATTAATTGTATGTGGAACAATGGCAGGCTGCGGTAATAGCGGTGGTAGTAGCGGCTCAGCGGTCAGTCAAAATGGCACATTGTCATTTAGCAAATCCTCGATTAACGTTACCAAAGGCAGTACGCAAACTATTATTTTAAGTTTAAGTAGCACTGAGTCTAATATAAGTGCGAGTGTAGATGTTGCATCAGCCAACACTAGTATTGCATCGGTTAGTCCGAGTACTTGTTCTTTATCAAATACTTCTACGCTTGATTCAAGCTGTGTAATTACAATTACAGGGATTACAAATAATCAAACAACAATTTCTGCTGTTGCATCGGGCTATACTTCTGCTTCTGCGAATGTTATCGTTGGTAGTGATTCGGTGGCAGGAACATTATCTTTTGCAGAAAGCACAACACCGATTTATGTTACGGAGAGTTCAGCAGCTTATTTGACCTTGCAAGGTAGCTCAGGGGTTACGAATGATCTAATTAATTTGACTTCGAGTAATCCAGCTATTACAGTTTCTCCAACATCCTGTACATTATCAACAGCAAGTAATTTATGTACGGTAGCCTTGAATGCATCAAGTAGTGCGACTTCTACCATTACTGCTACATCTGCTTTAACTGGATCAGTTGCAACGATGCAAGCTGTTGCGTCAACTACACCTACTGTTGGTGTTCTTAATCTTTTACCATCATCAGTAACTATTGCAGCAAGCAAAGGAAGTCAATCAACATCTTCGAATATTAGATTGACCAATTCTGCTGGTGTGCACAATTTGTGGGTGTCTGTCTCTAATAATTCCAATGCAAGTGTTGCTGAACCAGGTAATATTGTTCAAAATAGTGTTCCAGTTGGTTACTGCTGTTTATCTAGTAACGCTGAGTCAAATACTTGTAGTTTTAACGCTGTCGGTCAGGGAGCGGTTGGTACTACCAAAATTACTTGGAGTGCTGTTGCTAATGGAGCTGGTAGCTGCCCTGCGTTAAATGCTACGCCAACTGCATATAATCCAGTGACATTAAATGTTACTGCCGCAACTATTCAACCAGTAGCAAGAACTATTACGGTTGTTAATAATTGTTCTAGCGTTGTATATTTTGGTATTTCTGGTGGTGCGGTAGGTAATAGTGCATCGTCACAAAGCGATTGCCCTGCGAATTCAACTTATGTGCCTGCTAAATCAGGATGTTTTTGGAATAATCCAGTTCCAAGTGGTAATAATTATGCTTTAGCAGCAAATGGAGGGTCAACATCTGTTTCAATTGCAGCAAGTGATTACAATGGTCAACAATGGAGTGGCGGTATTGCTGGTCGAGCAAATTGCACAGAGTCTGGGTTGTGTCAGACGGGTAGTTGTACTGGAGCCGCTCATGGTGCTGGAGGTAGTACTGGTTTAGCATGTACTATTACTCATGGTTTTGATATTCCAAATTCGGCTGCGGAGTTTACATTTTTGAATAATGGTAATGATGCATATGATATTACATTAATTGGTGGTGTAATTATACCGGTAAGCATGCAGCCAAGTAATAATACGAATGTTTCGACAGGTAATCCTTATCAGTGCGGTAATGCAGGTAGTGCTGCTGCACAATCTGGGTTTATGAATGGTTCGCAACAAGTTCTATATGCCTCAAATTGGTCGCCAACACCAACATCATACGTTAGCCCAAATACTGGTATTGACACACCAGTAGAAGCGTATAATTATGTATCTGGCGATTCTGTAACGAATGCAAGCTGTTCAACTGGAACATCTGGTAGTTACCAGCCAAATAGTGGTTTATGTGGTTCTGGTTTAACTTGTGGTTACGCATATGATGCGATATTTAATCCGTCTCCAACTTATAAATATACTTGTGGTACTCGTTTAGGATGGATATCTGCGGCAACTATTTTTGCTGCAAATGGCAGCAGTAGTAATGTTGCTCCATTTGGCTTTAATGCTGTGGTTAATCCAAGTTCCTCAAATCCAAATGGTTATACTATTGGGCAATGGTCACAATGTGTACATCCTCCGTTCAATAGCTCATATTTGGCTGGAACTCCTGATGCACAAACATGTGGTGGCACCAATTGGAGCGGTATTGCAACGCCAGAGTCTGGTTTCTTGTCTTCGAATGCAACTTGGCAGCAAGAAATATTGCCACGGATTACCTGGATTAAACAATCTTGCCCAACTTGTTATTCATATCAATATGATGACAATTCAAGTAGTTTCACTTGTCAAACGCAAGCCTCAACATCTAATCCTGCAAATGCTACCAATTATACGGTAACATTCTGTCCTAAATAAAATTGGGTGGCTGATGCCACCTAATTTTTTATCTTGTATCAGAAATATCCGTGATGATTTTATAGTTAGTGATTATAATTTGGATTTGTTAAATATGCATATTAACAGCCGCTATATCGATTATACTTTGTGATTTTGATGAACCGTGTAAGAAATATTTGGTAAATGTGTGTTAGTAGTAAAAGTAGTTGATATTAATTTATATATGAAGTGATAGTTTATAAAATGAAATTTGCCATATTTGAAGATTGTTTGAAAGCAGAGCAGTCAAAGAGTTATTATTTTAGTAATCCAGTCGAGGAAGTTTTAGTTTATGAAAGTGATAGCTTTGTCGCTGGTTTAGATAAAATTAATCAATTACGTCAGGCTGGGTTATATTTAGCTGGATACATAGCTTATAATGCTGCTGATGCATTGTATGATAAGTTGTCTTTGAATCATGATAGCAACGAACCTTTACTACACTTTATAGCATATAAAACTGTGCAAAGATTTGCGAGTAAAGATTTGTCACAATTGTTCCCTAATCTTTTACAAACTAATGCTGAGTTGAATTTTGATTATTTTGAATTAAGTTCAGATTATATAGAGTATGCAACAAAATTTGATCAGGTTCAACAACATTTGATAGCTGGGGATAGTTATCAATTAAACTTTACTTTACCGTTAACGTTACATTTAGATAAGAAAGACCTCTTTGGTTTGTATTATCAATTGAGTCGTAGTCATCCAGTTGCATACGCTAGTTATTTGCCATTTCAACCCAAAAGTTTAATTTCAATTTCTCCAGAGTTATTTTTTAGAAAAGTTGGGAATAAAATTTTGGTGCAGCCGATGAAAGGCACGATGCCGCGTGGTAAGTCAGAAATAGAAGATATTGCAAATGCTGAATTTTTAGTTAATGATGCTAAAAATCGTGCGGAAAATTTAATTATTGTTGATTTATTGCGTAATGATTTAGCTAAATTTTGTGTTCCTTCATCGGTAAAAACTAGTGAGTTATTTGTTGTTGAAAAATTTCATAGTTTGTTTCAAATGACGAGTAAAATTGAAGCTGATTTGCCAGCGAAGATTACTTTTACAGATATTGTTTCAGGGTTATTTCCTTGTGGATCAATTACTGGAGCACCTAAATTACGCACAATGCAATTAATCGAGCATATCGAGGGTTATAGCCGCGGGGTGTATAGCGGTGCAATCGGCTATATTTTACCCAATAATGATATGCAGTTTAATGTGGCGATTCGGACGTTAAATGCTGGAGTTGAAAACCTGCAGCAAATGCAACTTGGCGTTGGTGGTGGTATTACAGTGAAATCAGATCCACTCGAAGAGTGGAATGAAATTGCGACCAAGTTGGGGTTTATTCGCAAATTTTATCATCCAAGCTTTAAGCTGATTGAATCATTTCTGATAGCAAATGGAGTTATGATTAACCTTGATACGCATTTATTACGGTTAAATAGTTCCGCACAGAAGTTAGGTTTTAGTTGTGAGGTAACTCAAATTCACCACGATTTAATTGATTATGTTTCAAGAAATAGCCTTGTAAATGAGCGTTATAAATTACGCTTGGAATTAGATTTTAATGGTAATTGCAAAATTGAGCATGCCTTAATTGGTGAAAATCCGACTTTATTACGAGTAGCGATACATCCACATAAAATTAATACTCAGCATGGTTTATTTTTACATAAAACGAACAGTGCAATAACACGTGGTGTTTATACACAAATTGATCAGGAGTGTAAACCAGAGCTGGTTGATGAGTTAATTTTTATGAATCAGGATGGGTTTCTGACAGAGAGTCGCTATCATAATTTAATAATTGAATATAAAGGCAGCTTGATTACACCTCTATTATCTCATGGGTTACTACCAGGGATTTATCGCCAGCAAATGTTGGCAAGTGGTAAATTAATTGAGCAAGCAATTAAGTCAGAGATGCTTGAGCGTGCGGATGAGATTTACTTATGTAATGATGTGCGTGGTTTAATCAAGTGTCAATTGGTACCAAATGAGGATATAAATGTTATTGATAATTGATCACTATGATTCTTTTAGCGCGATGATTGCTGATTATTGTCAAGCTTTATGTACTAAGTTAGTTATGTTGAAAACGGATCAAGTAAACAGCAATACTTTGGTTCAAATTAGGCCAACCCATATTTTGATCGGTCCTGGTCCTGGGCATCCGAGTGAGCTTGAATTAGTCGCAACTAAGAATCTAATTCAGGCTGCAGTTGAGTCAGGCATTCCAGTCTTAGGAATTTGTTTGGGGCATCAGTTAATTGCTGAAATTTATGGAGCACAAGTAATTACTGCAGCACAAATTTGTCATGGAGTAGTCGATCAAATTGAAAATACTGGTGTCAATTTATTTGATAAATTGCCAGCAAAATTCATGGTTACACGTTATCACTCTTTAATTGTTGAGCCTAACTCATTGTTTGATAGTGAGCTGCTAATTAGTGCTGCTACTAAAGATGGAGAGGTTATGGCTCTTTATCATCGGACCCAGAAATTATTTGGTGTACAATTTCATCCAGAGTCGGTTAGTAGTGAATATGGTCATGCTTTACTGGCAAACTTTCTTAAACTCTAATTAGTTTTAATAAAATATTTGAGTAAATAGGTTGAACCACTTAGGATGGTTAAGTTCTTATTCATTCGTTTAACGTGTTGAAGAGCTGCATGAGGTGAGTTATAAACATAGATATTTTTAAATTTATATTTGGCAAGCTTAGCTAGTTTAATCGCACTAATTGCGCGAGGTTGTTGGGCTAAATTACATACAATTAAAGAGTCTGCTATTTTTGCGTAAATATTTAGCATTTGGTCGTAGTTTTTATCATTTAGTATCGAGGCAATGATTACACATTGATCTGGTTTTACCAATTCGTGAATTGAAGCGTAAAGCTGGTTTGCTCCATCAACATTATGTGAAGCATCCGCAATAATCCATGGTTTTTTGCTAATACATTCTAGTCTACCTGGCCAAATTGTGGTTGCAGCAGCCTGGGAAATAATTTTATCAGATATTTTAAGGTCATTTAATACAGCATAAGCAGCAAGGAAATTTTTGGCCTGAAAATGACCAAATAATCCAAGAGTTAGTAGGTGTGACATGTTGTTATGGCTAAACTTTAGTTTGGTCGTGAAATCAAGCGTATTTAGCCTAGTTGAGTATTTATATTTTTCAACTACATTGATGTAATTGGTGGTTTTTTGAGTGACCGCAGCAATTAACTCTGGTGTTTCGGATGCAATTATTGTTAACCCAGATTTAATTATGCCAGCTTTATGTGTAGCGATCTCGGATAAACTTGAACCTAACCATTGTGTATGTTCCAGACTTATATTGGTGATAATGCTGTATTTGCTGTCAACTACATTGGTTGAATCATTCAAACCACCTAGGCCTGCTTCTAAAACCAAGTAGTCAATATTGTGACGTGCAAAATATACAAACATAATTAACGTAAGCATTTCAAAAGAACTAACATAAATTTCTTGTGCCAAGGTTAATGATTTGATGTCTAAATATATTTGACAGAGATCTTGATCGCTAATTTCTTGTTGATTTAATACTATGCACTCGTTTAAACGATGGATATATGGGCTAGTAAATTTACCTACCTTGTATTTTGCTGCTATCAACCCAGTTTCTAGAAATGCTGCTGTTGAACCTTTACCATTACTACCTGCGATATGGATTACAGGATATGATTTTTCTGGGTGCTGTAACAGTTTTAGAACTTGTAACATTGAGCTAGTATCAAATTTAGCCTGTGGCGGATTGAGATTAGCGAGTTCATTTAAGATTGCAGAGTTATTCATGGTTTTATCTTTTGAATTGATAGTTATTTTGTAGTTGATTTTGGCTCATAATTTGTTGGTGATAAATTTGATAGTTATGCAGACGAATGTAGTCAACTCCTTGACTAGCGAGGTAGCAGGCAATGTTAGCACTTTCGTTATCTCTTTGGATTGCTTCGGTGCTTGAGTTGATCTTATTTAAAAATCTTTTGCGCGAATGTCCAACGAGCATTTCAATTTTATCTGATTGTAGTTGCTGAATGTGTTTTAATAAGTACCAAGACTGATTCATGGTTTTGTTAAATCCAATCCCTGGATCACTAATTAAGTGTTGTGGTTGAAAACCAAAGTCAATTAGTTGGAGTAATTTTTTGTTTAACCAGCAGTTAATTTCATCAATTGGGTTTAACTCTATATTTAGTGTTAATTTAGGATTTGCTGGTACGCTTAAGCTATGCATGAACAAATATATTTTATCTTCTGCACAAATTCGTTCCAAGCAACTCAAGGGTAAATTAGCTGATACATCATTGACGATATCAATCATAGGTAAAAAATGTTGAATAGTCTCAGCTTTATAACTATCCAAACTGAGTTTAAATTTATAATTGTATCTTAAATCTTGGATGGCGCAAATGATGGTATTTAAGCGTTGAATTTCTTCCTCTGGTGTTAGATAGCTAGCTCCTGGTCGAGTTGATTCGGCACCAATATCAATTATACTTACACCATCTTTTAGTGCGTTTTCTATTTGTATCAGGGTTTTATCAATTTGTTGAAAAAATTCACCACCATCAGAAAATGAGTCTGGAGTCTGGTTAATAATTAACATGGACTCTGTTAATGGTAGAAATGAGCGGGTAATTTTGGTTTGTTGATGAGTTAGGTTAGCGCAATTTACACCAGTTTGCGTGTTATCTTCAAATTTGAGCCAATTGAGATCTTGTATTAGCTCGCTATATGCCCAGTTCCAGAGCATTGCAAGTGGTGTATTTAGTTGATCAAATAAATTTACTGTTGGTATATAAGCTTTCAAATTATGGATATTATCGTTACAAGAAAGTAGTACATAAAATTCTTGCTCAAGTTGATAGCAGCTCGAATATTTTATATCATATTGTTTTAATTGACGCAATATTTGACGTAGTTGCTGACGTGAACTAGCATTAATTGAGTAATAGTTCATCTAATCTAGCTGACGTAAAATGTAATGTTGGTTGGGACTAAGTTGAGCGAGTAGTTCAGTGATGCTTAGTTTAAGCTCTGGGTGAAGCCAATTTGGTTCAATTTCTACAAGTGGTTGTAAGACAAAATCGCGTTCCGACAAGCGTGGATGTGGGATAGTTAAAAATAATTCATGGTGAATTTTATCATCAAATAAAATAATATCGATATCAATAACTCGTGGACCATTAGTGAATTGTTCAATTTTCCCCATAGATTTTTCAATTTTTTTTAATGCAACTAATAATTCCAGTGGTTCAAGAGTTGTTTTACCACTGATACAGGTGTTAAAAAAATCATCTTGTTCAGCAAATCCACATGGTGAGCTTTTGTAGATCGGTGCACAACGAATATCGCTGATTATTTCTGAGATAAACTCAATCGCACTAATTAATTGCTGGCGTGGGTTATTCAAATTGGAGCCAAGAGCAAGCGCAACTTTATATTCGCGAGCTTGAGTAAAGTTAGCTTGGATTAGGCAATCTTTTTCCGTACAAACTTCTGGTTTACTGATCGTGATTGCGATTTTTTTAATTTGATCATAACAAGAGAATAATTCTTGTGCTAAAAATTTGGCTAAGCTTTCTACTAATAAAAAATTACTTTTACTGGTTAGGTTGATGATCATGGCATGAACATCAGCATAATTTACCGTGTGCTCCAGTTCATCAGAATAGTTCCAAGGGCCTAAATCAAGAGTCAAGTCAATTACTAAAGCTTGGGTTTGAGTTCTTTCATAGTCATAACAGCCAATGACTGCATCGATTTTTAATTCTTTAATGATTAACTGAATTGTACCACTCACTGGGTGCGTCCTTTTGTTTACGTTATCAAGTTGCTAGCTTTGTGTAATATACGGTTTTTATTATAATTGAGTACCAAATAATCAATAAATTTAGTCTAAATTGGTTTTATTTTCTTAGAGAAATTTTTTATTGATAATCAAGTATTTTATTATTACAATTAAGTAGAGTTGCTTGGTTCAATTTAGCTACCAATTAAAAAAATTACTTCTTGCTTATCTAATTTTAATGGTTTGCGTTTCCATTCTTGAATTGATTTAGTAGTGACTTGTTGCTCCGAAGTCATTAAATTAATACCAACGCATAGGCGAATTTCTTGATTTAAATTATTAATTAGTGCTTCAAAAAGATGTTGATTGCGAAACGGTGCCTCAATAAAAATTTGCGTACTACCTTGTTTTAAAATGGTTTGTTCTAGCAATTTAAGCTTGGCTTTACGTGCAGTCGGTTCTGCAGGCAAATAACCTAAGAAGCTAAAATTTTGCCCATTAAGTCCACTTGCCATTAAGCTTAGTAAGATTGAACTTGGTCCAACTAGTGGTACAACATTAAAACCCATTTGGTGAGCAATATTAATTACGCGGCTACCTGGGTCTGCAATTGCTGGGCAACCGCAATCCGAAATTAATCCCATATCTTGACCAGATTTTAGTGGTGCAATTAGTGCGCAGTAATCTTGCTTATGTTTGTTTAATTCTAAAATATTTAGTTGTTGTAACGGCATTTCTAATTTTAATTGTTTGAGATGCTGACGACCAATTTTAGCGGTTTCAACGATGAAATTTTGTAAGTGTTTAATTTGTTCCAATTGTTCTGGCAAAATTGCTGCTTTATCGGCAAGTGGATTTAGACTAGTTGGAATGAGAAATAAATTAGGCATAGTTGTTTTGTTACTTAGTTTTAAAATTATGTTTAGAGGTATTAGGTTAGAGTAGGTGATTTTAACAGAGTGTGTGCATTAGTTAATTTATTTATGACGATTATTACCATCGAATAAACTGGAGTGTTGTATACACATGATGTTTGGCAATGCTTATGCTTTAAATTAATAACTGAATCGTGGCTTAAGAGAAGCAATTTTATGCTAGAATTGATGTTGTTTTATATGTAAAAAGAAAGTTTAAAGGTTATGAAATACCTAGTTTTGTTTTTGGGGGCAATTCTTTCACTTAGTGTATATGCAACGCTAGGTAAAGATCCAAGTAGCGTACCTCAAGATTCACAGTTAAGTTCAACTAGTTTATACTCAGTCTATGAGACACAAGCTTCAGATTATAAATTATACCAGTATGTAAATTTACCGGTTAGAAATGTGAATAAATCAAACAATATTATTTATGCCGTAATTTGGAAGGGCGTGAGTCCACCAAATTTAAAAGATGTTTTGGGGGAACAAAATTTTAAAATATTTACAACAAATAAGCCAGTTATCAGTACGCTAAACTATAAAAAATACGTGACAAAAGATTTGGTAGTTGAAATTAGTGGTCATCAAGGAGACATCTTTGGAAGCGCGTATATTCCGAGTAAAATGCCAAAAAATATTACCATCGAAGGGTTAATCAAAAATGCAAAATAAACATGTAAATCAGTCATCATTATTGTTAATGTTTTTATCTGTGGTTATAGCTTCGTGTAGTAGTGGTAGTAGTAATAATACAAGTTCCACACCCAATCAGGTGCCAATTAGCATTGGTTCGGGGCTGAATGGCGATGGTATTAATACAATGTATATTTCATTAACGATGTGTAGTAATAGTAGTGGCACTAATTGTCAGACTGTAGATAATATAATTTTGGATACTGGTTCTTTTGGCGTTAAGATTAATAAATCTGCGTTACCAGAAAGTTTTGTCTTGAGCTTACCACGTGTTACAACTAATGCTGGCAATGAAGTTTATGCTTGTAATACTTTCGGGAGTGGTTATGTTTTTGCTGATGAGCACTATGCTGCACTTAATTTGGCTGGAACTATGACCAATGATGTGGTTGTACAAATTATTGAAAATAGCCCTAGTGCAGAAATTCCAGATAGCTGCATTGCAAAAGGTCCATTCGATGATTTTAGTAATTTTGGCGCAAATGGAATAATTGGTATCAATCCAGCACTGACATTAAGTAATAGTAGTGTGCTACTTTACAAAAAAGATATCAATGGAATTTATAAAGCTCTGACTAGTTCTGAAGAGTCAGGTCTTCCTGTTCTAAATCAAAACCCTTTGCCAAGTTTGGTAACTAATAATAATGGTTTTGTTGTATCGATACCGCCCGTAACGCAAAACACTAATACTAATGTCACTGGTACCTTAATTCTTGGTATTAATACAGAAGCAAATAATCAGATTACAAATCAAACCAATTTAATTGTTGCATCAGAATCAGATTTAAGTGTTGTTTGTAATTCGGCATGTTTTTATAGCAAGATATCTAATCCCGAAAGCACTATCCCGGCAGTTTTTGATTCAGGAACTAATGGTTGGGTGTTCATGTCAAATACTTTGCCACAATGTGATTATGGATATTGTCCAACCTCTCCAACTGTATGGACTTCAAGTGTTTATAGTTATAATTTTGCGGCTAATGAATCATATCCTATTTCTGCAACCATTAGTGCAGATGAGGTTGTCAATGGGCAGAGTATATCTTTTGCTGTTATGCCTGGTTGGGGATACTATAATTATAACAATCAAACTTTATATGGTTCGCCATTTTTCTTCGGTAAAAACATATATGTAGTTTTTCCAACCCAGCAAAACGTAAATCCAATTTGGGGTTTTGAATCAATTTAGCCTGTTTTTATAGATAAACAATAAGCCTGAAGCCTGAACAAAATACGTTCAGGCTTTTTGTGCACCTAATAGCGTATGAAAAATTATAAAAGATAGATTTATGTAGTAATTTTATACATGCTTAGAAATTATCTTGAATTTAATTTGTCTGGCATTGTATATGAACATTAATGCCTATTTTGTTGGTTCTTATGGCTGTATTCGATTGAAAATATATTCATATCTGATGCTTGTTTAAAAATTTATTGGATAATATTTAATTATGGTCATGTCGATTGTTTTTTCGAATATTAATTCATGCTTATAAATATGTATTAATACAATCCTCATTATTTTATGTATACAACTTTTAAAAATTGTTAGAACATAGTTTTGCTTGACATTTGATTTGTTGCAGCATGTTAAAATACGCGCTTATGAATTTAATTTGGGGTTAAGATGCACAAACTAGCTATAATTGGTAATCCAGTTGCCCATAGTCTATCGCCGCTGATTTGGCATGAATTTGCTAGGCAAACTGGGATTGAACTTGAATATATTAAAATTGAAGCACCTGTTGCCGAGTTTGAGGCAGTGGCCCAAGATTTTTTTGATGCTGGTGGCCATGCGGTGAATGTAACCGCTCCATTTAAAGCGCGTGCATTTAAATTGGCTAAAGCACATAATCAGCATGCAGCAGATTCGCAAACATCCAATTTGTTGATTAATTTGGAAAGCGGTCTTGTAGCGGATAATACTGATGGGTTAGGTTTGGTTGCTGATTTGTCACGGATGAATTTTAGTTTGCAGAATAAGAATATTTTAATTTTAGGTAGTGGTAGCGTAATTTTTTCAGTATTAAGTAGTTTGACAGCTGGAAATCCAGCGCGAATTGATTTATTAATGCGTGATTCAAGTAAATTATCTGAATTTAAGGGTAAATCTAATTTGATTGCAGCTTATTCTCAAGGTATTGCGTATGATTTGGTAATTAATACAACACCAAATGATCGAGCAAATGAACTTTTTGAGTGTGTTAAGCGATTATCTGAAAATGCTATAGCATATGATATGAGTTATACTTCCCAGCAAACTTTATTTATGGCAGCGATGGAAAAATTGAACGCAAATGTGGTTCAAGCAAATGGTATTGGAATGTTAATTCAGCAGGCGAAAGTTGGTTTTGAGCTAGTTTTTGGAATTACTCCAAAAGTTGATAACTTGTATTTATTGTTAAGGGAAAAACTTAATGGTTAATTTAATCCAGCTAATTCTGGGAATGATTTTTATTTTAGTTGCGGCAATGATATTTTGCAATGCTCTTGAGCATGTTGGTGAGAAATTAGGGATTTCTGAAGGGGTAACAGGGTCAATTTTTGTTGCAGTTGGTACTGCATTACCCGAGGCAATTGTTCCATTAATTGCGCTATTTGGCGGAGGTGTTGGGGCTGCTGGAGCAAATGCTGGAGCTGAAATTGGAATCGGTGCAATTATGGGACCACCGCTGATGTTATCAACATTGTCGGTTGCTTTAATGGCATTTTCGGTTTTAAAAAAACGTGGTTTGAATGGACTAATTCGCCCAGAGAAAACTGGTTTGAACCGAGACCTTAAATTTTTTACCTTCGGTTATGCATTGGCAATTTTATTAGCATTTAGCCATAACTTTTATAGCAGTCGAATTATTGATGTAGTGGTTGTAATGATGTTGGTGCTAAGTTATTTCATCTATGTTATGTTGACGATTCGTGCTTCAAGTGATTTGGTTAAGGATGGACATGCGACAGAGGCAGAGGATGAGTTATACATTAAGCATTATTTGAAGTTACCAAATAATTTAATTACGGTAGTTTTGCAAGCAATAATTGGGTTTGTGGGATTGGTTTATTTTGCTCATGTGTTCATTTTAGGAATTACAGGTACTTCCGAAGCTTTGGGGATTCCTGCATTTTTACTTTCGGTGGTGTTAATTCCAATTGCGACTGAGCTACCAGAAAAGGTTAATAGCATTATGTGGATTCGTAAGGGCAAAGATACTTTGGCTATGTCTAATATTACTGGTGCAATGGTCTTTCAAGGTTTATTATTGCCTGTAATGGGGATTTTATTTACATCTTGGCAATTACCGGTTGAAAAGGCAGTAAGTTGCCTTACAACATTTATTGCAATTGGATGGTTTTTTCTTCATTCTAGGAAAGGTCAACATTTTAAGGTTAAACATTTTATAGTTAATGGTGGCTTATATGTTGCTAGTTTGTTAATAACTTTGATGGTGTTTAATTAATGTTAGCTCAATTCACTCGAACTAGTATTTTACTTGGTGAAACTAATTTAAATAAGCTTGCTGGTAAGCATGTTTTGATTGCTGGGGTAGGTGGCGTAGGTGGCTATGTTGCTGAAGTAATCGCTCGTGCTGGGGTTGGTAAAATTACTCTAATTGATAATGATGTGGTTGATATTACTAATTTAAATCGCCAATTAATTACGAATTTGGATAATGTCGGCGAGTTTAAAGTTACAGAGTTTGCCAAAAGAATTATATCAATTCATCCAGAAGTTAATCTTATTACTAAAGCAACATTTATTGAGCAAAGTAATTTGGAAGAATTACTGGCTGATACTCCGGATTATGTTATTGATTGTATTGATACAATTGAATCTAAATTAGCATTATTGGTGTATTGTGTAAAATATAAAATTAAGGTGGTTTCCAGTATGGGCGCTGGTAATCGAATTGATGTAAGTAAGGCTAAATTAGCAGATATTAGTAAAACTCAAGTTTGTGCTTTGGCGCGCAATATTCGGTTACGGTTACGTGCGTTAGGGATTCATAAGGGGATTACTGTTGTTTATTCTGAAGAAACGCCATTTAATAAGCCTCTAGCATCTCCAACAGGTTTTGGTCGTCCAGTTAATGGGACAATTAGCTACTTACCAGCATTATTTGGTATTATGTTAGCTGGTAAAGTATTACAGGAAATGATTATTCATGACTAAGCTATATGATGTAGTGATAATTGGAGCTGGTCCCTCAGGAACTAGTTGCGCATATAATATAAAGCGCTTTAATCCAGAAGTTAGTGTTTTATTGTTGGATAAGGCAGAATTTCCCCGTTATAAGCCTTGTGGCGGCGGAGTATCGCCAGAAGTACAAAATTATTTTGATTTTGATCTTTTGCCTGGTATTGATTCGATTTGTAATGAAGTTGTAATGATTGCTAATGGTAAGCAAATTAATAGTAAAAAATATCCACTGTGGATGGTACGCCGTGAAAAATTTGACAACTTTCTATTAGAAAAAGCCCGTTTGGTAGGAGTTGAATTTATTCACTCTTGTGAAGTCAAGGAAATAATTCAAGAGCCAAATCAAACTAAATTGGTAACTTTATCTGGTGAATATTATGCCAAAGTTGTTGTGATTGCTGAGGGTGGTTTAGGAAAACTTGCTAAGAAATTGGGTTATACTGTGAATAATACAGTTTTAGCTGGTATTGAATATGAGCATTATACACAAAATCTGGATGGTAAATTGTATATTGATTTTGATTATAATGATAGTGGTTATGCGTGGAATTTTCCAAAATCTGACGGTTTGTCGCTTGGAATAGGTGGTTTTGTTAAAGGCCAAGAAAAAGGTAAGGTTGGATTGCCACAGAAGCTAAAAAATTATAGTCAGCAATTTGACGTTAATGAATTTGATAAGAAAAATTTTCACGGACACCCAATTTTATTATACTCAGGACGGCAGAGGTTAGTTCACGGTAATGTGATGATGATTGGTGAGATCGCTGGATGTGTTGATCCATTAACTGCAGAAGGAATTCGCCCAGCAATTAAAAGTGGCTTCTTAGCTGCTAAAGTTATTGCTTATAGTTTTGCTCAGCAAAAATTAAATGCGTTGAATAATTATGATCTTGCTTTTCACCGAGAAATTGGCCAAGATTTTTATTCTGCACGAATTATGTCGTATTTTTTAAATAAAAACTTAAAGCGAATTTTGCCAATGCTCAGTAATGAGAGTGCGGTAAACGGTTTTATGAGTGTATTTAGTGGTAAATCAAGCTATCGGCAAAAAATTGGTTTTAGACGAATCTGTAAAATGATTTGGAAGTTGATTTTTTAGTCTTGTTGGGATAGGTGAGCCTGACCCTTGGCACTTGCTGATCCGCATATGGCTGCTTCGTTCCCGACCTGACCAGGTTTTGCGGTAGACAATGCAAGGAGACCCACCATTGTTTGAGGTATGAATTATATCAAAAATTATTTAGATGTGTGTGAGTTTTTGTAGTTGATTTATGTTTTTAGGTTTATAAATAATGCGTAGAAAGTATTTAATTGAGTTAATTTTGTTTTTAAGTTATGCATTGTTTGCAATGTCATGGGTCGGTGCCACTGAATTTATGGCGGAAATAATGCGTCAAACCGACATGAGATCATTGGCACAAGCTAGTATTTTGAGTAGTGCTTTAATTTTGGCTAAAGTTATTGGCTCCTTTTTTGCTGTATATTTAATGCGAAAATTTGGTGTTTATCGTGCGGTTGCACTATCATTATTTATGGTGTGCTTTAGTTTTATCACACCAATAGCAACTAATTTTTTTAGTTTGTTTACATCGCGATTTATTATGGGGCTTGGTGGTGCGCTGATTCTGGTGTATTTTAATCCTGTTGTATTTACCTTATTTACTCGTCGTGAATTACCATTTGTGAATGGATTAAATCTATGTTCATTTAATATAGGTATGGTGCTAATTGCATATCTACAAGCTGATTTAGTGAGAATCCTTGGAAGCTGGAGCATGGTTTTAATTGTATTATCATTAATCAGTTTGTTCTTGGGTGTGATTTGGATTTTAGCGGCAAATATTGATGACTTACGAGCAATTAAAAATATGGATCATCATGATGATAGTCGTAAGTTTAATTTATTTAATGGATTTAAACATTTATATATTTGGCACTATGCGTTCACATTTGCAGGGCTAATTTCAGTTTATTTTATACTATTTACCTTTTACCAACATGCTGGTATTGTTAGTGCTAAGGAAATTGGAGTTTGTAGTTTAATAGGTACAGTGGTTGGCATGATTTGCTCACGTGGTTTAATTCAGCATTTAACGATGATTCGAATCTCTGCGCTATTGCAATTTATGTCATTGGTTTGCTTTAATTTTATCCATGATCCAGAGCTGGCTAGGTTTTTTGCAATTAGTTTAAGTTTGGTAATTTCTTTGCCATTGCCATCGATGGTGACCTTTATTCATAGCCGTGCTAATATGACCAGTCATCAATTAGGTGTAATTTTTAGTTTAGTTTATTCGATTAGTTATTTAATTGCGACTTTTGCGGTTTCTATGTTTGCTAAGTTAGTTGATATCGGGCATGGTAATTTCTTTTATGCATTTATATTTATTTGTTTTATCAATAGCTTTTATTTAATTGGTAGTATCTTTTTGCGTGATAATAATTAGGAATATTATGAATTAACGCTTTTTATCCGCTACGCGTGGGATTCTTTATAGTAAAGTTAATAAATTTGCTCATGTTTTTGAAAAGAGGTTACTTTTATAGTAACCTATTTTATTCTTTGAATACAAAATCAAATTAGATTTTGTGTTTCTTTGGCAATCATCAATTCTTCATTAGTTGGTATTAATAGTGCAGTCACCTTGGAGCTTGTAGAGCTAATGATTTGTGTTTTACCACGAACATTATTTTTTTCATGATCAAGGTTTACACCTAAAAATGAAACTCCTTCAAGTATCTTCGCTCGAATTGTAGGGTCATTTTCACCAAGACCGGCGGTAAATATAATTACGTCAACTCCATTCATTGCTGCAGTATAAGCACCAATATATTTTTTGACTTGGTAGGTAAAAACATTTAGTGCTAATTGTGCACGAGTGTTGCCTTCTGTGGCAGCTTTTTCAATATCACGAAAATCATTACTAATTCCAGATAACCCTAGCACTCCAGATTGTTTATTCATCATATTCTCAATTTCGGCAATTGATAGGTTCATTTCTTGAACTAGATAATTGACTATGCTTGGGTCAATATCACCGCAGCGAGTTCCCATGGTAATTCCAGCTAACGGGGTAAATCCCATACTTGTATCGATACTCTTGCCATATTTAATAGCCGCAATAGATGCACCATTGCCAAGGTGACAGCTAATAATTTTTAGCTGATTTAGATTTTTATCAATAAATCTTGCCGCTTCTTGTGCAACGTATTGGTGTGATGTACCGTGGAATCCATAGCGACGTACCTTATATTTGGTATATATTTCATATGGTAATGAATAGATGTAGGCTTCAATTGGCATTGTTTGATGAAATGCAGTATCAAAAACTGCTACCATTGGTGTATTTGGCATTAATTCTCGGCATGCCAAAATACCAATCAGATTAGCTGGATTGTGAAGTGGTGCCAGCTTGGAGCATTCATTTAGTGTCTGCATTACCTGATCATTAATAATTACGGAAGATGCATACTTTTCACCACCGTGAACAACACGATGACCAACTGCATTAATTTCACTCATTGAGGTTATTACACCAACTTTAGTGCATAATAATATTTTGGTAACTAATTCCACCGCTGTTTTATGATTCTCAATTAATAGATTATGCTTGAGTTGCTTAACTCGGTCAATAATGTACTGGTTTTCATTTTTATGATGTACTAGGATTGCATTTGATGAACCAATTTTCTCAACCAAACCTTTTGCAATAACATCTTGGTTTGTAGTATTAATTAATTGATATTTTAATGAAGAGCTGCCGCAATTGATAACCAAAATTTTCATTGTTTCACCATAGTAATATTATTGTTAATGCTTGATTATACCTGAGCCCATTCAATTATACTTTATTTTAAATTTAAAGCATAATTTAAATTTCATCTTATTTTGTTTGTGAGTTATAGTTTTGAAGACGCTGCTGTAAAGTCAATAATTCTAATGCAGCAGCAGTTCCTGGTAAAGAGTATCCATCTGGGTAATTAGTATATGGCTTGCCTTGTGGCAAAGTTGTAATATTATTATGATTAGGACTCATCGCTGTTTCAATATTACTTGGCATAGCATAACTAGTTAAATTTACATCGCGAACGACAATTTGTTGTGCATTATTGGTGACAAAATTATTGATGATTTGGCGAAAATTATCATCAGAGTCTAAATTATAATTTTCCAGAAAGATACTAAAGTATTGCCAATAAGCTAGACGAAAAGCAATTCCATCACCGTCTGGAAACCAGCCATTTGGTAAAATATAGTTGTAATCATCCCAAAAGTTATTGTGCTGCAAACTATTTTCATAACTAGCCTGAATTAGGTTTTTGGCAAATTGTAAATACTTATTTTCCTCCGTTAACTGAGTTAAAATTGCCATTCCAGGTAGTATAACACCTTGGTTATAGGTGAAAACGTGTTTAATTATAGTGCCAGTTTGCTGTGTTTTTGTGGATAAACCTGTGGTTGTAATACCATCCATAAGTAAGCCATCTGATTCTATTTGGCTAAAGTATTTTAAAAAGTAACCATCTGCAACTAACTGAGTATCATGTAATACCTTGGTGTAATTATATTTTGGATTATTTTCACCATATTGAAATTTAATTAATTTAGCCAGACGTGCACCAGCAGTTACATAAAGTGAGTTTGAGATTGTCGATTTATAAGTCGCTGGTTGCTCAATGCTATCGGACCACATTACGCTTTTGGCATCTGGAGTACCAATTTCATTAATGTATTCGTCGCGAGTAATACCATTTACAAAAATATTATACGCATAATCAAGCATTTTGACTAAGTTAGGATCTTGCGGATTATTAGTAGCAAGACCTTCAGCATAACTTAGAAAGGCGTTTACCCACCAGAGGCGGTCATCGATATATAAACAATGTACCGTACTTTTACAAAGTTTTTTTTGTTCTTGGACAGTAAAAGTATTCCAATTATTTACTCGGTAGATTGTATCAAGTAGTTTTGAATAATTTGTATAATTTAGGTTATTTTGCTCAGCTAAATCAGGTAGAAAATCATGGAATTGACCTAAATAATTACGATCAACGTTAATTATACTACCCATAACCAGTGGAACTTGCCAGCGTTGATATTTAAAATCTGCTGAACCAAGCTTATCTTGACCTGCAAAAATTCCTTGTTTAAAAAATAAACCGTATACTGAATTTTTGAGTGCGGCAATTTGTTTGGATTGACTTGACTCTATAAAATTGTTTTGAGAAGCAATATTAGTATTTGTTGGTAGTGAATTAGGCAGCTTACTTTGTGCTGTGTAGCCAAATTTGGTGCTGCTACATGCTATGAGTAACCATGCTATAACGCTGCACGTGATAAAATTTAATTTATTCATATCGGTTATTCCATGTGTATTTGGTGTGATTAATTATAAACTTTGTATCCATGGGTACTAAATATTTTACATAAGATTGTAGTATTGGTAAGCCATGAATGGACGTTATTTGTTATTTAATAAATTTTTGATTGGCGTAATTATTGTCTAGTATATCAAATGCCAAATTTTATAGATGTAGTGCGTACATAAATAAGCTAATTGTAACGAAAGAGAGCGCTGTAGATAATACCGTACTAGTTATGTTTTCTGGTGGATTAATATTAAATAATACACTAAAAAATGTTGAGCTAAGTGCTGGTGGCATTGCACATAATAGAATTAATTCTTTTGCGATGATTCCATTTAATCCAACAATTTTTACAATTAATATTATTAAGAGTGGATGTAGAATATTTTTAAAAAATACATTTAACCAAGCAATCTTGGTCGGTGTGATTTTGAAGCGTGAAATAATTAAGCCTAGGGTAAATAAGGAAATTCCTGGTGTTGAACTACCGACTAATTCAACACTATGTTGTATTGCCTGAGGTAATTTAATTTGTAGTATTGCAAAAATAAGACCAGTAAAAGATAGGGTAATTAATGGTGTTTTAAATATTTTTAGCATGACTTTTCGGTAACTAATATGATTAATACCGACTAATCCGATTTCAATTAAAATTAGCGTAAGTGGAATTATTAAAACTCCTACGATTATATTGCTTACGACTATTGGTATCATTGCTTGAGTACCAACTATTGCTAACATCAATGGAATTCCCAAAAAAGCTGTATTTGGATATGAACATAAAAATGCAGTTTGGGCACTTTCCTGTAAGTTTCTTTTGAATATAAGCTTATGAACAAGAAATGTCAGTATAAACATTCCTAATAATCCAATAATAAAGGTAATATTCATTTTTGGATCAAGTAATTGAGATAGATTGGCATTAGAAACGGTGTTGAATAATAAAAGTGGCAAGCTGAAATTTAATATATATATACTAAATCCACCATCATATTTATCATTAATAATTCTAAGCTTACCTGCGGTAAAGCCAAGTAAGACTACAAGAGTGATAGATAAGACGGATGTAATAAAGGTATTCATAGGTAGTGATTATACATGAATATAATTTGATGTGTTGGTAGGTGTCTTGTCGATAAAATTGTTATTTATCAGATCTATTCAATTTGCTTTTATTTTATTGTTAATTTTTGATTTTAAATTAAACCGTAATTAAACATTCTATATAGCTTCATGAGTGTAAATTTATTATTTAAATGGTTAATTTTGGTTGTATTGTATTGAGTTTAAATAATAAAAGCTGGCAAATTGCCAGCTTAATTGGTTTAGTGTTCTAAGTTAGTTTTACTTTTGCTTCCCCACCATAGAATTAGCAAACCAGCTAAAACCATTGGAAACGAATAAAATTGTCCGAGTGAGAATCCTGTGGATTGAACAATTCCAGTTGCAAATGAATCAGGTTGACGGAAAAACTCTAGAAAGAATCGTGCGCAGCCGTATCCTATCATAAAGACACCAGAAGTTTGTCCAAGTTTGCGAGGTTTACGTGTATATATTATTAGTACCAAAAATAATAAAACACCTTCGGTTAATGCTTCGTAAATTTGTGATGGATGACGTGGTAACATTGATCCAGATTGAGGAAATATCATTCCCCAAGGTAGAGTTGCGCTGCAAAAACGTCCCCATAGTTCACCGTTAATGAAATTTCCCATGCGTCCAAATAATAGACAGATTGGCACAAATGGTGCGCAGAAATCTGAAATTACAAAGAAATTACTTTTAATTCGGCGACCAAATAAGTACATTGCAACAAAAACACCTAGCATACCACCATGGAATGACATCCCACCATCCCAAGTTTGTAATATTTTTAATGGATTTGCAAGATAAAAATCAGGCTGGTAGAATAAGCAAAAACCCAGACGACCACCTAAAACAGTTCCAATTACAATACTTAATAAAATATCATCTAGCATTTTTTCAGTTAAAATTGGATGACCATATTTTTTTATGCGCCATTTTCCAGCATATAAAAAAAACATAAAACTTAAAACATACATTAGACCATACCAATGAAATTTAATTGGTCCAACACTAAATGCAATGGGGTCAAATTGAGGATACATTAACATAATAATACACCATATAAAATTGAGTTAGATTAAAGTGCCACAGGGTTAAATTTACCTTTTCCTGCCCAGATATAAAAAATTATGCCAATAATAATCATAGGAATAGAATAAAATTGACCTAGAGATAACCCAGTGGCTTTAACAATGGCAGTAGCAAAGATATCAGGTTCACGGAAAAATTCTAGACAAAAGCGTGTGATTCCATAACAAATGACAAATAAGCTACAAGTTTGTCCCACTGCACGTGGTTTACGGATATACCATAACATAATACTAAATAATATAATACCTTCTGTTAATGCTTCATAAATTTGCGATGGATGGCGTGGAAATGGCCCTGCATTTGGATAAATCATTCCCCATGGTAAGTTTGGGTTACATACACGCCCCCATAATTCTCCATTAATGAAATTACCCACGCGACCAAAAAATAGTCCGATTGGAACAAAAACACTAGCAAAGTCCATTAGTAATAGAAAACTACATTTTAGCTTACGAGAAAAGATATACACACCGAGACATACACCGATTAGACCACCATGAAATGACATTCCACCATCCCAGGTTTTAAATAAATCTAATGGATGTAATAAATATATTTCGGGACGATAAAATAGGCAGTATCCTAAACGCCCACCAAGAATAACGCCAAGTGCTCCATAAAACAAAAAGTCATCCATCATTTCAGGAGTTAAAACTGGGTGTCCATAATGCTTAATTCTCCATTTGCCAACGTACAAGAAGCAAAGAAAACCAAGTAAGTACATTACACCATACCAATGGATATGAAACTGACCTATACTTAATGCAACCGGGTTAATTGAAGGGTAAATTAGCATAGATTAAATAGTCCATAATTGATTATTGATCATAAGCCAGTTATTCTACCCGATAAATGAGTTTTTTGCTATAATACATTCACGGTAATAAGTTCAGTGCGTGCGATAAATTACATCTAAATTAGATAGTCGTTTTTAATTTTCGTTGGTGATTATTAAAATTACTATTTATGTCTTTGTTGTTATAGTCTTCTTTTTATAGTATATTCTATTAATTTATATTTTGCTTTTTAGTTTAGCAAATGCTTTGAGATTTATTCAATAGTTTGCTGATTTGTGTTTATTATAGTGGCGACTAGACGTGAGTAATGAAATATTTGAAGCGTAGTCTTTTGTTCAGTTACTTATTTATTTAAGATTGTTATGTGCAAATATGTGCGAAGAAAAAAGTTGATTTTAATAATTATATTTTTTGGAGTAATGTTATGTTACATTCTGCTGGGTTAGATTTTCGTAATCAATTAATTGTAAATAAACCATTACAAATTCCAGGTGTAATTAATGCTTATCATGCATTAATGGCAGAGCATGCTGGATTTAAGGCATTATATTTATCTGGTGGTGGGGTTAGTGCTGGATCTTTAGGGCTGCCTGATTTAGGTATTTCTACTTTGGATGATGTTTTAATTGATGTTAGGCGAATCACCGATGCTAGTTCATTGCCATTGTTAGTTGATATTGATACTGGATTTGGTGGTTTTTTTAATATTCAGCGGACTATTAAGTCTTTGGTGAAATTTGGTGCTGCTGCTTGTCACATTGAAGATCAAATACAAGCTAAGCGTTGTGGACATAGACCAAATAAAGCATTGGTGTCTTCATCTGAAATGTGTGATCGGATTAAAGCAGCAGTTGATGCACGTCAAGATGAGCATTTTGTAATTATGGCACGAACTGATGCTATTGCAAATGAAAGCTTAGAATCCGCAATTGATCGGATGAACGCTTACATTGAGGCTGGAGCAGATATGATATTTGCAGAAGCTGCGACTGGGCTAACTATGTATCGTCAGATAAAAGAAAATATTAGTGTGCCATTACTTGCCAATATGACCGAATTTGGTGTAACTCCTCTAGCATCTTGCGGTGAATTAGCTGAATTTGGTATTGATATGGTCTTGTATCCGTTATCTGGATTTAGAGCAATGAATCAAGCAGCTTTGCAAGTTTTTACCGCTTTAAAGCAGGATGGTTCGCAAAAAAATGTTATAAATTTGATGCAAACTCGTCAGGAGCTTTATAATCATTTGAATTATTATAGTTATGAAAACAAATTGAATGCCATAATTGATCAAGAGTAATTGTTATTGGTTTATTTATTTAATTGCCGATTATTTTCATCAATAATTTTGTACCTAAAAAATTAGTTTATAAATAACTTTAGTTTTTAATTTTAATAGTATTATTTAACTGATCCAGTTATTAAAATGTTTGTAATAATTTTTATCGCTAAATTATTATTTAAGTTAATTAATGGTTGTAATTGAGCTTGGTAAATCATAAATAACTTTAGATTAGCAATCTACTTTTTGAGATCACTTACTGTAATAAAGTTATTGATTGGGGTTAGTGGTTTGATTCCAATCATGACGATATCACTCGGTATGGCTGCCTGACAAACATGCGGAGCATTAGTGCCTAGTGAGTAGACGACGTTGATCGTGCGGTCATTATTTAATTTCGTAATTGCAAATTGAGTGGGTAATTCACCGCTTAGTATACATTGCATGTCATCATTTTTATTGAGTGCAGCATAAAGTTGATTTAAATTTTTAATTGAAGATGGCTGGATTCCTGTCTTTTTCAGGATTTTTTTTATATCTGAATTTTCTAGCGTGAATGAAAGTATATCCTTGGATGAAACAACATCTCGTATACTAATATTTTGATTGTTTGGTTTGGCGCAATTATAAAAAGATCCATAATTGGGATGAGCGGTGCCATCTACGTTTGAGTAGTTGGTGTACTTGTAGCAAGCAAATGATTGATTGGCTACCCCATATAAAGTGTAATTTGTTGAGTCTGTATATTTTTCATCATAATCTTTTAAATCTTTTAAATAGTCGTATATTGGTTGCCTATTTATAGCTAAATAGTTCCAACTGACAACAATGGATTTATCAGCACTATATTTAATAAAGTTCTTATTAACAAACTTTTCTAGTTGTGAACTAGTTACATTGCATGTATTACTATTTGGAGATTGATTGCTTACTGTTAGCATATTTTTATTACCATTTATAGTAATTTTGCCATTGTTAAAATCTGGAATAAATTTGTCTATGCAATCTGCATGGCTTAGACTACAAATGCACCAAGTTAGATAGAGTGTTTTTTTTGACATAGAAAGATTGTTCTTCCTGTAATGTATTAATTTTAAATTGTTAATATTTTTTATTGAATTCGCAAGAATACGACTAATAAGGGTAGCATGCTTTCTGTTCCTGATATTATAAATAGGTTCTTTCTTACGTTTTTATTTAACCAAATTTAGCGATTACTGCTGTTCCATAACAAAACACTTCATTTGCTCGGTATTGATCACCACCAATACCATCAGAATCATAGCGCATGGCAATAATGGCATTAGCACCTAATTCCCGTGCTTGATCAATCATGTCAAGATATGCTTGCTCGCGGGTTTGTTCACACATTTGTGTTAAAGCTTGATTTTTACCACCAATAATATTTTTAAGATTGCCAAAGAATCCTTGAGAAATAGTTGGTGTTCTTACAATAAGACCGTGAACTAGCCCCTTTACTTCGGTGATCACTTTACCGGGTATGTCATTGGTTGTAACTACTAAAATATCTGATTGGTATTGCATGATTATAAATTTCCTTTTAAATTTTTGACAGTAAATTAAATTATTTTGTTAGATTTTTAATGTTTTGTATTTAAATCTGAAATTCTAGTGTGCGTAGCACTTTAGTGATTATAACACAAAGCTTTTTTATTGAGTCTGGAGGATACGTGTAGTGTTTTGTGTGTGGTTATCTTTTACACCTGTCAAGCCCCCATTATTAGTACCAATCTAAATTAGACATTCTCCATATACCTCATTTCATATTGCATAGGCGTTAACCCATCCAATCTGTTGTGTGGTCGTTCATTGTTATATTCATCCATCCAG
>JACCDZ011763400.1_pt1 | contig 30934 bp, 23 predicted proteins | sample 7449551 | NCBI WGS metagenome assembly JACCDZ01 (sample SAMN15323452, study PRJNA562643) | freshwater metagenome | isolation source: river surface water | place: USA:Blue River Watershed | collected 2017-08-18 | reverse complement strand
CGAAGCTCCTGGAGTTGGTGCTTGCGCAACGTACGTAGAGCTTGCAAATGGAGCTCCTCCGTCTGGAATTCTTGCAGAAGCATTGTTTACTGTCGCTGTGGCCGCACCTTCATTGACCTGTGGTTGACCAGGAGTCAATGTTGAAAGTAACGTTGTTGCATCCACAACATCTGTTCCATAAACAAGCGCATCAAACAATACGGTTGCTGAAACAGCAGTTCCGTTTGGCCAAGCAGATACAGCCGCTTGATAAATAGCTACTCCATCCGCACCATTTTGCAAGGAGTTGCCATTGATAACAATATTCACATTGGCCACTGCTGCATTTCCAATCACAAAATAACCGGAAGCAGGAATGGTGCTTCCTGTAAGGTCAATTGCATTGTAAGAGGTATTTCCAGAGCCATTGAACATCACCAATACATGACCGTTCAATGACGCTCCTGGAGCACCTTTTAATTCGATGAACTCGGTTGCATCTGTTCCAGTTTGGTCGGCATCAATTTCATTGATCACCACTTGTGCTGATGCCGCCATGGACACCAACAGTGAAAACATTAAAATTATTTTTTTCATTTTACTAATTTTCGTTGTTTAAAAAGTTGCGGTTACAGATAAACTGAACCAACGAGGTTGTCCCACATATACTCCAGCTGAGTTGGCTGAAAAATCATTGTTCTTTTGGGTATACAGAGCATTTGAATCGTTGGTTCGGGCATCAGTGATAAATAAATCATTGAATACATTAAAAACACTTGCGCGGAAATCCCAACGGGTTTTCCATGCGTCCGTAATGCTGTATCCGGAGTGTATCTCCATTGTCCCGTATGAGGGAATTCTCCAAGAGTCTCTTCCTGCATTCTCTCCGTTCAGGAAGAAAGGATTGAAATCAGCATAGTAGCGATCAAAATAGGTATATCGTCCTTTGATGTAAGCACCGTTCTTCCACTCATAACGGAGCATCGCACCAAATTGAGTTTGCGCTGCATCACTGACGTGGACTCCACGAGCATCGTAAACAAATGTGTATGGAATTGGATTAGGCTCACCCGGATTGGCATACATCACATCACCATTATCATCTGTTACAAAAATTGTATCGCCTGAAGTCCATCTCCAATTGGCAAAAGAAGCCAACATCTCTAGTGTAAGGCGGTCTGTTAATTTCAACGCGGCATCCCATTCCAATCCTGCATGGCGAGCATTCATTCCTCGAACATTGACACTGACGTTAGATGAGGGATCAAGCGGATTGGGCACTGATAACCCGTATGGGTAAGGTTTGTTTTTCCAAATTGTATTGTAGGCATTTACATTCATTGCCAGCTTTGAAAATTTCCAATTCAATCCCAATTCAGTGCTCACGATTACTTCATTATGAATATTGCTGAACTTCTCATTGGCATTGGTATATACTTGGTTAAACTGTGGCGCTTTGTCCAAATAACCTCCATTTGCAAATACAGAGAAATTTTCGTCTACTGTATACTTTACACCCGCCTTGGTTGTGAACGTAGGTCGATAATACCAACCTGTGGTTTGATACTCTGCACCAGGCATTCCGCTATAAACAGCTTGATTGCCTACATAGAAAGTATCAATTGGTGACAATTCTCCAGCATTGTCCGGTAGTCCATAGCCGGTATTGTACAATTTCCCGCCAATTTCAATTTGTTTGGGTAAGAAATAATCCGTTCGCTTATATCCCGTGTAGGCTGCAGATGCACTAACAAATCCCACCCAACGCTTTTGGGTATATTCTACTTGCCCAAACAATCCGCCCCAACGGATAAATGCGTCATTGTTGTAATCAATGACATCTCCTTCGCGGGCAACAACATTTGGATTATTCGCATCGTATGAATCTCGATTCCAGTAATAGTCAGCCCCCATTAGGTCCTCTACTCTTCTGTAATGGCTTCCTTTGTATGAACGTAAATCAACCCCTCCAGAAACTGTCCAGTTCTCATTGATCTCATTGCTGTATGTACTCAACGCCCCATACCAACGGTGATTGTTCATACTTGATTTGACAAAATTACCCGCTACATAACGCTCGGTAGGAGAAATAAGTGAGTTAATATTATAATCTGGACCATTGAACAATGGGATCTTTGCTCCCCTATTTGAATCATACCATGACTGAATATTCAAAGTACCATCGTAGTTGTAATCTGCAGGTGTTGGATTATTCTGCCATCTTGATCCCCCTCCATTTCCTATAGATACATAAGCCACTGTAGAAAGGAAACTGTGCGAGTTGATACTCCAGACATCCTTCAAAGACATTTGCGGTTTGAAATAAAAATTTTGTCGCGCATTATACGGACGTGCGATGTCGACATTGATTTTTTCACCTTTGTATAAATCATATCGGGATAAATATCCCAAATCAGGATTGTAATTCACACCACCTTCAAAAATTGGTGCATTGGGATTGTTAGAATTCTGATAATACGTTGTTGGCGCACCTAATTCATTGGCCATCTCATGCGAGTACATCGCAACCGCATCGGTTCTGGTACGTTGACCATGTCTTTGAGGCGCTCCCAATGCATAAAAACTCAACAAGTGATTGCCTTGCTTTTTCTCAACCTTGAAAAATCCAAAAAATCCGCGGGTGTCGGTTCCATCCACCCAACCCTTTCCATCTTTCAAGGAAGCTGCAAATGAAAATGCCCAACCATTCTTCAATTTTCCAGTATTCATTCCGATGGATGTTCTACCAAATGCGCCAAAGGCATATTCTTGCTTGACTTGGATTCTTCTTTTGGACTCAATACCGCGTGTGATGATATTCATCGTACCACCCACTGCAGGAATAACCAATTTAGAAGCTCCCAAACCTCTTTGTATTTGTGATGTTTGGGTTACCAAATCCAAACCGAACCAATTGCTCCAATACACCGTACCGTTTTCCATGTCATTAACAGGAACACCATCCAACATTACTGCGACATTGGGACCAGAGAATCCTCTAATCGTTACACGCGCATCACCATCACCACCACCAGAACGCGTTGCATAAGCACCTGGCGTAGTATTGGCCAATGTGGCCATCTCACGACCTGACAACTCTTCATCAATTCGCTTCATATCGATATTCGAATAGGCCACTGGAACTTTTCTACCCACTGCCAAATCCGTAACGATTACCAATTCTTTTTGATTCTGCAATACCAACAACACTTCAACATTGGCTTCTCTGCTTCCGACAATAACGTCCACTACTTGCTCTACATAACCCACTGCAGAGAAATACAACTTTTGATTGCCATGTGGCATTTGCAATTTAAATTTCCCATCAATATCTGTGACCAATCCCTGATCCTTCTTTTCCCCCCAAACCACTACGGCTGAAGGGATGGTCTCATTGGTCAAAGCATCCTTCACTACTCCAGATACAGCTCCTTGCATTTGAGAAAAAGCGGTAACAGAAACGAAAACAAACAATATAGATAATAAACTTTTCATTGAATCGTAAGGAAAAAAAAGGGGCTTGCGCCCCTTTTGGTTATTTGATCAAATTCTTTCTTATTCGACTACCGTCTGACATACGTGCTTCAATCCAATACATACCGGAAGAAATTCCTTCTGCATTGAAACGTGTCATTCTGTCGTTCACATTGTATTGTGACGCAACCAATCTACCATTCATGTCATACATTAAAACTGACTCAATACCTGATTGAGCAACAATGCTGATCATTCCGTTTTGGATTGGGTTAGGGTAAACAGCCAATTGCAATTGCTCTCTTTCGTTAACACCCGCAGCACAATCGCATGTGTGGAAACCTAAGTTATCAAAAGTGTTGGCTGGTAGAGTATCATATTGCGCAAATACATCAAATGTTGATGGATTGGTAGTGATACCCGATGTAACATTTGACTTACGTAACATTGTATGGTCTTGAGAAGCATACAATGGAGCTCCAGTTGTATCTGTAGCATATGCGCTCCATCCACCGAAACCTGTACCTTCACCGATACGACCAAACAAGTCAACCAAAGTTTGACCTTGGTTTTTCACAATAGCCAATGCGTCATTTCCATTGAAGTACATCGCCCAAACACCATTGTCGTAAGTTGGGTTGGCAAAAAAATCACCAGCCGCCTGTAATTCATCCCATACTGGAGCTTCTAGACCAGTACCCAAGGAATCACGTTTGTCAAGAACAACCACCAACACATCGTTAGGCTGAATGGTCAACCCATCAAAATATGTGATATTCCCATAGGAAGCGCTTCCGTTTGAAAAACGTACGATACCGTATCCAGTCATATCCTTAGCAGTTCCTGTAGGATTGTAAATCTCAACCGCTTTATTGTTGCTCCATCCCTCTACAATTTCAGAGATGATCACTTCGTTACACTGAGCATTCGCGATAATCGCGGTAGCCATTGCAAATAAACTTAGTAAATGTTTTTTCATATTTTTTGGGTTAGCGTGCAAATGTATGAATGAAAACATATTTTTCGCATTGATTTAGATGTTAATCGTAAGGCATTTTTTCGTTAAGTCGGGCAACTTTTTTGTAGGATTGTAAATCTTTAGAATGATAATGACTGATTTAGAATTGGCAGAGCAATGTTTGTTGGGTAACCCCAAAGCTGAAAAGCTTTTGTATGAACGGTTTTCAGGGCAAATGTTCGCCATATGCAAGCGTTATCTCCCCAATCAACAGGAGGCTGAGGATGTATTTCATGAATCCATGATTTTGGCCTTTACCAAACTTAAATCATGGAGAAAGGAAGGTCCATTGGGTGGCTGGATTAGGAAAATAACGGTAAATCAATGCATCAATCACCTGAAGAAGAATAAAAAAATGTGGACCATCGAAAACGCAGATCTGTCAAAAGTGCATGACGCCTCGATTGACAACATTTTAAACCCACTGAACACTGCAGAAATACTGAAGTGCATTGCTGAACTACCATTGGGTTACAGAACGGTCTTTAATTTATTTGCCATTGAGGGTTTCTCTCATCAAGAAATTGCCCAACAACTTGGCATTTCAGAAAGCACTTCAAAAACGCAATTTTTAAAATCCAAACTTCGATTGCAACAGAAGATCGAAAAATTGGGAAAAATAGGTATATCATGAAAAAAGAAAATTGGATTTCACGTATTCAAGAGGCTGAAACCACACCACCTGCGGGTAGTTGGGAAAAAATTCAGTCCAAAAGAAAACTGAAAGTTAAACAGCAATGGTCTGCCGCTGTTGTTGCAGGAGCAATTGCCGTAGGTGCTATTTCTTGGTTGAACACTTCAACTCAAAATCCTGCACAAAATATTTTCGCTGAGAAAACGATTACTGCAGACCAAAAAGTAAAGACACCTGTTGAAATGGCTCAATCTATTGAAAGCAACCCTTTATCGATTTCATCGAATCAACCTATCCCAACAGCAACCAACGAAAACATTGAAAGCACATCCGAGAGATCCATTTCAATTGCAGAAAGTAATTTGAGCGGATTCCCATACAACGGCAAAGTAAACACCACTTCAGAATCTCGCCCTCGTGTTGCCAATCAAAGTACCGAAGTTTCGACCGAAGCTAGACCCAGCGAAATCCAAGAAAACAACCAGGTAAATAATGAGGAATTGGAAAGCACTTCAGAAGAAATCCCAACAACTTATCATATCGATTGGTCAATGGTTCCCAATCTATTCACCCCCAACAATGATGGACAGAACGACGTCTTTTCACCATTTGAGGGAATGCCCGATTGGACTGGGAAAAGCTGGAGAATCATTTTCGATGGAAACATTATTCAAACTCTCAGCGCTGATGAAAAATGGGATGGCAACAATGCTGCTGGCTTTGAGATGCCCGTTGGTCAGTATGTTGTAGAAGCGTTTTACGTTGAAAAGCCTCAATCCATTCAAATTCTAAAAAGGATGATGGTCGTTAAGTTGGTTCGATAAAACCTGCTTGAAATTCTTTGAAAATACCTCGGCACCTTTTTTATTTAAATGACTTGCATCGTAAAAAAGTGAGGAGTCTTTTACTTCAAAAGGCACTTCATGGTATTGTGTGATGGCCAAACCGTGTTTTTGGCAATACGCAATAATGGGTTGGAAGTTGTTTTGCTGTGCATATTCCGGGCATTGAAAGGCATGTACTTCAATTCCTCGTTTCTTGAGATCATTACAAAACGATACCAGAGACATCCAATTGTCTTGAAAAGGTTGAATCGTCCTTTTTCCCTCCTCATCGGGATTCTCGAACTTGGCGCTCCTGCCCTTCATCTCCCTGTACATACCCCATTTTAATCCTGCTCGATCTTCTTCCCAATCCGGTGCAAGTACTGCACCCCAATAGCGTCGAGCTTGCACCATTTTTGTCTGCAACGACACCAATGGTTTCTTTTTCCATGCATTCCATTCCCATTGGGCATCCATTAAAAAAGGAAAAGACAAAAGCGCGCGTTGCTCATACTCTGAATCCACAATCCATTTCTCCATGTGCGGCATGAATTGATTGGGGGCTAATTCAATCCAAACTTGCGTGACTTGTGGATTGCACGAAAGAATCCAATCCGCCTTCTTTATTGAATAATAAAAACACTCCCCTGACTTTCCGAGGTTCACATAATCATCCTGAACGCTCTCAATAATTGCACATTCAGGATGCGAATTTCCGATAATCAATACCTTTTTATTGGATAGCAAAGTAGGCTGATACCAAGCTGTTCTGATACTTGACATGGTCAACAAAAACATCAAAAGCATTGAAATGGGCAATGCAAAAAACAAGCTTATTTGTAGTAACCGTTTCATACTTCAGCTATTTTTCTTGCCATAACAATACGCTCTTCAGGATGAAAACCTAATCTATTTGTGTTGTCGTGATCTGACCAAAATTCTATTTCAAAATTTGAACGTTTGAGTCTATTAAAAAAATCCAGTCCATATAACCTTTTGTGATCAAACTGTCCAGTGATTTCCTCATAATTCAAATCTTCACTATCATCGGGAACTTCAATTGTCTCGTACATATACAATGACAAAGGCACTTGAAGAATGGCTAAACCTCCGGGTTTGAGTACCCGAAAAATCTCATTCAGTGCTTGTTGATCATTTTGAACATGTTCCAAAACATGATTGGCTATGACCATGTCCCAGGTATTGCTTTCAAACGGTATTTGCTGAACATCCATGGGCAATGTATCTGACGTGTAATGATATCCCGGAGCAAAGAAATCTCCCTTGACATATCTTTTGGTATTTGCATTTAGAAAACCAATCAGGTACGACTCTGGTGCAAAATGTAAAACGTCCGGCTTGGTATTCTCAAACATACTGTTCCAATGTTTTTCAAAAAAATGCCACATCAATCGATCGCGATCCGTAGCATGGCAAATTGGGCATCCTCTCTTTCTCCTTCCCGCTCCCACCATTTCATGTCTGTTGAAAACTTCATTACTCAGCCCCACCCAAATCCAAGTGCGAACATGCGCTGAACACAAGTTGCAATGGTGCTTCCGCCCCCAGTACCAAATTTGTTTGAGCAGGGTCTTCATAAATTTTTCCGAAGATAAGAAAGCCCTCAATATTATAGGCCTTTATCTTTACCACATGGCCAAAACGAAAACCGCTTTTTTTTGTAGAAATTGTGGACATCAATCGCCCCAATGGGCGGGAAAATGTCCCTCTTGCAGTGAATGGAATACTTTTGAAGAAGAGGTAGTGCAACGTGACAAGAACTCCGCAACCGCTGCGCCAAAGTTGAGTATCCATGCCCATCCTGCAAAAAAAGTAGAGGATTTAGAATCACAAATCTTTGAACGATATCCTGTCGTTGACCAAGAGTTACATCGCGTCTTGGGCAATGGTATTGTTCCCGGAAGCTTAATCCTTTTTGGAGGAGAACCCGGAATAGGAAAATCGACATTGCTGTTGCAGTTGGCCTTGCAACAAAATCATATTGAAGTACTATACGTTTCTGGTGAAGAGAGCGAGGAGCAGATTAAAATGCGTATCGATCGCGTTGGAATGAACAATCCCAAATGCTGGCTTTTGATGGAAACCAATGTCGAAAATATTGAAGCACACATTGCTCAAATAAAGCCCCAATTGGTCATCATCGATTCTATACAAACCTTGTATAGTCCAACAATAGAAAGCGCACAAGGAAGTGTTTCGCAAATTAGAGAATGTGCCACTCGACTTTTAAAAATTGCCAAACAAGACAATGTTGCCATTTTCATGATTGGGCACATTACGAAAGAGGGATCCATTGCAGGACCCAAACTTTTGGAACACATGGTGGACACCGTGTTGTTATTTGAAGGCGATCGACAGCACATCTACCGATTGCTTAGAACGACCAAAAACAGATTTGGTTCAACCAATGAAATGGGGATATACGAAATGCAAGGATCAGGATTGAGAGAAGTTTCAAACCCCAGTGAATTGCTCATTCAGCAACATACCAACGAACTCAGCGGCTCAGCTATTTCTGCGGCGTTGGAGGGTATGCGTCCCATGTTGATAGAGATCCAAGCTTTGGCGAGTACTGCAGTCTATGGAACCCCACAAAGAAGCACAACAGGTTTTGATCTAAGAAGATTGAACATGTTGCTCGCGGTACTTGAGAAAAGATGCGGATTTAGACTAGGTATGAAAGATGTATTTCTGAATATTGCTGGAGGTATGCGTCTTGAGGATCCCGGTATGGACTTGGCAGTCATCGCAGCAGTGATGAGCAGCAACGAGGACATCTCGCTTCCCGCTCAAACTTGCTATGCAGGTGAGGTTGGGTTAAATGGTGAGATACGTCCTGTATCCCGAATTGATCAAAGAATTGCCGAGGCTGCTAAACTAGGCATGAAGAAAATTATCATTTCGAAATTCAATAAAGAAGCCGCCAACAAAGAGATTGAAATCATCAAAGTGGGAAGGGTTGATGAACTTGTCAGTGTGTTGTTTGGATAGGCCGTATACTTTGACCTATGGCTTCTAAAAATTGAGGTGTAAAGATTTTTGCCCCTTTTACATTTAAATGTTCTCTGTCTAAAAACATTTCATCCCCTTTGATGTGATGTTGAAAATCGAGAAATGGGATACCTGGAAAATTCTGATTTCGCCATTCCGAAATAGACCGGTCACTCCTGTAATCCGCAGACGGGTGCATGGGACAGCGAATAAAAATAATCGCTATGTTTTTTGTTTGGCACCATTGAACAAATTCCTTGAGCGCACTGACATTGTCTTGATTCGGTTGAATCATCAATTCCCCACCAGTTCTTTTTACCGCTCTCAAACTGTCCAAACAATTTTGTTCATTGCCTTCAAACCCACCCCATTCTTTCATTTTGAAATATTCATGATTTGAGGCACTTGGTTTCTCTGATAACAAACGACGTTGCGCAATCAAATTTGACTGCACAAATAACAAAGGATCCTTTTTGAAAAGGTCAATCAGGTAATGTCCAGGCAAAATGGAATAGTACGACTTCATGGCTCGCTCGACATGTTCATTGTCCCATATCCAATTTTCCATAATTGGAGACAATTGACCCAAATTCAATTCTATCAAAACTGTATGAATGCTGGGATTGTTTTCCAATATCCACTTCCCTTTCATTACTTGGTAAAACCACGCTTCTCCTGATTTGGCCGCATGGACCATTGTTGGATCTTCGAGGATTGAGCAGGCCGGGTGCGAATCTCCCAACAACAATATCCTTTGATTGGGTTGGGCGATATACTTTCGGCTTGAATTGGTTCGATAAATATTCAAGAATGCCGTTGACACACCAATGATAAATAATCCTATGGTGAACAATATCAAAGTAGACAGCAACCTTTTGTTCATGATCAATAGTAATACAATCCTCCCCCAGTAGAAGACCGCTCAGCACCAGTGACTGAATGCAAGGCATTCACCTGCATTTCCCATCTAAGAACGCCTAAAAATGCAAAAATCAGCGCCTCTTTAAAATTGACCAATTTGCTATCGGGCACAACCCAATCCATGTCAGGCGCCATGACATTTAATCGATCCAAAAAAAGCCCATGATAAGCACCTCCACCTGTTACCAAAACTGTTCCCGTCCATCCCTTGACGACCTTGGCGATTTGCTCCGCCTCATGTTCCACAACTGTTGCCATCATGTCTACAACAGGAATAGCGTATTGTTTGAGTATCGGAATAAACTCTGATTCCAGCCATTCACGACCCAAAGATTTGGGCGGAGGCTCTTGATAAAAAGGCAAATCATTCAACGCATTGAGGAGTTCGATATTGACCTTACCCAAGCGCGAATTTTTCCCATCCTCATCGTATTGTAATCCCAAACGATTGGCCAAAATATTCAATGGAAGATTCAAAGGACAAACATCAAAAGCCAATCGTTCGCCATTGATTTCATAGGAGATATTGGCAAATCCACCCAAGTTCAGGCAAAAAGCATAATCCTTAAATAGCAATGCATCACCTATTGGAACAAGCGGAGCACCTTGGCCGCCATAGGCGACATCTGTTGACCGGAAATCGCCCAAGACCGGTAGTTGAGCCGCAACAGCCAAATTGGCTGGTGAACCCATTTGGTAAGTATATCCTAGCTGAGGTTGATGAAAGACAGTGTGTCCGTGTGAGGCGATAAAATCAACTTTACATTCTCGGTGCTCTTTCATCCACAAGGCCACCTGCTCACCCATCCAAGTTCCCCAATTCCTATCTGTCGCAATCAATTGCATGGCTGGCAATTGATCCAAATCTTGCAACTCCTTGCGTTGACCTTCAGAATATTTGATTGTTTCGGCTTCTAATATCTCAAAAGCCCAATGATCTCCCATCCAACGGAAATGGCAATAAGCCAAGTCCAAGCCATCACAGCTCGTGCCGCTCATTAATCCAATCACATGGTAATCTCTTGCCATCATGGCACAATGATATTTCACATTTGGCGAAGCGCAAAGATTTTTTTTTGTAAAGCCTTTATGGCTTTTCTTTGCATCCAATAAATTTCTCGAACAATGCACTTCGAATTAACTGAAGAACACAAAGCTGTTCAACAAGCCGCAAGAGAGTTTGCGCAAAACGTATTGAAGCCAGGGGTCATCGAAAGAGATGAGCACCAAAAATTTCCTGTAGAGGAAATCAAACAATTGGCTGAATTGGGATTCATGGGTATGATGGTTAGTCCAGAGTACGGTGGGTCAGGAATGGATACTTTGAGCTATGTTTTGGCGATGGAAGAAATTTCCAAAATCGATGCGTCGACTTCTGTTTGTATGTCAGTAAACAATAGTTTGGTGACTTGGGGATTAGAAGCTTTTGGAAATGAAGAACAAAAACAAAAGTTTTTGAAACCTTTGGCCAGTGGCGAAAAAATCGGAGCATTCTGTTTATCTGAACCAGAAGCTGGATCTGATGCCACTTCTCAACGCACTACTGCTGTTGACATGGGTGATTACTATTTATTGAATGGTACAAAAAACTGGATTACCAACGGTAACAGTGCTTCTACATATTTGGTCATTGCTCAAACAGATGTTGAGAAAGGTCACAAGGGAATCAATTGCTTGATTGTAGAAAAAGGCATGGAAGGTTTTATCATTGGAGCCAAGGAAAACAAAATGGGTATTCGTGCAAGCGATACGCATACGTTGATGTTCAATGATGTCAAAGTTCCAAAAGCAAATAGAATTGGAGAAGACGGATTTGGTTTCAAATTCGCTATGAAAACATTGAGCGGTGGACGTATTGGTATTGCAGCGCAAGCTTTGGGTATTGCAGCAGGAGCTTATGAATTGGCTTTGGCTTATTCAAAAGAAAGAAAAGCTTTCGGAAAAGAAATTTCAAAACACCAAGCCATCGCATTCAAGTTGGCAGATATGGCAACTGAAATCGAAGCTGCTCGTATGTTGGTATACAAAGCTGCTTGGTTGAAAGACCAGCACATGAACTATGACGAAGCCAGTGCAATGGCCAAGTTGTATGCTTCAACCGTGGCGATGAAGCACACTGTAGAGGCTGTTCAAATTCACGGCGGATACGGTTTTGTTAAAGAATACCATGTAGAGCGCTTGATGCGCGATGCCAAAATCACACAGATTTACGAAGGAACCAGCGAGGTTCAAAAAATCGTCATCTCAAGAAGTGTTTTGGGATAGTTATTTGGAAAGAATGATTCGCTGAGAGAAGTAATTTTCAAAGCGAACAACATACAAACCATTGCTGAGCGCATCCAATTGGATGCGCTCATTTTTTTGCACATACACATTCATCATTAATATTCCCTGTGTATTGAATACTTCTAAAACACCTTCACCTGTAGCACCTTGAATTTGGAAGGAACCAGAGGTTGGATTAGGGAAGATATTGAGCTCACTGGATACAAGCGTTTCAATCTCATTTGGGACATCTCCATCACAATTCTCATCAATGTTGTTGTCTGGAATTTCCAATGCAATGGGATTAATGGAAATATCCAAATCATTGCAGTCGCCGTCAATAAATGAATACCCCGTGATTAATTCAAGACAATTGTTGTCATAAAAAACATCACCAAATCCATCAAAATCTTCATCAATAAACCAATCAGAAAAAAGCAACCCATCGTCCGCAATTCCATTGCAATCATCATCAGTTCCATTACAAACTTCTGCCACTGGAAAAACACAGAGCACAAAATTCATATCAGTTGCCGTCGGATTATAATTGCAGGCAGCAGGGTCCAAACATCCCGAAATTTCAAATGGATCACAAACACCATCCATGTCTGAATCATTCAAACATAATCCTTCGCAATTATAAAACTCAATGGGAAAATCACATGCGCCAGAGTCTGTAGCAGCAGGATTGAAATTACAAGCCAACGGATTCTGACACCCTTGAATTTCAAAAGAGTTGCAAATGCCATCCTCATCTGAATCAATCAAACATTGACCTTGACAATTGTATCCCTCAGATGGAAATTGACAAACTCCTGAATTGGTGGCGTTTGGATTATAGTTACACGCAGCAGGTGAAAAACAACCTTCAATTTCTAATTCATCACAAATGTCATCGCCATCTGTATCATGGATGCAAGTTCCATCACAATTGTAAAATTCAATGGGTAAAATACAACTTCCGGAATCCGTTGCAAGCGCATTAAAATTACACGACGAGGGATTTTGACAACCTGTAATTTCAAATAAGTTGCAAATACCATCCGCATCAGTATCCAACAAACATTGCCCCAGACAATTGTATCCAACAAGTGGAAACTGGCAGGTACCGGGATCCGTTGCCAAAGGATTGTAATTGCATGCCGCGGGAGAAAAACAACCTACAATCTCGAGTTCATCACAAACGTCATCTCCGTCATCATCATTTGTACACGACCCATCACAATTGTAGAATGCCGCTGGGTAATTGCAAACAGCAGGATCAGTTGCAACCGGCGAAAAATTACAAGCTAGCACATCCTGACAACCTAAAATCTCAAACGCATTACAAATACCATCATTATCCGTATCCAACAAACATTGTCCTAAACAATTGTATCCTGCCACCGGATAATCACAATTGCCAGGGTCCGTTGCAGAAGAATTAAAATTACATGCCGAAGCATCTTGACATCCCAAAACTTCAAATTCGTTGCAAACCCCATCGCCATCATCATCGGAAGTACAACTCATGTCGCATTCAAATCCAGGTTGTGCATAAATACAATTAGAACTATCCGTTGCCAATGCATCATAATTGCAAGCCGTGATATCCACACACCCCGCTATTTCCAACTCATTGCATATTCCATCCGAATCAAAATCATTGACACAAAAGCCTTCACAATTCAAAAAAGCAACTGCATAATTACAAACACCAGAATCGGTAGCCAGCACATTGTAGTTGCATGCACTTATATCTTGACAACCAACAAGCTCCTGCTCATCACAAACACCATCTCCATCTTCATCATTCAGACATTGATTATTGCAATCCAAAAATAAATTGGCATATATACAAAGGCCCGAATCAGTGGCATTCATCAAAAAATTACATGCCGTTTCATCCTGGCAACCCATGACCTCTAACTCATTGCAAATACCGTCTCCGTCAGCATCAGAAATACAAGTTCCTTGACAATTCAAATAAGGCAAGGGATATATACAAGCTCCTGGATCCGTTGCAGCGAAATTATAATCACACGCCCATACATCTTGGCAACCGATAATCTCTTGTTCATTACAAACACCATCTCCGTCTGAATCATTGATACAAATTCCATTGCAATTTAAAAACTGTTGAGGGTATGAACAACTTGCCGCGATATTGGCATTGACGTTATAATTACATGCCGCAGCATCCATACATCCACTAATAGGATCAGGCCATGTAAAATTCGTAATTCTCAATGTTGAAGCACCATAGGCATCATCATTGGAAAAAATGGCGAAACCAATTGTGCTTCCAGCAGTTGCATAAAAAGAAATATTTCCGGTAGCTGAAACCGCAGGATTCCCTTCTGTAATGGGTTGATAAAAGGTATTGATATAATACGCCGCATCTTCATACAAAGCGTTATCTAAAGTAGTATGCTGCCAAGAAAAACTATAGATGCCTGAGACTGGCGCAACCATTGTCACTTTGGTTTCGACCAACATAAATGAAATGGCATTGCTCCCCTTAAGGGTTAACATCGAAGTGGTAAATGTGCGCAGTCCATTTCCTCCTGCATCTTGATAAAAAGTCCAGTTATTGGAAGCGTGAGTTCCTGAGAAACCACTTCCCGCTTGAGAACAAAAAGGAATGAAAAGAAACAAAAAAGCCGCTATGTATGACAACACCTTCATAACGGAAAGATACGAATTGTTCTAGAAGAACTATAAAAAACCAAGTTCCAATTGAGCCGCCTCAGACATCATGGATTTGTCCCATTGAGGGTCCCAAGTTATTTCAACTTTACAATCAGAAACTCCTGGTGTTTCTTTGACTTTAGATTCGACTTCAGGAGGAAGCGTTTCTGCCACTGGACAGCTAGGCGAAGTCAGGGTCATAGCAATGATTACCTCGCCATTGTCTTTTACATCAATACCGTAAATCAATCCCAACTCGTAAATATCCACCGGAATTTCAGGATCGTAAATGGTCTTTAATGTCGCGATAATATCCTCTGTCAATTTCTCTCTGTCCATACTCATTGCATTAATAAACCGTAAGTCTTTATTTGTTTGATCATTGCCGCCAAACCATTGCTGCGCGTAGGCGACAAATTCTCCATCAATCCTATCTCTTTTAAAAACTCCATGGGCGCATCGACGATATCTTGTCCTTTTTCGCCCTCAAATATTCGAACAATCAAACTCACCATTCCCTTGGTAATGATGGCATCACTATCACCTTCAAAATGCAAAGTACCATCTGCATTTTTAGAAGCTGAAATCCATACCCTTGATTGGCAACCTTTGATCAAATGATCATCATTCTTCAACTCTTCAGGTAATGTTTGCAAATCCTTTCCCAACTCAATGATGTACTCATACTTTTCCATCCATGATGGGAACATGGCAAACTCTTCTATTAATTCTATTTGCTTCTGCGCAATGCTCATGACAACATTTTAAGGGTTTTGTCCAAAGTCAATTTGAATCGATTTACATCTTCTTCTGTATTGTACAATGAAAAAGATGCACGCGCACTTCCCGGAAGATTCATCGATTCCCATAGTGGCTGTGTGCAATGGTGTCCTGTGCGAATAGCAACTCCTTGTTGATCCAACAAAGCACCTATATCACCCGCGTGTATTTGAGGATGAGCAAATGAATACAAAGCCACCCGATTCGTGGCCATTCCAATCCACTGCAATTCTTGATATGATTGAACAACATCCGTCATCCATATTTTCTGCTGTTCCTCAATTCCTTGAATCAGGTCCCATCCCAAATTGCCCAACCAACGCAAGGCTTCACCCAAAGCAATGATACCCTCTATATTGGGCGTTCCTGCTTCAAACTTAAATGGTATATCATTGAACGTAGTTCCGGAAAAACTCACTTTATCGATCATCTCTCCACCGGAACGATAGACATGCATGTCACGGAGTACAGTTGCATCTCCATACAACACGCCAATTCCTGTCGGTCCAAAAACTTTGTGTCCTGAAAAAACCAACCAATCACATTTCAACTCCTGCACATTTATTGGGAAGTGACAAATCGCTTGTGCTGCATCTATCAATACTTTGGCGCCATTATGCTTGGCTATGGTAATCATATCCTGAACTGGATGTACAACTCCTGTCGCATTGCTTACCCAACCAACTGCAACCAATTTGGTTCGCTCATTTAGATAACTAGCGTAATCATTTACCCAAGTTCCATCTTCATTCAAAGGAATGACTTTCAAAACTGCCTTTGTCCTTTTGCACAACTCCTGCCAAGGTACAATATTGGCATGATGCTCTGAGGTAGAAATCAATATCTCATCTCCTTCTTTCAAATTCAAATCACCCCACGCATAAGCAACCAAATTGATTCCATCCGTTGTGCCTTGGGTGAAAATAATTTCTTCACTTGCCTTTGCACCAAGAAAGCTTCTTACCAATTCTCGGGACTCTTCCATTCTCGCAGTAGCCATATTGGCCAAGAAATGCGCACCACGATGCACATTGGAATTGTACTGCTGATAATATTCTTGAATACAAGCAATAACAACTTCGGGCTTCTGAGAAGTTGCCGCATTGTCCAAATAGACCAACTCATTCCCTCTAATCTTTTGGTGCAAAAGAGGAAATTCCTTTTTTAGACGATTGATCTGCTCGTTAATACTCATATTTCATCTGCGATAATACGACCGCGCTTTGCAAGCTCATTTTTGACAAATGTCACAACATTTGAATTCTGTGAACGATCAATCACCTCGTTGACATAAGCGGAAACCAATAGTTGCTTAGCACCTTCCGCACTTAGACCTCTTGCTCGCAAATAAAACAATGCTTCCTCATCAAACTGACCCGTAGTTGATCCATGGGAACATCTCACGTCATCCGCATAAATCTCCAACTCTGGTTTGGTATCTATCACCGCCTCATCACTCATCATGATGTTTTTGTTGCTTTGGTAGGCTTCTGTTTTTTGCGCGTCACGGCGAACAAAAACTTTTCCATTGAAAACACCTTTCGATTGATCGTACAAAACGCCTTTGTACAATTCATTGGATGTGCAATGTGGAACTTTGTGATCGACTATTGTATGATTGTCTACAAACTGTTGTCCGTGGGGAAGATAAAATCCAGCCAAATTCGCATGACCACCCTCTCCATTCAAAGTCATCATCAAATTGTTTCTGACCCAACCACCATCCAAAGTATGGGTTACCACATTGCAGTAACTTCCTTTGGCTTGGTCTACATTGATATCTAGCACTTGATAATGTGCAACATCGTTGTCCTGAATCACATCAACATCCACGCGCGCATTTTCTTCCAACAATACTTGAATCACACCGTTACAAAACGAAGCGTCTTTTCCTTCAAAATGAAAAACAAACTTCGCATGACTATTTGATTTCGCTGTAATTAAAATTCGGGGCTGTGTCCAGGTATCCTGACCATTGGTTTTGATGACAAACTGAAAAGCTTCATCCATATTTTCGTTGGCCGGAATTGCAATGGACCAAGCACCTGTGCAATATGCTGCATTGAGAACGGAAAAAAAAGCTTTACTCGTTTCACCGGTCAATTCATTTACCGCTTCAAACTCTGGATCACTCAATACTTCAGCTGCTGACAATTTCCAATTGCCTTGGGCCAACTTTTGTGTACGGGTATATTTCCATTCCTCCAATCGCGTGTGCGGAAATTCCATTCCGCTAATCAAGGCCTTTGAATCATTGGCTAGAGCACCCTCAATGGTTTTTTGATCGCCATTAAGAGCAAGCCATTTGTCCAAAGTCGACAATTTGGTTGTTTCCATTATGCCACCGTTTCTTTGATCCAATCGTAACCCTTTTCTTCCAATTCCATTGCCAACTCCTTGGTACCTGTTTTCACAATTTGTCCTTTGTACAAAACATGAACGACATCTGGAACGATATAATCCAACAGACGTTGGTAGTGCGTAATTACAACAAAAGAACGCTCAGGTGAGCGCATTGCATTTACACCTTGCGCAACAATGCGCAATGCATCAATGTCCAATCCAGAATCTGTTTCATCTAAAATGGCCAACTTGGGCTCCAACATGGCCATCTGAAATACTTCGTTGCGCTTCTTTTCTCCTCCGCTAAATCCTTCGTTCACCGCACGATGCGCCAACTGCCCGTCCAATTCAACCAAAGCTGAACGTTCTTTGACCATTGCCAAGAAATCTTTTGCACTCAATGGCTCCAAGCCACGGTGTTTTCTCATTTCACCAACTGCCGCTTTCAAGAAATTCATATTGGACACACCCGGAATTTCAACAGGATATTGAAAGGCCAAAAACAAACCTTCGCGAGCCCTTTCTTCAGGCGCCATCTCCAATAGGTTCTTGCCATTAAAAACAACTTCACCGCCTGTCACCTCATAATCTTCACGACCCGCCAAAACGCTAGCCAATGTCGATTTACCTGAACCGTTTGGTCCCATTATCGCATGAACCTCACCTGGCTTTACAGTCAAATTCAGTCCTTTTAAAATTTGCTTCTCTCCAATAGAAGCTTGTAAATTTTTAATTTCAATCATGGTCATAATCTTTATCCAACGCTACCCTCCAATGAGATGGCCAAAAGCTTTTGCGCTTCTACCGCGAACTCCATGGGTAACTTGTTCAATACTTCTTTTGCATATCCATTCACAATCATGCTGATGGCCTGTTCTTCGTCCAATCCGCGCTGCAAACAATAAAAAATTTGATCTTCTCCAATTTTTGAAGTCGTAGCCTCATGCTCTACTTGGGCACTAGAATTATTGACTTCTATATACGGGAATGTATGTGCTCCACTCGTATCTGTCATCAACAAAGAGTCACATTGCGAAAAATTCCTCGCATTGTGCGCACCAGAATTGATCTGCACCAATCCTCTGTAACTATTGTTGCTGAAGCCCGCACTAATTCCCTTTGATATGATGGTACTGTGTGTATGCTTACCGATGTGAATCATTTTGGTTCCAGTATCCGCCTGTTGATGATGATTGGTAACAGCAACTGAGTAAAACTCACCCACACTGTAATCACCTTTCAGAATACAGCTTGGATATTTCCACGTAACTGCTGATCCTGTCTCAACTTGCGTCCAAGAAATCTTGGATTTGTAACCGTCACACAAACCTCTTTTTGTTACAAAATTGAATACTCCCCCCTTTCCGTCTTTGTCTCCAGGATACCAGTTCTGAACGGTACTGTATTTAATTTCTGCTTTTTCCAAGGCTACCAATTCTACAACTGCAGCATGCAATTGATTCTCGTCGCGTTGTGGTGCAGTACAACCTTCCAAATAACTCACATAACTTTCCTCATCTGCAATCAAGAGCGTTCTCTCAAACTGACCTGTTCCCGCTTCGTTGATTCGGAAATACGTGGAAAGTTCCATGGGACAGCGCACACCCTTGGGGATGTAGCAAAAAGATCCATCCGTGAAAACCGCTGAATTCAACGCTGCATAAAAATTATCGGTTCTAGGAACAACTGTTCCCAAATATTTTCTAACCAAATCTCCATGCTCTCTTACTGCCTCACTGATAGAGCAAAAAATGATTCCGAGCTCGCCCAGTTTTTCTTTGAATGATGTGGCAACCGAAACCGAATCCATCACAAAGTCAACTGCAATTCCATTAAGACGCTTTTGCTCATCCATAGAGATACCCAAACGATCCATCGTTTTTCTCATCTCCGGATCGATATCATCCAGACTCTCGTACTTCGGCTTTGACTTGGGTGCTGAGTAATAAGATATGGCCTGAAAATCGGGCTTATCATAATGAACATGCGCCCATGTAGGCTCAGTCATTTTCTGCCAAATTTTAAATGCCTCTAATCTCCATTCTAACAACCACTCGGGCTCCTCTTTCTTCTTGGAGATGATTCGAATAATGTCTTCACTTAACCCAGCAGGAATCTTATCCGACTCGATATTGGTTGTGAATCCAAACTCGTACTCCTTGCCCGTTATTTCATCTAGTATTTCCATGACTATATCGAGAAACTTTCACCACATCCGCAAGTGCGAGATGCATTTGGATTATTAAAAACAAAACCTTTTCCGTTCAAGCCGCCAGTGTATTCCAACTCCGTTCCAATGAGGTACAAGAAACTCTTGCGATCAACAACAACCTTTACTCCATTGTCTTCAAACACCTGATCACCCTCTTGCATAGTTTGGTCAAATTTCAATTGATACATCAAACCGCTGCATCCTCCACCTTCTACTCCTACACGAACAAATGAATTCTCAGGATGACTTTCATCCTGCATCAATTTGGCCACTTGTGCTTTTGCACTCTCTGTTACTTTTATCATAATTCGTTATTTAGAATTTTTCTAAATAGTTTTCTCGTCGCAAAAATACACCTTTTAAGGGATTGACAAAAAGAAATACCTTTCATAACATAAAACCTTTGAAAATTTAAAAGGTTCGGGCTTTGTTATATTTGTTGAATGAAGACCAATTTCCCTATTATTCATAGTTTACGCGGCCTCACAGCAATCGGCATTTGTCTCTATCACTACATATGCTGTACCGTAGGCTACATCAATGGTGGAATCATTTTCGATGCCGTTCACATGCTTTCGAATACAGTTCAGATTTTCTTTATTATTTCAGGCATGGTTATTCCCATTTCTATGATCATCGGGAACTATCAATACAAACACTTCTTTACCTTTCTTTGGAAGCGCACTTTGCGCATAGAGCCGCCATATATCGTATCCATGATTGTTGGTATGATTTATTTGTGGGTTCGAAATTTTGTTCCTGGCTCTGCGCCTGTCGATCTATTTCCAACTTGGCAAGAAATTCTGCTTCACTTGGGTTACTTGATTCCTTTTTTTGAGAACATGCGATGGATCAATCCTGGCTACTGGACTTTGGCCATCGAATTTCAATACTATCTCATACTTGCTTTGATATTCCCGCTGGCCATGAGCAGCAAATTAATACTACGTGGGTTATTCTATTTCATTCTATTGGGAATGCCCTTTGCCTATACAAACAACGACTGCTTTACCGGTTGGGGAGCTTATTTCCTACTGGGTTTGATTTACATATTGCATTATTTCAAGCGGGTCTCTTTGGCTGAATTTATAACAATTTCAATTGCTGCCTCAGCCATTACTTTGGTGCATCACCACTGGTTGATCCTAGCCATTGCTTGGGGAACCATTTTGCTGGTTTACTTCTTTCAAGATTGGGAAAACAAATTCACACATTTCTTCGGAAACATCAGCTATTCATTTTACTTGCTTCACAGCGTCGTTGGGGCTTCCATCATCAACTTCTTAAGTCATCGATTCACCATTTGGTGGGAAAAGCCATTGGTCATAGCAATAGGATTTCTGGCTTCTACGATTGCTGCACATTACTATTTCCAATGGATTGAAAAACCCTCAATGGGCTGGAGTAAAAAAATCAAATACAACCGATGAATAGAAAGGAATTTTTAATCACCACTGGCTTGGCAAGCGCTGCATTGGCGAGCCACGCTTGGCTGCCAGGTATGGTGCCTAAGGAAAAAATTAGACTGGGCATCATCGGCACTGGGGCAAGAGGGCAAAGTCATATCGACGAACTTTTAAAAAGAAATGATGTCGAGATAATATCCATTGCAGATCCCGATAAAAATTGGGCCATCCCTGCTGCATTAAAAATATTTGATCAATACAAACAGAAAAAACCACAGATATTTGATAATGGTTCAGAAGACTACCACAGACTTTTGGATGACAAAAATTTAGATGCTGTTATCATTTGCACACCATGGGAGTGGCATGTGAAGCAAGGAATTGCTGCACTCAAAGCCGGAAAGAAAGTTGGAATGGAAGTAGCAGGAGCCATGAACATGGAAGAGTGTTGGTCCATTGTCGAAACCGTTGAAACAACTGGTGTTCCCCTAATGTTTCTTGAGAATGTTTGCTACAGACGAGATGTGATGGCCGTTTTGAATATGGTCAAGCAAAATGTTTTTGGCGAACTGCTTCATTTGCAAGGCGGCTACCAGCATGACTTGCGCGCAGTGAAATTGAACGATGGGAAATCTCCCTACGGAAAAGGCGTTGAATTTGGAGACAACGGGATTTCAGAATCCAAATGGAGAACCCTACACAGTGTCAATAGGAATGGCGAACTTTACCCTACACATGGCATTGGACCTATCGCCATGATGACGGATATCAACCGTGGAAATCGATTGCTCTCGTTGACATCCATTGCAACCAAATCAAGAGGTCTACACAAATACATTGCTGATCAAGCCGGGTTGGATCACCCCAATGCCCGTGTAAATTTTCAACTGGGCGATATCGTTACAACCATGTTACGCACGCAAAACGAAGAGTCAATCATCTTGATACACGACACCTCTTCTCCCCGACCCTATTCCCTCAACTTCCGGGTTCAAGGAACACAAGGATTGTGGATGGATGATTTGCAGCAGATTCACATCGAAGGCAAAACATCTCCTCACCGCTGGGAAAGTGACACCCAATGGATGGAAAAATATGACCATCCATTGTGGCAGAAATACAACGAAGCAGCAAAATCTGCAGGTCACGGCGGCATGGACTTTTTTGTACTTAATGCGTTTGTTGAATGTTGCAAGCACAATGTAGAATTCCCCATTGATGTATACGACATGGCCACTTGGTCATGTATCACTCCACTATCGGAAAAAAGTGTTTCCGAAGGAGGAAGCAAACAGGATATCCCAGATTTCACCAAAGGAAAATGGAAGACACGACAGAATGGTTTTAATAACCGAATAGAATACTGAAACAACTTATTTTCGCGAACGATTTAAAAGCAAGATGGAATACAATTTTCAAGACATCGAAAACAAATGGCAAGCCCGCTGGAGAGCGCTCGGAAGCTACCGTGTGAAAGAAGACACGAACAAAAAAAAATATTATATACTCGACATGTTCCCATACCCCAGCGGTGCGGGATTGCATGTTGGTCACCCACTTGGCTACATTGCCAGTGATATTTTTGCCCGATACAAACGCCATCAAGGTTTCAATGTTTTGCATCCAATGGGGTACGACAGCTTTGGATTGCCTGCAGAACAATATGCCATTCAAACGGGACAACACCCGGCCATCACTACAGAAAAAAACATTGCACGTTATCGCGAGCAATTGGACAAAATAGGATTCAGTTTTGATTGGGACAGAGAAGTAAGAACCAGTTCGCCCGAATACTACAAATGGACTCAGTGGATTTTTAAAACCATTTACAATTCTTGGTTCAATGAAACCACACAAAAAACCGAGCCCATTGAAACCTTAATCGAGGCTTTCAATCAAAACGGAAATTACAACGTTAACCTAGCTTGTGACGAAAATTGGCACAAATCACTTTTGGAATTAAAGAACAACAATGGTGAGCCTATGTTTTTCTTTGGTCACGATTGGAATGGTGATTTCTCTTCTACCGACTGGAATAGTTTGAACGAAGAGCAGCGCTATCATTTGCTGATGTGCTTCAGATTAACCTACTTGGCCGACTCAATGGTTAACTGGTGTCCTGCATTGGGTACAGTGCTTGCCAACGACGAAATCAAAGATGGCGTGAGCGAACGCGGCGGACATCCTGTTGTACAGAAAAAAATGAGACAATGGTCGATGAGAATTTCTGCTTTTGCTGAACGACTATTAAACGGATTGGACACCATTGATTGGCCCGAAAGCATCAAGGAAATCCAGCGCAATTGGATTGGCAAATCAGAAGGAGCGACCGTGTTTTTTGATATCGAAAATCACGCCAATCAAATTGAAGTTTTCACTACCCGTCCTGACACCTTAATGGGGGTTAGTTTCTTGACCTTGGCTCCTGAGCATCCTCTGGTGCATCAAATTACCACAGACAATCAAAGACCATTTGTCCAAGAATATGTAGAAAAAGCTGCTTTGAAAAATGAACGCGATCGTCAAGTTCAAAGCAAAGAAATGTCAGGTGTTTTCACTGGTGCATATGCGATACATCCGTTCACGAACAAGCAAGTTCCTATTTACATCGGAGATTATGTCTTAGCCGGATACGGAACTGGAGCCGTAATGGCCGTTCCAGCAGGTGACCAACGTGATTGGGATTTTGCGAAGCACCACAATATCCCCATGGTTTTGATTTTTGAAAACCATGATGCGACAGAAAGTGCATGTACTTCCAAAGAAATTCCATTGATCAATTCAGATTTTCTAAATGGATTGTGTGGCTCAACTGCATTCAATAAAATGATTGAAGAGCTGCAGAAGATTGGATATGGCGACCGTAAGGTAAATTATCGCTTGCGCGATGCTGTATTCAGTAGACAGCGATATTGGGGCGAGCCCTTCCCTGTTTATTTCAAAAACGGAATGGCTGAAATGATTGACGATCAAGTATTGCCTGTTACCCTTCCTGATGTTGACAAGTACTTACCTACAGAAGATGGTGAGCCTCCCTTGGCACGAAGCCAATGGAAGTTTGACAATCAATACAACATGGAATACAACACCATGCCCGGATGGGCAGGGTCGTCTTGGTATTTCCTTCGTTACATGGATCCACAAAACCAAGAGTTCATTGCATCAAAAGAAGCTATGAATTATTGGGGACAAGTAGATTTGTACATGGGTGGCGCTGAGCATGCGACAGGACATCTACTCTACTCACGCTTTTGGACGATGATCCTTCACGATCTTAACCACGTTCCTTTTGGCGAACCCTTTTACAAAATGATTAACCAAGGGATGATTTTGGGAAGATCATCATTTGTGTATAGAATCAAAGACACCAACAAATTCGTCTCTGCTGATTTAAGAAAAGAGTATACCACACAACGATTGTATGCAGACATCAGCATGGTAGACAATGACAAGCTCGATACAGCAGCATTTAAAAATTGGTTGCCCGAATACAACAACGCAGAGTTTGTTTTAAACGACAAAGGCGAATATCTATGTGGATTTGAGGTTGAAAAAATGTCCAAGTCCAAATACAACGTCCAAACGCCAGATGAGTTGGTAGAAAAATTTGGTGCTGACACTTTGCGATGCTATGAGATGTTTTTAGGTCCTGTTGAACAAAGCAAACCATGGGACACCAAGGGTATCAACGGCGTTCACAATTTCTTGCGTAGAATGTCCCGATTGTACAAAAATGACAACGGCGAAATTTTGGTTCAAAATATTTCAGCAGAAAAAGTATCGATGCAAACGTTGCATCGCACCATCAAAAAAGTATCCGATGACTTGAACCGTTTCTCTTGGAATACTGTCGTGAGTAGCATGATGATTGCTGTGAATGAACTAACCGAACAGAAATGCCATTCGGCAGAAGTGCTCGAAAAAATGGCCATCCTACTCTCCCCTTACGCGCCTCATTTGGCGGAAGAATTATGGTCCATCGTTGGACACGACGATAGTGTTTTGGATCAGCCATGGCCTGTTGCGGAAAACCAATATTTGGAAGATGACACATTCTCATATCCCGTTTCATTTAATGGAAAGATGAGATTCAACATTGACTTGGATGCCAAAATGAATCCCAAAGACGTTGAGGCTGCGGTGATGGCACATGAAAAAACAGCGCACTACTTGGAGGGCAATACGCCCAAGAAGATCATCGTTGTACCCAAGCGAATCGTTAACATTGTCATGTAAATGAAACAAGCGCGCTGGATATTACTACTACTTATTCCTGGAATGCAAATGAGCGCTCAGGATGAGTTGGGTATAGCTGGCAGTACTAGGGCTCCTGTAAACACAGTATATTTCAATCCCGCATCCATTGCGGATTCCAGAACTTTTATAGACGTAGAATTATCTGGAGTCAATGCTTTTGCTTTTAATAATTTGGCATTCGTCGGCAAGGAAGATTTCTCCCTGACTGATTATGGAGGAATTGGAAATATCCAGTACAACCACAACAAAAAAAAGTACACGGCCAAAGTGAATGCCACATACAGAGGTCCTTCATTTACAGCCAACTGGAAAGAACATGCTTTTGGTGTGCATACTGGCGTTCAGGTAATGGCTGACATTCGCAAACTTCCCAACGCTACGAGTTATTTGATCACAGATGGTTTGGATTATCTACCACAAATCGGTCAAACCCAAACGGTAGAAAAAATGAGATTAGGGTTGTTGGCCTATGGCTATGTCGGCATCTCTTATGCCACGATCGCATACCGATGGGACAACGCGATATTGTTGGGAGGAATCACCGTGAATCGTTTGTTATCTCCAGGAGCTTTTGGAGGACGATTGGATGAGTGGACGTATACACTTCAGGATAGCTCAAAATTGGTTACCCAATCGCTAAATGGTGAAATGGCTTTCAACTCATTTGGAAATGGATTGATCAGCGGAAAAGGATGGGGTGTTGATATTGGTGCAACGTACAAAAAAAGAACCAAGGGAAGTTTCGGTTACACCCCATGGAATCCATGCACTGATGGGAAGTACGAATACAAAGCTTCTATCGCTTTATTGGATTTTGGAAGTGTTAAGTTTAAATCTCCTTATTATCGCTACACCTTTGACAATACTACCGGAGGTAACTTCAATGGCGGTGGTGGCACACATTGGGATGAGCCCGCAAGCGCTGACACCACAATTGCAAATGGATTTGGTGCTACTGCCAATACATCGGGATCTAAATTGAAAATGAAATTGCCTACTGCTTTAAGTGCGCAATTGGACTATCATGTTCATCGTAAATTGTATGCGATGGGGGCATTGACTTTGGCCTTTCCATGGAAGAACAAATTAGGTATTCAGCGTGCAACGTACTTGGCGGTAGTTCCCAGATGGGAAAGCGCGAATTATGAAATCAGTTTGCCCATTACATTGTATGAATTCAAAAAGCCAATGGTCGGTTTGGCATTTCGTGTAAGAAGTGTCATCATAGGAAGCGATTACTTGAATGCATTTCTCTTCAATGGCAATTTATATGGCGCCAACATTTACGTTCACATAAAAGTGGCCCTATTCAAGCATCCCAAGTGCAAATCTTCCACCAGTGGGGGAAGGGCTGACTTCACCAAGAGAAAGACAAGACCAGTGCGTCAGGCGCCGAAGAGCCCAGTTCCTTGTCCAAGGTTTTAACAACAAAAAATATATACCAATAAAAAAGGGAGCTCCGTTGAGCTCCCTTTCTTTTCGTTAGTAAATCAAAGATTACTTCACAACCACAAACTTGATTGCTTGCGTTTGAATACCATTGTTCATACGAACAGTGTACATACCAGCAGCAAGAGACTCATTGAAAGAAATTGTCTTAGCACCATTTCCTTCTACAGTCCAATTCTCAGACTGGATCATACGACCAGCACCATCCAAAATCTGAACGTTCAACATACCTTCGAAATCGTTAGCATAAAGAACAATCTCAGAACCAGCATTTGGATTAGGATAAGCAACAAAAGATGCACCACCCATAGCTACTGCTTCAGAAGTGAAAGCTGATTGCTCCAATGGCATTCCAGCAAATCCAATTGTTTGAACACAATTAGCAGATGTATTGAAAGCCGTGTAAGATGCATTGTCCAAGTGCTTAGCACGAACCTTAACATCATACTTTTGACCGTTAGCGATACCTGTTACTGAAGACAAACCGATGATTCTTGAAGCATTAACTGCTCCATCAACAGAAACTGGCAAACCAGCTGAAGGCAATACTTGAGTGAATTCCCAATTGTAGTTCTTAACACCACAAACACCACGGTTAGTAGCCAAAGAGCTGTTAATTGATTTGAACACTGGACATTGGTCTGATGTACGAACTTGCAATGCAGCTTCAGAGCTCATTGTGAAAGTTCCCAAAGTTGTTCCTGAAACAACAACATCATTCATGTTTCCGAAAGCGTCAGCCAAAGAATAAGCTACGTCAACAGTTACATATTTGGTTTGGCTAGCTCCAGAGAAGTTAGCTGGGAAAATACGACCCAATTGAGCAACAGTTCCTGATGGAATGGTATAAGAGAAATCAGGAGTACCATTTACATCAGCAGATGTCAAACGGTTCACAGTATAAGTAACAGCACCAGTTCTGTAAGCAACTTTAAAGTTTTGACAGTTGTTGGTGAAGTTGTTGGTATTGTTTGTATAAACAGCGATGTCCATTGCACCACCACGGATGTAGGCGATACGCAAAGAAGCGGTACCAGGAGTACTATTGTTGTTTCTTACCAAAACATAATACTCTTGACCTACAGTCAAATCAGTGTAGTACAAAATCTCACTTCCACCGTCAGCATTCAAGCTACCAACGTTCCCAGGATGTACATCGTTTTCTGAAGCCAAAGCAATCAATTGAACACCTGATGTTGCAGGAGCATCAAATAAAGCCAAATCATTGTCATCACTAACTGAAGCAGAACCAACCAAAGAGATACGTACGGCAGGTTGAGCTGCAGTAAACTTGTACCACATATCCAAACCAACACCAGCACTTTCTACAGTGTTAGTACCCTGAGATAGATCAACATTCAAAGAAGATTGAGATCCAACTCCGAAAGTACTTACGTTAGTAACGTTAGTAGCAGTCAAACCTGAAGTACAAGTTAAATCAGCACCTGAACAATCTTCGTCAATTCCGTTACCACAAACTTCAGTTCCTGAAGTATTAACAGAAGCACTTGCATCATCACAATCCGTGTTGTTGGTTACAAAACCAGCACCTGGATTAGAACAAGAAGCTGTAGCAGAACCAGCACCAAAACCATCACCATCAGCGTCAGCATAATAGTCAGTTGTGCTAATTACTGCAGTCGTAATTGCATTGCTTGTAGCAGAACCTGATGCATCACAACCACCAGCAGTCATAACAACAGTTACAACATCGTTGTTGGCCAAAGCAGAATTAGTATAAGTTGCAGCGTCAGTTCCAACGTTGTTACCGTTTAGCTTCCACTGATAAGATGGAGTACCACCGTTCACTGGAGTAGCTGTGAAAGTAACTGAAGAACCAGCACAGATAGAATTGTCTGCATCATTGCTTACGATAGAAACAGATGGAACACCACCTGCAGTTCTAGTCAATGTTGCGTTAGTTAATTGACCTGATGTTGGATTGCTGTGAACATAGTTCTGAGCAACACCTGTTGGGCTCAACAATTGTACGTTGATCGCGAAGGTGAAAGTACCATCTGTAGTAAACTGTCCAACCAAAACTTTGTTTGAAGAAGTAGGACCTACGATACCACCCAAAGCTGCAATTGATCCGTTGTTTACAACAACAGAAGACAAAGCATTACCAGCAGTCAAAGCATCCAAGATAGAACCACTCATTCCCAAAACGTTGGGTGTAGTATAAGTTGTTCCTGAAGATGCAAGCATACCATCTTTACCAGTAGCACCGACGATTTGTGAACCGAAACATCCACCCAAAGTGTTACCTAAGATTCCTTGTGCATGAGGATTGGCAATAGAACCATCAGTATCCTCATCCTTCATAACACCAACCTTGTTAGCGGCCGCTCCACCAGCTGTAATCCATGAATCCAACATTGCAGTGTGCTTTTTTGTATTCAATACAGAAGTTGTAGGCGCAGCTTGAGAATCATAGTTCTCATCATTATAGAATGATGTAGTAGTAGAAAAGTTCAAGTTCTGTGTTGGCGTACCAAACATTTGAACAAACTTGTATCCTGCTGCCATATCCACATAAACGCGGTAAGTGACAGCACCTGAAGTCAAAGGAATAGAATATCCTTGATCTGTTGTATACTGTGCATCAGCAGCATTGGCTTGATAATATCTTTCAACGATAATACCTTCCAAACCTTGAGCTGAAGCTGCAGTACCTGCCATCATCAAGCCCAAGCCCAATATGTATTTATTAATTTTCATTTTCTTTAAAATTGAAGGAGGGCGAATGCCCTCCTTGATTATTTTTTAGTTACAAGATGTTCCGAAAGCTGGCGCGAAGATCAAGAAATCCAATACGTCAGTAGTTCCATCGAAATTCAAATCTGTTGGACAAGCTGTCAAACCTTGAGTAGCACCCAAAACTTGAGAATAAGACCAATCAGACAACCAGTTTTGACCAGCCTCTGAGGAGAAAGCACCACGGTATGGAGCTGGCTCAAAGAAACCATCTACTGGAGCTGTAGGACAACCTGTGATAGACAAAGCTGGGTTTGGAATAACGTCATTCTTAACAGAGAACAAATTCGTAGTGCTGTTTACAGTGAACTCATAGTTGAAACCTGGCAATGTGTTACCTACAACGATATCATTCATGTCAGTTGTTACAAACTGTGTGTAGTCCGCTGAACCAACTGCCTGAGGAGTACCAGTACCTGAGTTAGAACCAGAAGCATTGATTGTGATAGGAGTAGTTACACCTACGAAAGTGTTACACTTGATTTTCAAAGATTGAGAACCGTTACCAGCAGTAGCAGAAGCAGGTCCTGCAATGTTGGTCCAGTTGTGCCAAGCCTCACCACCAGCAGCATAAGAACGGTTACCAGAGATAGACTTCTGGATGTTCATTCCGTTCTTAAAGTTAGCGAAAATAGAGTTGTTGATTTCACCTTCAGTCAATTCCTTGGCGCAAATACCAGCCAAAGAAGTGTTGTCAGTGTTAGTTGTAGATTTGCTGTTACCCATGATAGTAGCATTATAGATAACTGGACGAGAACGAACCAAGTTGTTTGACTTGTTGTCATCTGAGTCCATCTCAAATCCATTGTCATTGTCAGCACTGAATGTGTTATCTGACTTCATACCGAACAAGAACTGAGCTTTACCAGTCCAACCCAAATCCCAATCGTACATATCGTCGTTACCGAACAAAGTTGTACAATACTTCAAGTT
>JACCDZ010426710.1_pt1 | contig 30960 bp, 17 predicted proteins | sample 7449551 | NCBI WGS metagenome assembly JACCDZ01 (sample SAMN15323452, study PRJNA562643) | freshwater metagenome | isolation source: river surface water | place: USA:Blue River Watershed | collected 2017-08-18 | reverse complement strand
TTTGGTTGTCTCGTATTTGTTCTGACATTTATAAACTCCTTATGCTATAATTATACTACTAACTACAGTAATGTCAATTTTTATTTTTAAGAAGTATCAATTAGAGCCTATGTATAAGCCTTCATAGTAGTTTATTGCGGCTTTCTGCTCTCTTATAACTCTTAAAAGTTCTTGTGTGTTGTATGCTAGATTTTCATAACTTTTAACTGTTATACCATACCATACTCTTTCTTTGTCTAAAGCTTGCTTAGTTTTATCTGTTATTACTTTAAACTCTACAGGCTTTAAAGAAACTGGAGAAGGTTTTGGAGCCGGAGCTACTGTAATAGTAGTTTTAACAGGCTCTAAAGGAACTATTTCTGGACTAGAAGCGCACGCGGTTAGCATAGAGATTGCTAAAATATTAATTATTAACTTCATTTTCTATTCCTTCAAAAAGTTTTTTAGTAGCTGAATTAATTCTGCGCTCTACTAGAGTGGGCTTAGCAAAACTCAATAGCTCTAGATTATTATCGTCTATGGCTGATAGTGCTTCATTAGCTAACTTTTGAGCGGCTCTTGCCTGCTCGTTATACTGAATAGACAACTCGCTTTGTTTTCTCATAGCATTCTCTAATTCGGCCACTGCTAGTTTATATTGCTCATTTTGCTGCATTAGTTGAGCGTTCTGAGCAGTTAGATATTGTATTTTATTTTGTGTGTAATAGAAGTATCCAACAGCCGAGGTTAGTAGTAGTCCTATTAGTATTAATTTTAATTGCATTTTATATACCTATAGCAGCAACAGATACACTATATCCTGAAACTGCAGTACCTGTGTTAGATTGATATACTGTAACGTTGCACCCTATACTTGATACGTTAGATATATTAACAGTATAAGCACCACCACCATTATATATACTAGCTGTAACTTTAGGAGAATCTATATAATTCTTAAAGCTGTAATCTATATAAGAACCATTAACGCTAGTTATCTGAGTCACTGTTGTAAAAGTCTTTTCTTGAACGTCTACCTCATAGGTTAAGTTCTCTAGCACTAAGCTAGATACAGAAGGTTCTCTATTGGTATATTGTAGCACTACTTGAACATATCTAAAGTCAATATCGCCCGACACATATCTCTTTAATCCTAAAGCTGTATTTTCTGAAGCACCAAAAAATGCGTAAGGATTAGTGTTTCCGTGATCTGGGAAGCCTGGTACACCGTTAGCAGCCGCTGTGTAAAATACGTTGTCTGTAGAATATCTTATATATACGTTTTGTACTATATCTCTGGTGGGGCCTAAATAAGTTAAGCTTCCTGCCGTATCTAAGAATTGTGCTAAATCGACTAGTTCATAAGAGTTACCAGAAACAGTAATATTAGAAAAGCTATTAGCTCCCGTACTCTTACCATTAGCATAGAATACTTCTCCTAACTGTATAGAATTAGCGCTAATAACACCTGCTATATAAGCAAACATATTAGCATTAGATACATCATTAGCAAACTGCCCTGGATTTCTTATTGCAAATACGTTTCCTGAAGGGCCGCCGCTAGTAAGTGTTTTAGCCGACACATTGTAGCTAACTGTTGCAGCATTAGCGTTGTTATAGCCTAAGATAGTACCTATACCGCCAAAGGCATTGTCTACTAGTACAGATGAACTAAATGATATATTATCTGTAACGTGAGGGTCAGTTACTCCTGCTTGTAATAACCTAAACTGGTCGTTATAAGTTATTGCAGATTCTATAGATATAATAGGTTTTATTCTTAATGCACCTTTTATAACTCGACCCATATCTCTAATCTGAGTTGTATATTCTGCATAAGACTGGTCTGTAGTGCTCAATGTTGAAGGGTTTTCTGGATTTAGAGAAAAACCTATAGAAGATCCGTTGGCGTTATCTACATTAGTACTGTCAGCATATACAAATCCGTTATACAAAGAATCTGAAAAGCTAGGGAAACTTAGTTCTGGATAAGCATTTGAATTGGGAAAACTTACTCCATCTTGAGTTACGAAGCTGGTGCTAGGGCTTCCCTCGTTGTATGCTCTATAAATCCTAGAGAAAGTCCTGCCTAAAGTTACAGTAGCAGCATTTATCTTATCACTCTCATTATTGCTAGTATCTCTTACTCTTATAAAATAAGTATACTCACCGTACTTAGACACTGGCATAGTGTACGTGGTATTAGGAAACGGTATCCTATCCACTACTAAAGAAATTGCCCAAGTGGCGTTAACACTTTCTTCGTCGGCTAAGTTTACTGTTCCAGGATATTCTCTTATTTCTACTTCCTTAGTATCTAAGTCAAGAATAAAGCCATCAGAAGTCTGAGCAAATTGCCAAGTGTATATTACAGTATCGCCCTGTTGAGTTACGTTAAAATCGGATAGGCCATTAGGTCTTTCCAATTTGCCTAGTAGAGGTTGTACTTTATTAAATGGATAACCTTTAGAGTCTCCATTAAGAGGTGTAACTATTACTTCTATGTTATTAGAGCCAGAAGTAGCCCCCCTATTTAAATTACTTACTGTATGTCGTAATGAGGATACAGTACTATCTTGATTAATTAGTACTCTAGTATATTCTGGTATAGTGGTAGACTCACTAGACACTATTCTGTAAAGTAATTCATAGCTAGTCACATCTCTACCTAAAACAGGTGGAAACTCGATAGTAGCACTTATGGAAGCACCACCTGTAGTATCTATAAATATGCGTTCTGTAATAGTTACTGAGGATACTTTACTTAGTTGTATTCCCTGTACTTGCAATAACCCTTTTACTGTAGAACTTACTCTGTTGTACCTGTTAATTGTAGTAGCCTCTACTATGTAGTTTTGAGGTGAAATTCCATATATAGTACCATACTCATCTAGCTTAGCAGTAGTGTATCTAACTTTATTTTTCTGATACATGTAGTAAATACCGCTATTGGCTAATTGGTATGAATAAGGATATACAGTTTCATCATAATCTAAAGTAAACGAGTTGCTAGTTATATTACCTACAGAGCCTTCTAAATCGTCAGATATGTTTACTATATAATAACTTAGAGTATCTTCTACTATAGGCTTATCTAGTACTATTTTATATACACCCGATTCTGTGGTGGAGTTATTATAAGAGTTAGAAGTAGTTAAGTAGGAAGTGTCAACAACTGTATAAGTATTGTTGAAGGTGGCAAATGAAATTACATCATTAGTTTCTATTGCTGGATATGTGTAATTGTCTACTAGCACTACTGCCTGCGTTGTTCCAGAAAAAGAAGGTATAGATAGAGTATTTGGAGTGCTAGAAGACCATGTAAATGAATCGGTTCTTATATCGTCTAAGTATACTCTTATAGCATTTCTAAACTTGGGAGACTGCTTTAACTCAAAGGTGTATGAAGTAAGACCTTGTACATTTGCAGTATGAGATACTGTCTTGTAGGACCCAGTAACAAACAGCGTATTTGCATTAAAGTTATTAGATCTTATAGTTTGATTTAAAGTTAGGTATAGAGGTGCAGTAGTTAATAAGTCGCTAATAAACCCAGCGTCTGTAGGCCTGTTATAAACAGTGATAGTATTGCTAGATATATTAAAAGATCTTATCTCTAAACTAGCATTAGAATAGTTTGAATAATAACCTGCGGAGCCTTCTTCAAAACTAGATTCTGCATACTGAACTATTGGAACTTTAACATATGAGTTACTTTCCCCTAATAAGGAAGGTATCTCTAAAACGTTATAGCCAAAGTTATCGTCTAATAGAGTATCCAATCCGTACACAGCAAACACTATACTGTCGGAATTTACAGAATATGAGTTACAAACTATAGGTATAGATCCTATAGAAGTAGTAAATCCGTTTTTACCTGCATAGACAACGGCGTCAGATGCAGCTAGAAAAGAGGTATTAGAGGTACGAATTGTATAAGAAGCCATTTTTTATTCCTGAGAAAGTATGTCTATTACGTTGGTTATTGCACCGTAGTTTATAACCGTACTAGTAGGCACATTGTAATTAGCAGAGTCTACGGTAGCGCTTACTGTAGCTCTATAAGACACTATACCTTCTTTAGTTTTTGCAGGTATAGCTCTTAGAGCTAGTACCGGTGGAGGAGGCGTTACATAGTCTAATTTAGTAGAAGATACGCTTATTGCAGATACCGCAGAGTTATCTATTCTACCTAACAGCTCTGAGTCATACTCGGTAGCAGTTATTGATACTTTACCATCACTTAATATGGATAAATCATCTACTTTAAAGAATTTGTCTGCTTTCTGAGAGTATATATTGGCAGGATCTACTTCCCCTAGTGCCCATATGTCATTAATTTTTGGGGTGTCAGCTGCTGTGAAAGAAGAGTAAGCAGTAAAAGCTTTAGTGAATACATTCATTTTTGATACAACCTGAACATTTATAAGGTCATATCCGGTTGCAGTAAAACCTGAAGAAGATAGCGAGTATGAAGTATTACTAATTATATAATAGTCAATTAAATTCTTAGACTGATTAAATACCTTCAATGTAAGTGGGTAAGTGTTGTTAGTAAAGAAAGTAGAAGATATAGCAGGACTAGTATAGTGCTCTAGATAAACAGTGCTAGAGGAAGTTGCCGAATTAGAGTGTATAACACCGCCATAGCCATAAGACGTATTAGATATTTGTTGAGATACTGCAACCACATCTCCAACCTCTAAATCGCTGGCTTCTGCAAAAGCAGTAAACTGAACTTTCCTCTTTAGTAGGCTATTTGAATCTAGCACATATCTAGCTAGTCGCATTGCTTGTGTTTTTCTAGTACACCCAGTAGCGTCTATGCTAATCTTCTTTTCAAAATCTACAAAGCCGGAATCTTCTCTGTTAACAGTTACTGTTTCCTTTTTAAAATGGTTGTTGAGATTTATGTAAGATACATCAACCCCTGTAACAACATCATCTTCTCTAACACCTGACAGTTTAAAAGAACCGGCTTCTATATTAGTTTCGTTAAACATAGCAACCGGTAGTGCGTCTGGCCTGTCTACAATCAATCTTATTCTACCGCCAGAAGTAGATACTATACCTCTAAAAGAAGAGGCTAGTGCGGATAGTAAAGAGTACCCATCAGTATAGTCGGTTATGCTCAAACCACAGGTAAATCTGCGCTCTACGATAGGGGTGCCTTCAGGAAGCCCTAATAATACATTTATAGTCTCAGTTAAGTAGCCGTTTGGCTTAAATCTGAAACTACCGTCAGAAAAACCTGGTACTCCTAGAAATCTTCCTGTAGCTACGTCTACAGCATCACAATATTGAGCTACAGAATAAAAATTGTATTTATCAATAGCAGATTCTGGAACATTTAATACGTTAGTTAGTATATATTTTATTATCCATACAGGATTTTCTGTCCAATCTTTTCTATACGCTCCATCCCATGGGCCTACGTATATTTGCGGGTTTGCTTCAGTAAGCAGAGTAGTGCCAGTTCTTTGAAGTCTGTAGCCCCTAGTCGTATAACTGTCTGCACCGCTTGAAGGTACTTCAATTTGGCGCCAATCAACTTCTCCACTTAGTAAGGTCGGTTGATTATAATTAGTAGGCACATCAACTATAAGACCCTTAATTAAGGAAGTAAATGTAGGAGCAGAGTCTTTTCTAAAGTCAGTAGATTTGACTGCATAACCAGCTAAAGCTGTTCTTGGATATGCATAAGGGCTTTTACGTATTTCATCAAAACCAGTTACTTCTATTTCACTTGTATACCCATCTTCTGCAACATCATCACTTATTTTAACGACTGAAACCCTGTAGCCATCAGAAGACTTAACATTATCTGGTATCTTTACTTCTAGTTCTGTAGCCATGCCTCCGACTACTAAACTCGTTATAATCATACCACCGCCAGCCAAATAGTTATTTATATCACTGAGCTCTGTTGACGGATGTACTAACACCGCTACAGTTAGCTGGCTAGAGTCATCTCCTGATACTCCAGTTGTCTTAAGCTCTGTCACATTAAACTTCACTTTTATACTGTCTATAGCATTTAGACCATTGGAAGGGCTAGTAGGGTAGAATAAAACTGAAGTTGATGGCGGGGCTGGAACATCCGAATTTGATGATAGGCCGCTTTTTAAAACTATAGGACTATTAAATCTTACGCTAGTAACTAAGTCCGATCCAAAAGCGGGCATAGCTCTTTGGGTTAGCGTCCCTACGTTATAAGAAGCTACGAATACGTCTTGTTTAACATTATTAGTAGTAAAATTAACTAAGTCATCTATATACTTATCATCTATCTCTATATCTTGTGGTCCATTAGGATTAATTCTATAAATAGGACCTTCACCCAAAGCTAGTTGAGTGAATAGTATGTCAGAGCTTTTACTAGTATTGGGGTTATTAGCTAAAGACCCGTCAAAACTAACTGTTAGTGTAGAGCCTACACTCTCCACGCTACCTCCGCTAATATACGGTACTAATACTCCATCTATTAAGAAATGATACTTTATCATACGTAGTCTACTACTCTTATATTATCTATTCCACCGCGTTGTATATGTTTTACATAGGTGTTTACCACTGCTCCGCTAGTCCTTACTAGTCCAAAATGTAAAGGCACAGACAGCCCTAGACCGGAAGTAGAAGCAATACTCCCAAATCCAGTAGTCGGGTCTTCGTTCCCCTCTAGCACTCCGCTAGCTCTATTATTTCTTCTCTGAGCAATATCAAAAGCAGTCTGACCTTGACCAAATAAGGAAGATTCAGTTACCCTTTTTGCTAATCCAGTAAGGGCAACAGCCTGATTGCTAAGAGTACTATTAGTACCGTATAGTATGCTCAGATTTCCTAAATCATCAAATCCATTAGCTCCTCCAGATATTAGAGGGCCTACGAAAATAGTATCTGATTTTATCTTAAACTTTAGTAGCTCATTTGTTACTAATCTATCTGAATCAAGTATAAATATGTTTTTATACTTTGAAATTACAGAGGGAAACATAGCTCGTATAGCAGACAATATGTCTTCATACGTGTCTGCCTGAATACTAAAACTATTAGTATTTACGATATTAGATATTGGAGGAAGGAAGTTTAAAGTGATCTTCATGTAGTGGTTCAAACCTTATATTGTTTTCTTCAAGCCAATATTTATAGAATTTAGTACCAAAGCCTACTACAAACAAATATTCAGAAAATACTGTACTCGCCATATCTTTAGAACTAGGTATTGGATCTGAGCTTCCTGGGTGCGAATGGAAAAAGCCCAATATATTATCCATATGGCTTATCATGTCTCTAGGGTCAATTACAAAGGAAGTCTTTGGAGCCTTACTTATGTTCTTGCAAGGTATATACTGTAAGTCTTTTGTTATTATACCGCATGCTTCTAGTGGAAACTGAGATATAGAATGAGTACCCATAGCCTCTATTAGTGCGTTAAAATTAGTCATTTTTTATACCTGGAAATCCGCCAAAGTTTACTAAGTTCTTTCTAAGAGAACAAGCAGTCAAAGTCTTTGAGCATATATCCAAGCTAGCACTTGCTGCAGTTTCATTAGAATACGTAAAGTACCCATTTGCACTAATAGGAGGATTAGACCCAACAATAGTACCTGTTCCACTAGAGGGGTATTTACATTCAGCACCTTTATAAACCCAAGGGCAGGTAGTGTTAGTAAATTTTCTTTTTGGTAGCTTCATTTTATAATATTGTAACCAGTTAGTCAAACTAAATTTTGCTACAAACTCATCTAGTTCATCTAGTCTGTTGATGGTAAATACATACTCTACAAAAGACGTAGGGTCTGCGTCCGGATTTACAATCAACAATTTAGCTCCGGCAGGTAAGCTAGATAGATTAGTGTTGTTAAAGTAGACAGTGTTGCCGCTTATAGTAGAAACAGTACTCCTGTTTGACGTAGTATTTGAGGTTACAGTGTCACCAACTCGATAAGGTAAAGACGAATAAGTAGTAGCAGAGTTGGAAGAAGAAGACCTTACTATAGAGTATTCAGGCCAGTTGTCTAAGAACTTCGCATAAGTAAATTTAACCTCTACTACGGCGCCTAGCAGGTCTCTAGTGTCCTCTTTTAATCGAGTCCAAGTATCATTAAAGCTTTTTGTGGTTTCATAAGTCCAAGCAGCATTTTGACCTCTTGATAGCGCAACAGCCGAATCATAATAAGCATTTCCTTGTATTGTCCTAGGGTCAATATTTTGAACTATTTCTCCATTGACTAAGGCTGTATAATTATTACTAGAATTGTATCCTAGTATATTCTTATTTTCTACTATAGATGCAATTACTCCGTCAAAGTTAGAGATGCTCATTGACATTTCGCCAATTTTACCAGAACTGTCTACGCTTATATCACCACTATCAATACCAATTACTTTGTACGCCACGTTGTTAAAAGATACTGAGTAGTTAAAATCACTATAAGATTCTCCTAATATCTGAGCGAACCTCATAGGAAAACCGTAAGGCCAAGGAAATCCTGATCCACTAAGGCTAGGATTACCATTAGAGTTTTCAGGATACCACTCCCCTGGATAGTAGATTGTGAATAACTTTACTAGCGGAGTTTGAACAGTCGAATTTTTCTCTGCTATATACGGGCTTTCTGTAACAGCCGCTATAGTTGAGGTGGCTGTTGTTATTTGTGACGCGTAGTTAGATGCAATGAACGATCTAGCCTCTGTATTAGAGGATACAGTTTGTATCACTAAACTTTTAACGCTAGTATCTGGAAATACATAGGTCTCTATATCACCTGTAGTAGAATTAAGTCTTGTTCTGTTTGCAAACCGTATTTGAGTACTAGATGCTCTGACATAATACTCTTTACTTAAGTACTCTCCATTAACATATACATTGATAGCGTCGTCAGGAACTGACGCTCTTGGAATATTAAAAGTATTAGTTGTACCGTTTATTTGTGTGGTTACGTTAGACAACACATTGTAGCTTGTCAACGTTATAGTATTGCTACGTAGAGTTTCACCGACAGAAAAAGTCTGGTAAACATTAGATAACTTTATCCTAAGGTTATTGCTTGACTTAGATATTATTTCTCCAACAGTGCCGGTAGATACTCCTATAACAGAGTTACCGGGCCTGAAAGCAGTAGCATTACTGACTCTAACTATATAATCGTATGCGCGTGTTGACATTATGTATAGCTCTCTACTAAATTAAAAGAAACATTATAGATATTTGTTACAGCACTGGAAGTTGTTTGTACTTCAGTAGTACCAAGTGCTCCATCAAATCTTACTTGAATTGTACCAGAAAGTCCTATGTAAGACAAATCAAATTCAAAAGATTCTAGGTCTCCGCTCCTAGCTCTATAAAAATCTTCAATAGCCTGCTTATACCCGCCATTAATATTAGTGTACTGAAGTTGAAACTGACGTTTAGAACGCCTACTAATAGCTCTTCTACGCTCATAGCCTACCTGGCTAGTAAATATAGCATTGTTAAATTGTTCACCTATGCTAAAACCTTTATCAGGTTTTCTGGAAGTCATAGTGTAGGTGTTTCCACCTACACTATATGTTGCGTTACTAGGATAACTAGCCATTATCTTATGCTCCTAATTTGTCTATTAATCGGTCCATTATTTCTAAGATCTTCTAGTATAATATCTACTACTATCTTGCCATTAACTCTACGTACTTCTGGAGTTCCTACAGCAGTCTGTGAAGTTCCATTATTATTTATGTTAACTTCTACTTCTATATCTCCGTTACTGCCGGAATTACCTGTAGAGTTTAGCCTAATGGCATTGTCAATACCCATTTTATCTACGGCTTGTTTACGGAGTACAAACTCACCCGGCTCTAGTAGGGCAGGTATTCTATCTCTACCATTACCTACCAAGCCTCCAGCAGCGTACTTATTAAGATTATAATAAGAGGCTAGGAAGTCATACATAGCTGAACCAGCGCCATACTTATCTGCTACTTTTTGTCTTGCTCTCGCTGTATAAGTAGGGGCGGGCTCATATAGACCCTGCATACCTACTCCAGCAAAACTACCATACCAAGATATAGCATCTAGTTGAGACATAGATGTTACAGGTATATTAGGGTTCATAGTAACAAACTCGCTTATACCAGTGCTGTCTACAGGAGGAGTGTACGTTTTTGGTCCTGATAGAGCTAACTTAGCTTTAGTAGCCCAATAGTTATCCACATCTGACTTAAGAGTATCAACGTTCTTACCGGATAGAAGTTTCCAGTTCATATCTAGAGAGCTTAATCCAGGCCTACCGTCCATGGTGGATTGGTTTAGTGGGAACGGATTAAACAGGGTTTTTCTGTCGTCGTATACAGGCTGCCATAGTTGTCTTAAGTCCCAGTCTCTACCGGCAGCAGAGTTGTTAAGGGATGTTCTTAAGGTGTCTAGGGTAGCTGAACCGTTTTGTAGTTGCGATACATAAGTAGCCAAATCAGAAGATCCAATAGGTTGACCTATTTCTGATAAGTATACTTCGGCAATTCTAGCTTCTAGCTGTCTTTGCGCTTCTGAAATAGAGGCAAGTCTAGCTCTTTCAGCCGCTGCAGCTATTAGTACATCTTCAGTTCTCTTGGCAATTAGTCTTTGTATACTTTGTTCAAAAGTTTCTCCTTGAACAGCAGTTAGCCCACTGTCTTTAAGAATATCATTTACTCTAGCGGTTTGCATCTGCTGCACATAATTAGTTACTGCAGCATTGATATCCGTACCAGATCCTCCTACTAGACTTGATATGTAGGATTTTAGCTCTTGTTCATTAGCAAATCCATTAGTACCAGGTAGTCTTTGACCAAATAGAACTGATGGTGCAAACATACCAATACCAGCACCCTCAATAGTTCCTGCAGTAGCTCCTGAAAGAGAAAATGGATTTGCTATTTGGTTGTCGACGGCTTTAGATACATTCTCTAAGTAAGTATAAGACCCTACACCTCCAGGACCTACGCCTCTAAACGATTCAAAATATTTACCATCAACGTAAGACTGCTCATAAGCGCCTACATTAACTTTATCCATATTCCCGCCTAGAACAGAAGTTTTTATTGGTAAAGTACTTGGCTCATCACCTAGCATGTAGAAGTCGAAGAACAGCTTACCTGTATCTTTGTTTAAGCCGGTAACGTATTTGGTTACTGCATCCTTGGACAGCCCAGTAGTATTAGCGGTTACAGTTTCACCTTCTCTAGCTGCTAGTGCAGATATGAGTTGGTTTCCTCTAGCGCCATAACCGCCTCTTGTTCCAGTACCTGAACCCACTTTATCATTAGGTATGGTTAACGGAGCACCAGTATCGAACCCAGCTACTATGTTGTTTTGAGCAGCATTTGCAGCACCTATACCAAAGCTTAAGCCTTTTAGTGAGTTTTCGTTTCTAGCATCTAAAGTTCTTGAGGCAAGAGATAGAGAATTACCTGCTAGTCTCATAGCGGTGGCAGCTTTGCTAGTATCCCCGCCAAACATATCAAATATTTGACCAGGATTGTAAGGAATTACTGTATTGCTAGAAGTTCTATCCATTCTTATAAACCCTGGAAGATTAGAAGGCTGTATAGAACTAGGCATACCTGACTGGTGATCTGAGTAAAGTTTATTAATTTCTTCTTGTTGGAATAGACCGGCAAAAGCACCTGCGTCTTTAGTAAAGAATTCTAGTAGGCCAGTAACTGGGTTACGTGTACCACTACCGCCTAATCTCTTTAGTAGTGCTGCTTCTTGTGGGTTTATGTGAGCTAGTAGAGTATCTCCTCTTCTACCTTCCTTAGCTAGAGAAGAGTGTATATCGCCTGTAGCATTTATATTATCTAGTAATCTCTTACCTAAACGTCTAGTAGAAGACGCTTTTACTACATACTCGCCGTTAGATAGATTAGCAGACACACTATCGCTAGTAGCACTTCCTGGACCTTCTACATAACCACCGGTAGCTAGACTTAATGTACCTGTTTTATATTTTAATCCATTAGCGTCTATCTGAGGATATACTTTACTATAATCAGCTATAGTTTTTAGATTTGCAGAATCTCCGCTAGATAAAGCACCGGTATTATTAATATTTACAGCGAGACTGTCTCCTAAGTTTGTTTCAACATTTAATTGAACAGCATTCCAAGCGTCTTGTAGTTTTTTAGCCATACCACTAATTACTTCGGTTATTAGAGTTAACTGACCTTTAACTAGAGTTTTTCCTGCTCCAGAATCTACGAGAGGATTAAGAGCAGTAGCTAGTCCGGCTAATTTAGTCGATAGATCAGCTAGTTTAGTGCCTGCTGAGGCTCCTCCAGTTACTATACCATTAATAGCAGTAACTACATCTTTACTAGCTGTTATGTTAGTACCAGCCAAATCTAGTGCTTCTACAGCTGCTTTGAAGTCGGCTATCTTAGTAGTTCGAGCGGTAGTAAACACATCCGCTATTCCGCCAATAGCAGGGGTTAGAGTATTCTTTATGCTATCAATATAACCTTGAATGCTCTTACCAAGACCAGCTGTAGTAGATAATGTTGGTACTGTGTATCCTGTAAAGCCGTCTAGCGATGTTATGTAATCTTGTATTCTCTTACCAGGACCTGCACTTATTGTAACAGCAGGAGGCGGAGTATATGCTACTCCGGCTATTCCGGTTATGTAGCTTTGAATTAGAGAAGGCGCACCAGCAGTAGCTGCTAGAGTCGGTGCTGTGTACACATTAGTGCTCGCTATACTATTTACTAGGCCTTGAACTACAGCTCCTACCCCAGTTGTCTTTGATATTGCAGGAGCAGTATAAGAGGCAGTACCAATATTAGTAAGTACACTTTGTACTTTGCTACCGATACCAGTAGTGGTGACTATAGTAGGAGTTGCATAAGCTGCAGTATTTATTGCAGTTATAAAGTTCTGTATGTTCTCTCCTAGAGTACCTTTAGTTTTAGTGTCGTAGGTAAGACCAGTATAAGTAATAGCAGATCCTAGAGAAGTTATAAACTTTTGTACAGCCGCACCAAGACCGGTTGTTGCGGTTGATTGTAAAGTTACATTTGTATCTAAGCCTGCTAGATATTCGTTTATCTTTTTACCTAGGCCAGTAGTTGTAGTTACTGTTGGTGCAGCATAAGCATAAGAGTCAAGAGCTTTTAAGAACGCTTGTATACCTTCGCCTATATTTTTGCTACCTGTAGCAGTACTTACTGTAGGAAGAGTATAACTAGTACTTCCTGATAGAGAGTTTAGGAATAGCTGTACGGCCTGACCTATGTTGCCTATAGTAGTTCCACTAACTGAAGGACGTGTATAATTTCCAGAGTTACCTAGAGCACTCAAGAATGTTTGAACAGATCCTCCAATACCTGAAGTAGAAGAGAATGTTGGGGCGGTTAGCTTGCTAGTACCGCTGTTAAAGCTATCTAGCCATGCTTGCACAGCCTTACCTATGCCTGCTGTTGCAGAAGCAGATACATAAGTAGAAGTATTTATATTGGCTAGGAAATCGCCAATAGCTTTACCTATACCTGTATCAGCAGTTATTGATGGTAGAGTAAATCCTGAATAGGTTTTTAAGCTGTTTAAGAAGTTTTGAACTGACAGTCCAATACCTGTAGTAGAGCTTAGAGCTAGTGCAGTGTAGCTATTAGCATTATCTAAGCTGTCAAGATATGTTTGCACCATCCACCCTAAGGTGTTAGCTTCTTCAACAGTAAATGTTAAGGCTTGATAGCTTTTTACATTACCTATAGCACTCAGATACTCATTAATTAGAGTACCTACGCCTTCGCCTATATTTAAGTTAGGTAATGTTACGTTTGCTGAGTCAGCAACTTTATTTATTAATACCTGTACTATACTTGTAAGACCTGCTTCAGTGCTACCTACGGCAGTGATTAACTCACCAAAACTTAACTTAACGCTAGTTATAACAGTATTTAAGAAAGCTCCTGCATTTGTTAGTCCATCTATAGCCGCAGCAACTGCACCAAATCTTGCTTGGAATCCCTCTAAAGGTCCACCAGCAGTAGTAAGTATATCAAAACCTTGTAGTACTAGTGTTGAATATAGTGAATCTTTGAATTGAGCAAAAACACCATTTGGACCGTAGAACTTAGCTAGGCCTTCTGTGTCTAAATACTTTACTATATCTTCAGAGAAGCCTTTGAACCTATCTGTAAGTTGAGCTGCAAAACCTACATAGTCTTCGCTAGTAAGCGCAGCTTTTAAGGTAGTGTTTACTTGAGTGGCTACATTCTCAAACGGCTGTGCTATAGTTTTTATGGCAGCACCGGCATTTAGTAGCTGAGTATAGTAAGCATTTACACTATCACTAGCTTCTTTTAACTTAGCAGCTCTCTCAGTTTCTGATGCGTTAGCATACTTTATTTCAACGTTAGATGCAGCAGCGCTAAGTAAAGTTTGTCTAAACGCTTCATTTATCCCATTAACCTCAGTTACAAGACTATTGGATACAGAACTTAGTTCTGTTAGGGCCGCAGCAACAGCAACCACTCTGTTCTCTTCATCAAATCTGGCAACGTTTAGATCAAAGTTAGCAGCAGCTAGTAGCTCTGTTATAGATTTTAACTCTGCCTGAGATTTAGTAAAGTCAACAGTAGCATCTTGAATTTTTTGTATTGTTTCGCTTTCACTTCTTCTAGAATCTATAAGCTGGTCACCTAGAGATAATACTGTAGCTTCAGCAAAAGCTACGTCTCCGGCCGCGCGCTCTCTGGCTGTTAACAGCTTATTGTATTCTTGTTCTTTAGTTACTACTGTATTTAGCTCTGACTGAAGCGCTCTCTGTTGTGAGGAAAGCTTACCAAATTCCACGAAAGAGGAGAAATCAAATGGTTTTGCCTTAAGCGCATCTAATTGTGATTGTATAGTAGCTATCTGTGCAGTGATCTGAGAAGAAGACTTTCCGCTTAATTTGTTAGCTTTTTCAAATTCTGCTACGGCTTGAGCAGCAGCTGAGTATGCATCTTTAGCAGTATCTCTTAAATCTAGTATTTCATTACCGCTAGTAGCTACATCCTTAAGAGTAGTATCATATATTTTAAGTATGTCTAAGCTCTTAGTCTTAAAGCTGTCTAGAAGATCAGTAAGAGTAGTCCCTATGTCGTTGGTTGTAGTTACTAAGTCATCTAATAAACTGGTATATGCATCTGCTATCTCTTGTGCAGTATCTGCAAATGCTACTTTCATATCAGAAAATACTTGAATAGTATCTTCAGTTGTAGAAGTTAGTATCTCTAAAGCATCTACATATTGAGTAGCTGTTATAGCACCCGAACTGTATTGAGAATCTAGGGCTGCTATGGTTCCATTAAAGTTATTTACAACATCAGTACCTTTAGCAATATTGTTTATCATTGTAGATATACTCTTAGCAGTATCGTCTACTTTTGATTTGCCTAAAGTTGCAGCTATCTCTACTGCGCTAGTAGAACTTTGAGCAAACTGAGGTATGCTTGCGCTATTAGAAGCCTCAGCAAGCGCTTTATTGAAGTCTCTACTTACTTTTATGAAATTCTTTAGTGCTTGCGCACGATCAGCTTCTTCTAGCTCTGCCAATCTAGTTTGTGCAGCAGACTTAGCTCTAGCATCCACTAGATCTTCGTCGGCTATAACTGCTTTTAGCTGCTCTATATTTAATGCTTCAATATAAGTCTGTATCTCTAGAGTTCCTAGTTCTACGGATTTTGCAACGTTATCTAAAGCTGTAGACATTACAGAGGCGTCTATTCTTTGTGTAGATTTTGCTAATCCGTCTACTATACCTTGCATTTGAGTGTTTCTAGCAGTGGCATTAGCAATTATTGATTCTAATTCAATAGTAGCTTGTTTAGCTGGGTTCTTTAGAAGCTCTAAGCTGGTAGTTAAGTTTTTACCGAGGTCACCAACAACGTTGGTTAGCTGACTGGTTATAGCTTTATCTATAAACTGCGCTATATCTCCATACGCATCTGCATTGCTACGTAGGAAAGCGGCAGATGCAGCAAGGCTCTCTATGATATTAGTTATCATAAGTTCACCTGCATTTAACTCATTCACTGCGGAGTTTATATCTCTTATTACTCCATCGCTTCCTCTAGCCAGGCCTAGTTGAGCTAATGCATTATCTGCAATAGCTTTATTTAGTTTTTTATAGCTTTCTGAAGCTTTACCTAATTCTTGAGCGGCTTGATCTTTTAGTCCGCTGTAGTATGCAGCTATCTGATCAGCATTTCTCATAGCACCTATAGATATTTGACCAATTGCGTCATCCATAGTTACTGGAATAGCTTCTCCTAGGTTTGCTATTATCTTATCAAAATTATTTGCATAATCAATAGACTGTTTTAGTCTCTCTACAGTCTTATCTCCACTAGGTAAAGACACAAATTTATTTAAAGCGTCTTGTAATACTACTGCATTTTGCAGTGTTTTGTCTACTATCAGACTTCCTTCTCTAAGGGTTTTTAGGAAGCTAGTAGTAAAGAACTCTGATATCTTTTTTACGCCTTCTGCATCTGCCTTTGCAGATCCAGACTCATAGCTTGCGCCACTAGAAGAACTTAGAGTTGCTCCGGTTATAGTATCTTTTCTTAAGTTTACACTATAGGAAAGGGTATCTTTAAATGCTATCCCAGCAGCATTTAGCCCTTCTATTAAGGAAGTTATACCTCCTGTTAGTTCACTAAGATTCTTAGCAGTTCCTCCAGGTACTTTTTGTTGATATGAGTCTGTTATAGTATTAGCGCCGGAGCTAGAGATAGTTCCTGATACTCCTGCCTTTGGCGTTTTACTAAATAGTCTACCTATAGCAGCACCTATAAAAGCACCTATTACAGGAACTACAAAGCTAGCGGCTACGCCTATAGCCCCACCTATACCAGTAGCTAAAGCACCTATAATTGGCGCAGTCACTAGCTGACTAGCAAATACAGTACCTATGGCTCCGCCAATAGCACCACCAATAGAACTACCCATACCAGGGTCGTTAGTTATTGCACCAACTATCTGACCTATACCAAAACCTTGGAATGCTCCTCCTATGGCACCTCCCACAGTACCCCAGAATCCTTTGCCTATAGTAGAGCTGGCAGCACCCATTCTTACGTCGCCACCAACTATAGCTCCTGCCTTAGATGATCCTGTTACTCCGACTGCCTTTGCAACAGAAGATCCCGCCTTATTCAGTACTTCTCCAGCATTAAATAGTTTGTTAAAGGCTTTAGCTACTATTCCGTTTGGATTAAATAATCCTACTATCTGGTCGACGCCAAGAAGTGAGGCTGCTGAACTTGCAAAAGATCCTAAAGAAAGACCGGAACCGCCAGCTAAAGAAGCTATTAAGCTCTTTATCTGAGATATAAACATAGCTATTTTACCACTAGCGATCTCAGTTAAGACCCCTAATGTTTGTTGTAGGTTAGCTAGCTCAGTCTCAGCCTCTACACGCATTTTTGTAGTATATTCAAGAGTTTTCTCAAGATCTATTTTTCTTTCTTCTAAAGATTTTACTTGAGTGTCTAAACGTATTCTCTCTGAAACTGTTTTAGATAATTCTATGGCTTTCTTTTTCTGGTCTAGTAGTGTTTTTATGTATAACTTACCAGATTCTACTATACTCCTATCATCACCTGTGAGAGCTTGTATATACTCTTTTTGTTTTTCAACTAAGGAATCAGTAGCAGCTTTTAGTTCCTCTCTTAAGGAAATCTCTTTACTAATTGCATCCTGCTGCTTCTGCTGAGCATTATTTAAATCTTCAGTCACAGAAGTCAGTGATTGAGAAATAATAGTTTCTTGTAGTTTTAACTTATTTATCTCTTGTTGTTTGTTATCGGTAAGTATCTTACCTACGCTTTTTACTATAGAAGATAATACTTCAGAAGCTAGTTTAAACTTCTCACGCACAAGCTTTTCTTCCGCCGCTAACAGTGCTTGGCTAGCTTCTACTTGTCTTTGTCTTAATGCAGTTAGTTCAGCTTCTATGCTTTGAGCTTCTCCAGCACTTTGGGCAAGTGCAGCTTGCTGCTGCAGCTTTAGTGCTTCTTTTTGTAGTTCTACAGTAGATTCTGTTAGCGCATTTACTTCTTCTAGGGCTGTTTTTTGAGCTTCTAAGTCACTAAGCTGAGAATTAAAATTGGCTTCTAGCTCAGAGAACACTTGTCCTTGAACTTCTTTCAGCCCTGCTGGAGTTTCTATAGCCCCGCCATATAGGCTTGTTATTAGAGACTCTCCTTTAGATATTAGGCTTTCCGCATCTTTAAAAGCAGCATTTACGCTAGCCTCGGCATTTCCTAAATCAAAAGTAGTTGTAACCTCATTTAGCTTATCTCTTATGGTAGAAGCAAGCTCTGGTAGTCCAAAAGCTTCTGATACCGCAGCAGCGCCTTCAAAGAATACAACAGATAAGGCCTCAGTAAATCTGTTAAGACCTATTAAGTTTTCCTTAGCAGATTCTAATTGTGACCTCTGAGAAGCCAGATTTTGTCTAGCAATAGTTTCTTCTTGTTTGGCTTTTGCGACATTTATTTCGTTTTGAACTTTTAATATCTTTATATTAGACTCTAAGTCTTTTATGCTTTGATCTCTTTCATCTTTAGCAAGCTTCTGTTGTTTATCGAATATCTCAAGCTCAAGTCTTTGCTGTTCTTCTATAGATTTTATATTAGCGCCAGATGCTGCTTTCTTTGACTCTAGTAATTGAGTCTCTAGATCTATAGCCTTAAGTTCATTAGCATAAGCTTCTCTTTCTCTATCTACTTGAAGCTCTGCTAGTTTATACTGAGCGTCGTATAAGTTAAGAGCTGAAATAACACTGCCAGCAAACCCTTGAGGTCCTGACATCTCGTCAAATAGTTCTTTTAGTGTCTGAGCGTCTTCTATCTGATTTCCTAAATTTCTCTCTTTTTGAGAACGTTGAGATTCAGATATGGCCGATTCTAGCTCTAGTTGAGCTTTAGCTGCATTTATCTGGTTTTCCTTCTCTCTACTAACAGATGCGGCATCCAGAGCCTGCTGTGCTTGTAGCTTTGAAAGTTGTGCTTGAGAATTGGCTATTTCAGCATTTAGCACTGCGCTTCTGTTTTCAAAAGCAACTCTAGAACTTGTTTGTTCTCTTTGAATCTCCGATAACTGAGCTTGCTGAGATAATTCTATTTTTTGTAGCCTTAAACCTTCATTTATGTTTAGCACTGCAGAAGCTATCTCTGCTAGCTTATTTAAAACTACAGTTGAATATTCTAACCACGCTTGCTTAGTAGAATCAACCTGCTCTACGCCCGCAGCTTCTAGGTCGTTAATAGCTTGTAATTGCTGAGCCGCTACTTGCTGAGCCGACTTTATAGAGTTTAAAGCTGACTGCTCTTCAGCTCGGTCCATATCAGCCATTAACTGATTATACTGTGAAAAGTATGCGTCATTAGCCTGCAACTTTTGAGAAGCAGCATCACGTGCAGCTTGCGTCTTTTGTGCTTCTAGACCTATCTCTGTCTCTGCTAGTGCTATAGCTTGACTCTTTAAAACGTCATATTCAGCACCTACCAAAGATACTCTACTTTCTAGTTTGCTTATAACATCACTGAAATCAGCACCGGATGCATTAGTAGTTATAGTTATATCTGAGTTTTCTTTTAATTGCTGAAGATAACTTTCTAAACCTTTAAGATAGTCGTTGTTAATAGCTTGCTCAGCTTGTAAATACTTAAACATATCTACAAGATTTTGCGCATTCTGAGTTGCTTGTTTCTTTTGAAGATCGTAATCATTTTCGATCTTACTTTTCTCAAGTGCTTTACGAGCCTCTAGTATTCCGCCCTCTTTGCTTAGTTGTTCGTCAGCAGCGCGTATTTGTTCGCGTAGCGCAGCTTGTTCTGCAGATTGCTGTTTTTCTCTTATATCTTGCTCAAGCTTGTTTAGTTTAAGCAGACGTGAGAAATTATCGAATGCAGTTTGAACTTCTGCATCCGCTATCTTTTTCTTTTCTACTAGAATACTTTTTTGTGCGTTATACTCTACTTGTGCTGTTTTTCTTTTTTCTTCTATTATTTGAAGTTCAGACTGTAACTGGGCAGCTGCTTGCTGCATTTCTAATTTAGTTTTTGTAGCGTCTTGCTCTGGATTAGAAACCGAGAATCTTATTTCATTTCTGGCTAGAAGCGCAGAAAAGTTAGCTGCAACAGCATCAGCTTCGCGCTCTATATCGGCTATTCTCTTATCACTAAGCTCTTTGGCTCTATCAGCTTCATATTCTATAGAGGCTATTCTTATATCTGCTGCTTCTTTTTGGCTAGTAGCAATGGAATTGCTTAGGTCTTTTTGGAGTTTTAATAGTTCTACTTCTCTCTCCAAGATTTTTACGGTTTCTTGGTTTTGAGCCGATTGTATTTCAAAAGCTAATGCTATTGCACTATCGTCTGCTATCTGTTGTTTTAATCTTAGCTCTCTACCAAGTAGATCATTTTTCTCGGATTGTATCTTGTTAGCAAAGCTAGCACTATTTATTAGTTCTGCAGAAGCTTGTAAACTTTCTTGTACAGATTGGCGTAGAGCATCGTAAGCACCTTGACCTTCAGTAGCTAATTTTATAGTTTCCGCTGCTAATAAAGGTATTTCCTTATATATTTTTTTAGATCCAGCAGGAGTATCCATAACATCAGCTATGGCTATAACTCCGTCCCTAAGAAACATAGCATCAACTCCGGCAGCCTTTAATCCGGCTGCTAGGTCTCTAGCATTACTAGAGTTTTCTCTTAGTACGGCAGCTACTTCTTCATCTTTAAGTGCTGGAGTAATTGACTTAACGCTTGTTTTTAGGTCATTAAACTGATTTATAGCATTTTTAGTATCAGCACCAAGAAACTTAACAAAATACTGAAGCTCTCCAAGCCCAGAATTTTCTAAGCTAGCTCTAGCTATTTTTAACCCTGCTTCATACTCATTAACTGTGTCTTTAGTTTGATTCTTAATAAATTCGTTGAATTTTATCTGTCTCTGGTACTCTTCGCTTTGACTTTTTAGGCCACGTAGCAAATTACTTTCCAGAGATACAGTCTCTTCTAGAGTAGCAACCCTTTGTCTAGCTGCGTTGTATAGCTTTTCTGCCTCTTCTCTTTGCTTAGTACCCAAATCTGCACGATTCATATCAGATAAATAGCCAGCCAGATCATCTCTAGCTCCTGGTAGCGCCCTTTGAGCATCTACTAGTGCATTTTGTGCATTAGAAATATTCTGAGTGTACTGCTCAAAGGATAAAGAATTATCTAATATGCCTTTTTTAGTATCTCTTAGTATATTAGACACTCTAATAGCTGAATTGCTAATAGCGTCTATACTAGTAGACGCTTTCATAAATGAATCAAATAGAGTTATAGCATTTTCACTAGTAGTTACTAGGTCTTCTCCAAGTATTTTAACTATACTAGAAGCAACAGGCGCTGCATCGGTTAACTCAGCAGCGGCAAATGCTAACGCATCTGAAGTTTCATACCCTGCGTCAGTAAGTTCTTTAAGTTTTTCCTTAGCGATATCTAGATTAGTAGCTATTTCTTTATCGCTAAGGTTTAATATATCAGAACCTTTGGCGCCAGTTTTTATAAATTCTTCCCTAACAGTAGTTACGTCTAGTACGGAATCTTTTACTATACTAATACTATTAAGTAACTTTTGTACATCTTCATTTAATGTATCAACGAACTTAAATGATAGGTCTATGCTACCAATAGAAGTTACAGCTTCAGATAAATATTCGATATCGTTAACTGCTTTTGAAAAGTTAAAATTTTTAGCTATTATGCTTGCGTCTTCTCCAGTAGCGGCCATTATTTGTGCTATAGAATCGACATTTTCTAAATAAGCTGCGCTAGCTAGTACTAGATCTTGTTGTAATTTTAAGGCAGCTCTAGCTGAAGGATCTATTTTAGCTGCTGCACCGTATTTCTCATCTAACTTAGCCAACACAGATATAATTTTATCCTGCACAGAAGTGTCAAAACCTGCAAGGGCGTTAGAAAATTTTTGCTTGAGCCTGTCTGCTACATCTTTAGGTACTTCAGGTAGATCAGAAAAATAATCCCATATGCTACCGGCAGCAAAACCTACAGCAGCGCCTAATGCTCTGCCTACAGTAGGACCTAATAGTGGACCTATACCTGGTATCAGCGTCAGTAAACTACCTAGCATCCCGCCTACAAAAGCCCCTCCAGCAGCTTTCCCGGAGGTTGCTGCATCTTTTGCTGTTTTTTCAAATCCTTGTGAAGCATCAGCTAGTAAAGACGATACTTCTTTTACTAACTCTTCTTTAGTCTTAGTTATCTTAACGTCTACGGTATAGAACTTCTCTTTAAAGGTAAAAGAATCGGTTTTTGCTAATTTGGAATCTATCTTTTCAAGATTTGCTAAAGCCCCCGCCGCCACTCCTTGGAATACATTTTTTGCATTTTTCTTAGTGTCATTGCTAAAGATTGACTTGAATGTATTTGATAAGTTATTAACAAACGATTCAAATTCTTCTCCTTTGCCTACGGCATTAGCTATAGTACTACCTATTAGCGTAAATATACTTCCTATGAATAAAAGCTTACTAGCTAAACCTACAATTCCAGTAAGCAGTGAAGTAAATCCACTAGCAATTGCAGACGTACTCCTTGCTACAAAACTTAAAGTGGCAGCAAGTCCAGCGCCTCTAGCGTTTGCAGCGGCACTAAGCTGTTTATTAGTAGTATCGAGTCTTGCTGCGTCAGCATTTAGAGATAGTATTTTATTTCCTGTTTGCTCTAATGTCGCTAGTCTCTGTCCCTCTGCAGCATTTAGTGCTCTAGTAGTAGCACCTAACTTACCTCTGGCACTAGCTAAAGCAGATTCAGCTGCTGTAACTTGAGAGGCAGCAGCGCCAGTTGATACTAATTGATCTCTATATGCCCTTGCTGTCTCAAAAGAAGCTCTGGCGGCGTCTCTATCGGCTGTTTTTGCAGCTAGCACGGCCATTAAGGCATTTCTGTTAACTACTAAGGCGGAACTTTCCGCCTGTATAGCCGCTATACTTCTAGATATGATAGCTGAAGTTTGTGTTATCTCTGCTCTAGTTAGTGATCTAGTTTGTGCATTGGCTAATATAGTATTAAGTGCTGCAGACTCGGTATTGTTAAGTCTAAGAGTACTTTGATCTAGTGCTACTATAGCTTGTGTAGCTTCGTTTGCACTCTTAGTTAATCCAAATAGAGACCTAACAAATAACTCTCCTTTAATGCCTGCTTGCTCAATTCTAGAGGTCATACTAGCAAAGGCCTCACTTAATAAAGTAAGACCTTTACCTGCAACAAGACTTATAGCTACTCCTAATGTACTAAAAGCAGCAGCCGTATTATTAGTTAAGAAATCAGCTAGTGGCGCTAACCCGTCTGCTAAAAGCATGCCTAATTGCTGGCTAAGATCAATAATCTTAGCCCCAAACGCTTCAATTTTTTCCGCGCTAGTAGGTACTACTGTATTTATAGAGGCAAACTTCTTATTACCTTCTGCAATAACGGAGTTAACAAAAGCTTGCCTTCTTTCATATTCAGAAAGAGAGGACACGCTCTTATTTAGAGCAGCAGCGTATGCTCTAGTAGCAGGCTCAATTTTTGTATAGATCCCTAGTTCGTCTAAAAGTTCTGTTTCCATTTTAGCTGAGCCACGTACTACACGAGTCATAGCATCAGTAAGATCACGTCCTAATGCTCTAGAAGCTTTTAAGGCTACTACAGAAAGTCCTTCTATTTGTTTACTATTAAATCCAGCGCTAAGAGCTAAGTTAGTTTGCTCGGCAGCCTGTACTAAAGTAAGTTGGTTTTTAGTTAAAGACTGTACGCTAGACAATAGTTTATTGCCGTCTATAGCGGCGGTAGCTGCTATAGATGTTAACCCTTGTAAGGTTTGAGCAGCACGTGCGCTTTTAGCAAGCTTATCGTATGCTTGTTGTAGTGCAAAAGTAGTTGCTGCAGCGCCAGCATAGGCAGCTACCAAACCGCCCATACCTTGAGCCTGTGCAGCAAAAGAACGACCCGCACTAGCCGATGCTTGGCCTAGGCGGGTTTGAGCTCGACCTAAATGATCGACATCGTTTATTGTTCTTCCGGCACCTTGTGAAGTAAATACGGTCTGTATTATATTCTTAATTGTAGCCAACTATCGTCTGCCTTTTCCCTTGCTAGCGCTTTCTCTCATCTTCTGCTGTTTGGAGTAGTAATCGCTATATTCTTTTTGTATAAGTAGTAGATATTCAAACACTGTTCTTTTATCTTCTACATCGTAAATATTAAATATCACATCTAAAGAAGATAAGTCTTTACCCATCCACGTGCCGCTCATTCCTTCAAATCTGTCTGGTAGCACATTGAATACTATTAGAGCAGTCTGAACTTCGAGTGGGAGGAAGCCAGGATCTTTTGGCATTTCATCCTCGTTTGGCTCCCATCCCATCTGTTCGCACATCATTAAGTATTGATCGGGGGTCATACCTCCGCCACTTAATTCAGCTCGGAGGTAGTTTATTAGTTTTTTTCTGCTTCCTCTTTGGCTTCACGATCAAAGCCTTCAAAGTTATTTAGACTGTCTGTAACAAACTGGTCAAATATTGTGGAATTTTTAAGAAGTACTAGAGCATCATCTGCGCTATATGGAACTTCTTCTTTAGGGTCCATTGCAGAAGTGTCGATTGGCATTAGAGTAGCAAGACCACGAACAGTAAGACCGCTCCAACCTTTTATGACTGCATCTGCATAGCCTTCTAGGAATTTGTCATTGTCTACTTCTTCTTCACGTTGACGAGTGCGCTTGTTGAACTTGTAGACTAGTGCTTGGTTTCTGATCTTCATCATACGGTCGCGGCCTACATAGCACAGCTGAACCTTGAAACCGTCGATATCTGGAAAATCTACTTCTGTTACTTTCTCAGTTACCATTAATTTTTTAATTAAACTCATTGTTTCCTCTCATTTCTGTTAAAAAGGGTAGCTACCATATCCAACTTGTTATTAGTGAGGGGACGTCTAATAACTCGTTGAGGTAGCTACCCAACTGCATTGTTTTTACGGAGCGCCCCCTCAAGCGCTCCGTATATTTTAAGTATTAGCTAGCTGCTGACACTATCATTGTTAGTTCAGAACCAGTACCTTTGGTAGCTGATGGTTCTTGTGCTAGGAATTCAACACTGATACCGATGATATCTTCAACTGAGTGAGTTGGGAAGTTGAACTGAACTGCTGGCATGTCTATAGCTACGAATGGAGCTGTAGAACCACCTATCTTTAGGTTTGCGTTAGCATACTGAGCAATCTGAGTTCTACTATCGTTAACGATATTGCGTAGGAACTGTGCTGTTTCATCTTCACCAGTACGTAGGTAAGCAGTGAAGTTACCTGTTATAGTTTTAGCACCAGTAAACTGACCGATTGGGGTATTTAGAGATGCTAATTCTTCTGGTGTTAGGAAGGTGATAGCGTTGCTATAAGTAAAGCCTAGACCGGTAACAGCTAGGGTATAAGTGTCTGCTGCTTCACCTGCTGGTGTGTGGCTTACAGTTACTGAACTTAGGCGGTTCTTTATGAACGCAGAAGTAGTTATAGTACCTGCTACGTTATATCTACCCCATGTGTGATATTCACCTGTTATTGTACTAGCATTAACGTTAGAAGCGGCAGTTTTTACTGTACCGGCATTGTTAATACCACCAATAACCTGAATTAGGTTATCACGGGCAGTTCCTGTTAGTTCTACGAAGTTTCTACCGAAACCACTCCAGCTAGTAGTAGCGATACCGTCGATAGCAGCGTCAATACTAGCTTCGTTTACTGAAGCATTCTTAACCTGATAAACAACGTTATCCATCTTCATGTATAGGTGGTATTCGTTTGCAGTTGCGTAGTTTGATTTGTGTGCCGCTACGTTTGCAGCAGTATCTCGTTCTGCTAGTGCAAACTTACCGCTTGTCTGCCATGCTGATTTTAGTGCCGAGCTACCGCCACTGCCTACAGACCATGCAGCGTTTGATAGTAGGCTCTGCCATAGGAACCAGTCTGCTAATGGTTGGGAGTTTCCGGTTGCTGTTTCTGAGCCAGCACCTGATGTGTTAATGACCCCTGTAGGTCTTAAATATGTTTGGAAGCTCCATTCAACTGGGTTGATAGCGGTGTTGAAGCGCTGGGTGGAGCGGTCTGGTGTATCACCAGATTCTAATGAAGTAATGTCTTGTGTTGCTGACGACTGACTTGCGGCATAACCGGCGAGTACCTCTACTCTCCAAGTGTTAGACGAAGTTAGTGCTGTTGCTGCAGCTCCGCCAGCTAAGTCCACTGTAGACATGTAAACTTCAGAGTTTCTTTGAAGGTTTAATGCTGTAGCCATAGTAGCTGTCTCCTTTAATTATCAAATATTTCAAAACGTGTAGTTAGAAATATTTCGGCCATACCATAAGGTTCTAATAGCCCTGAATCAGTTAAGATTTCTTTTATTGTTATATCTTGTATTTGTAGTGTAGTATCTAATTTATAAGAATAAATGACGTGCTCTACGTCAGATATTATATTATCTACTTGTTGTTGAGAATCAGCGCCATATATGTAGCATCTTATGGCAGTACTTACAACAGCTTCTGTTAACTTATTAGTATTATAAATTCGCTGTTCTGACCCTGAAGTTACGTATATACTAGGGAAATCATTAATCTCGTCTATATACACAAAACCTTTATAGACGTTTTCTCTTACATCAGTCTTAAATTCATAAGATGCGTTGTAAGGTGAAGTTCTTCCGTCTATACGTTTTAAAGAGTTTATTATTGCGCTGGTAATCAGATTGCGATTAGACATCTCTTTATTTCTTCCTTAAGTATAACACGCACTTTTTTAAATGGCAAATACTATTTTTTTAAATTATAGGTTGCGTATTTTTCCTGAGCACAAATTGACCACCTAAGCGTTCTCTGGCAATTGCTCTTATAGAGCCTTCTACTAGCTCATCTATTTCATATCCGTACTTCTCTAAACTAGCATAGTAAGGTAAATAAAAATAGTTTATAGTGTTTGATTGCATATTTGCAACAGCCTCGATACTTCCTCTAAAAGTGCCAGAACGCTCATGAATCTTAGGAGGATTAGGGCGCCCAGCACCTCTACGCATCTTAAGTCTAGCCCTTCCTCTCACAAGCATTGTTATATCTAGTATAGATGGTTCTTGTCTTTCTGTTTGGCTTTTAGGTAGTTTTGCTATAATATTTGCTACAGGTATACTGTTACTATGCGCCCAGTATATTTCTATAGTTTCTTTGCCTTCAGTCCTACCACCTTTTATTTTCTTACCAAAACCTATGTCGGTACTTTTAAAATTATCATATTCTAACTTCTTAAAATCTCTAACGTTAGTCTTAGTTATAGAATCTAGTACTGCGTCTTTTAAACTCTTTTCAAAAGAGTTATTTAAGAAATAAGAGAAGGTTAAAGAATTTTTCTCATTGTCGGCAGCATAGTTTACTCCGAATATACCAGCAGTAAATTTGTTCTCTGGAAAATATATTTGATAGGCTAGTACTGAGGTACTTGATGCTTTGGCAAATATAGTTAAGTTTTTTGCTTTGTTGTAGGCTTCTCTATGAAAGTCTGGTGCATTATCTCGTAAGAAGTTAAACAGATCTTTACCGCCTGCAATTTTTAAAGTCTTATTAAGATAGTCTTTTAGGCTATCTTCTTTTCCAACGGCAAAATCCTGCCCAAGACTCTGCCTAATTTGAGGTAATACTTCTCCAGAGACCCTACCACCTATGGTAGTTTGAGTAGCAGACCCGGACGCTCTACGGGAAAACTTAGCTTCAATATTGAGTAAGCTTGAGGTTTCTTGTTGAAAGAATGGAGATAAATTTTTTACTAAGGACTGGCCGGACACATAGTAGTCTGGCACCAGTGCAGGGTTTCCACCTACTTTTCTAGCTCCGTATAGTTTTGTAAAATAAGATTCTAATTTTGCTTGGCTTGCTGTTCTGCTAGATTCATCAGCAGTGTCGATATAATTTTTATACTCTTTAAGTATTTGCCTATTACTTACTTCTATTTCTACTGCGGATATTCGTATATTAGCCATTAACCAACCAGCCTATAAAGATTTAGCACGCGGCGAACTTGAGGAGGAAAATCGTCTACGCTCAACTTATGAGTTTGAGAGCTTTCTCCTTGGAAAGTTACTCGTTCACTACCACTTCTGCCTTTGTATACTACCTTTACCATCTCTAACACTGCCAGTTTAAGATCTTCTGGAACTGCTGAGTATCCGCCATTATATATGACTCTTACACCATTAGGATAGTTTCTAAACTTTAATGGCCTAAAGAAACCTAATTCTGGAGTTCCGCCTCCATCACCGGTATCAAAGTTTATCTCACCTGTTATCCCATAAAATGCGTACTGGTTCACTGTTCTAGATAGGTCGCTAAATGAGTTAGTATTATTAGACCCGTCAAATCTCATTAGTAGTTTAGTAGTGGAATCTGCCGCAGGAGGATATGAGTATGTAGTATAGGCACTAGTGTATTTGGAATCATGAGTAACTCTGATATTATCTAGATACCCAGTAACACCTACGCCTATATTTACTCCTGTGCCGTAATTTGGAATGTTAACAGAGTTGCTAGTGCTAGTTAATATAGAACCCTCTCTTGCTAGATAGAAGGAATTATTATCTCTAGTCACTGCTAAGTGATAAAACTGATTAGCTGAGTACCCAGAAGTATTACTCTGTCTTACGTTACAAGTCTCAGTTCCGTTAGCTACAACCTTAAAATATAGCCCGTTACTAGCAAAATCTACACCAAAATCCCAATAGCTAGTTGCATTGCCACTTTTCATTAAAGACTGAGTACCAGATATAGCATCAAAACGGGCATACATCTCTACTGTAAAATCATCAACACCTAGATCCCAATCTTCATTGGAATCCGCAGTTAGATAACTAGACCCATCAAGCCTTAAGCTAGATCTACCAAACTTTTTTACACGAGTTTTTAGAGTCGGGTTTCCTGAGTAGGATATAGAATGAGCTTGACCTTCTTTTATTATAGGCTGCCCATTAGTATCTGGACCTCCTAATAGTAGGTAATCATTGCCATCAAAATGAGCAACTTCACTTACGTAGTTTATAGGTGGATTAGCTACAAATACGCTAGCTCTACCACCATCAAAATATTCGGTATAGGTGTTAGCTAGAAATTCTCTACCGCAATAAGAAGTAACTAAACTACTTACTTGTACGGCTATATTGCTAAGCCTTCCATCTTCATCAACGTTAGCTGGTTTTATGCTTAGGAAGTCCTTTATTTCCGGCAGGCTTATTAACTGACTCATTTAGTTTCTCCAATTTATCTTTAACTGAATCAGAAGCTAGTTTTACAGGAGAAGAATCCTTACTTCCGCCATGTAGTGTGCTCCAAGCCTCTAGCTCTAAGTCTTTTTCTGAAAGTTTTTTGTGCTTCTCTATATCGTCTATGGAGAAGTAGTTGTACGCACCATTAAAAGAATGGCCAGCACTTAGGTATTCTTTGAACTCTTGATCAAAAGTTCTGTACTTAGTTCTGGCCTCTTCTATTAGTTCAATTTTGGTTTGGAAATCCATAATATATTCCTCGTTTGTTCCATGTTTCTATTTCGTAGGGGCCGTCTAACGGAGTTAGTTCTGGCCCTTGATTGTATGACTCTGATAATTCACATACTAGTCCTGGTAATCCTTCTAAGTAGAATTTACTGTGCGGATTAAATGTTTTATTTATTAACTTGCTGACTCTTATCCAGAAGAAAGTACCGACATAGCAAAAGTTCTCTCCTATCTCATCTGGAAGAAATCCTTTTTTAGATACCCTACAACTACCAAAAGTATTATACTGCGTGTTTTCAAACGGCATCTTATCTTGAGCGTGCAATGTATTATGAAATAATACGTCGGTCCAAAGGCTAGTTACTTTACCATCCTTACTATCAGGGTGGTATATAACTCCTTTAGAGTGACAGTAGTACACCACTCCGTCTGAAGTTTTTTCTAAAAGCATTGGAAGAGCAATGTCAAAGAATCTAGAAGTCTCTCTTAAAGATTGATCGTTACTTACTTTTATAACGGTATATCCTAATTTTTTTAGAATACTAGATACTGCTTCGTATATGTATAGCTCTGTTCCTACACTAGTTACGGTAGCTATTTTTTCTCCAGTAAATACATGATTATACTTTACTAGATTATCTACTATTTTAAAAACGCTAGGATGGTCCAAGCAATGAATATGGGAAATTATGTGTTTTTTCATGATCACCAAATAAGTAAGGGGGCGGGGCAGAGCCCCACCCCCTAAGAGTTAATTTAAAACTAACTAGCTATTAAGCGCTTGCAGTTGTTACTAGACCTGCGTAGGAGTAACGAGCACTTAGAGCAGCAGCTGAAACAGTTGTTAGAGCCTTAAAGTCGAAGCGAGTGCTTAGATACATTGCTGTAACTTGTTGCTGCGGTAGATATTCGCTTTCGATTTCCATTGCGCGACGTTCACCGATGATGAAGCCTGGCTTGTAAACCATAACACCTAGGTTGGAGTCAGCGGCACCAGCAGTATCCATAAATTCAGAGATGAATATTGGAATACCGTAGATAGCGCCAACACTACCTGTTAGGTATGTAGCTTGTGCACCGAACTTGTCTACAGTCTGGAAGTTGGTGTTAGTTACTAGGTTGTTGTAGCCTTCTACGCTAGTTACATAGGCTAGGTTTGAACCTAGAGCTAGACCGTACTTACCTAGTGTTAGACGAGCAGCAGCGATTTGGTCTGGGCCAGCTTTTGTAGTTGTACCAGCAGTCTTAGTAACAAGACCACCAACTGAAGCAGCTAGTTCTACAACACCTTTGATAACAGAGGTATAAGCGCCAGCAGCAGTTAGGGCGTTAGATGCACTGAATGCACTTAGTGAACCATCACCACGTAGGATTGCTTTGTCGATACCACGAGCTAG
>JACCDZ010237091.1_pt1 | contig 31002 bp, 24 predicted proteins | sample 7449551 | NCBI WGS metagenome assembly JACCDZ01 (sample SAMN15323452, study PRJNA562643) | freshwater metagenome | isolation source: river surface water | place: USA:Blue River Watershed | collected 2017-08-18 | reverse complement strand
TATAATTAAGATATAATTAAGATATAATTAAGATATAATTAAGATATAATTAAGATATAATTAAATATAATTTAAAAATGAATTTCTATTGTTTTTCAATTTAATTAATGTCAAAACAAGTTACAAGTTATTTATCAAAGCGTGGTTATGTAATAAGAAAAGATTCGTTAGATGATGAAGAAATTATGTATTTAAAAAAAACGTTAACAGCAAGACCTTTGCAAGATGACAAGTATAATTCGTTTAATAAAAATGATCCGACGTATCCTATTTATTTAGAAACTAAAAACAAATTATATATTCCAAAAATGTATGGGATAGAAAGATACGGTGATCCAAAAAAGTATTTACCAAACTATATTGGGAAATTGTGGGAAACACAAGATGTTACGTTTAATGGTACACTATTTGAAAATCAAATAGAACCTGTAAATGCATTAATCACAGCATGTAATACTAAGGGAGGTGGTATTTTAAAAGCCGGCACAGGATCTGGAAAAACGTTCATGACAATAAATGTTTTATCACAATTAAGAACAAAAACTATAGTTGTGGTTAATAAGATTCCTCTTATGCGTCAATGGGAATCAGAAATTAAACGTTTTTTGCCTGGAGTTACAGTAGGTTTTATTCAGGGTCAAAAGAATGTTTCAGTAGAAGGATGTGATATTGTTATTGCAATGTTACAAAGTTTGGCTAGAGTAGATTATCCTGATACTTTATTTGATGATTTTGGTATGGTAGTTGTGGATGAATGTTTTCCATATGACACTCGTATAATAACATCTGATGGTAATATAAATATAGGACACTTGTATTATATGAAAACAAGATGTGAAAAATTACCCATGGTAAAAACTTTTAATGAAACTACAAAACAATTTGAGTATAAAAAAATTATAAATGTATTTAGAAAACAAAATGATAATCTAATTGAAATAGATTGTAGTAAAATGAAGATAAAATCTACAGAAAATCATAAATATCTTACATATAATGGATGGAAAGAAGCAAAAGAGCTAACTATACAAGATTATATTATTAGTAGTTATGATAAAAATACGATAAATTCTGTGTGTCCAGCATTAAATGATGATCAATATCAGATTGTATTAGGAAGTTTTCTAGGAGATGGTCATATAGAATTATTAAAAAACGGAAGATATAGATTAAGTATGACGCATAGTAAAAAACAATATGATTATTGCAAATGGAAAGCTAATATGTTTAATGTAAATGATATTAGATATATAGAAAAAAATGGTTATTCTCAAAAAGAAGCATGTCAATTTTCTACTAAAACATTTTATATATTTAATAGTTTACCTACTACAAAAACAGATGTACCACAATGGATTTTAAACGATTTAGATGAAAGAGGTTTAGCTATATGGTTTATGGATGATGGTAGTATAAATACAAAAAGTTTCTATTCAACTATAAGTACAGATAGTTTTAACGAAGACTCACAGAAAAGAATAGTATTAAAATTGCAATCGATGAATATAGATTGTAAATATGTAAAATATAAAAAATCCTATTATCATATTGTTATAAATGAAAGTGGAACAAAACAATTAATTAGAATAATAAGTAAATATATGCATAATAGTATGTTATACAAATTATTACCACAAAAATATACCAATTATATTCAAGATATGTCTGTAAAAACATTAGATAAAAATACTATTTTTTATTCAAAGCAAAATATTAAAACAGAATTTTTAAGTGAAAATCAAATTTATAAGATATATAAAAATAATAGTAAAAATGAAATATATTATACAAAATATATATATTGTGAAAAATGCAATAATATGACATTCCATTGTAAAAATGAAATATATTGGAGATGTTATCATTCTAAAGATATATTACTAGATTTACCTATTATTTTTGGAGATTATAATTGGAATAATAAATTTTTAGATTATGGCTATTCGAAAATAACAAAAATCACTAAAAATATAAAGAATTTTAGTAAATCTAAACTTAAAAGAAACTATGTATTTGATTTGGAAATTGAAGATAATCATAATTATATTGTAAAAAAATGTAAAGATAAAGTTGAAAATGGTTTTGTTGTGCATAATTGTCATAATACTTCAAGTCGTGTTTTTTCACAAGTTTTAGCAAAATTATGTTGTAAATATACAATTGGTTTGTCAGCTACACCAAAAAGAAGTGATGGTTGCGAATATGTATTTAAATATCATATTGGAGATATTGTATATGAATCAAATGCAATTAGAGAAGGATTGCCTCCTATCTTGAAATTTGTTCGTATAGATACTGATGAATATAAAGAAATATCAGTGATAAATAAAATAACTGGTCAAAAACAGATACAATTTACATCAATGTTGTCAGAATTAATTAAAATGGAAAAAAGAAACAAATTGATATTAGAAATTATTAAGGATTTAGTTAATAATGAAAATAGAAAAATATTAGTGTTAAGTGATAGACGAGATCATTTAAAAGATATTAAAACATTATTAGATGGAGATATTTCAGTTACTTTTACATATGGATTATTTTTAGGTCAAATGAAACAAAGTGATTTGATTAGAAGTAGATCAAGTCAAGTAATTTTAGCAACTTTTAGCGCATTCGGAGAGGGTGTTTCTGAAAAGGAATTGGATACATTAATAATGATTACTCCTAAAAAATTTGTAGGTCATTTAAAAACTTCTACGAAAGCTGAAAGTGGACGATTAGAACAAATTGTTGGTAGAATTTTCAGAAAATCACATACAAAAAGGAATCCGTTAATTATAGATTTACATGATAATTTTTCTATTTATAAGAATCAATCTGCTCAAAGAAAAATTTTTTACAAGAATCATTTTGAAAATGCTTTAACAATTTATACTCAAATTAATTTAGATGAATATCAAATTTCAGATATTCAAATTGATTGTTTAAAAGTAACTAAGAAAAATAAAAATCTTACAGAGAATCAACAACTAGAAATTGAAAAAACAAATGAATTATTGAAAAATTGTGTTATAGAAGATTAAACTTGTATATACTTATATATTACTTATTTTAATTAATATATATTATAATATAATTTAAGATTTCCAATCGTAATAATTGTCAAAACTTTGTGGGTTTACCTTTGACATATCGTAACGTCTTACAGGATAACATCCTTGATCTTCAGGAACTGGAGCTGGTTCTGGCAAAGATTCTTTTGGTTGTACTGGAACAGGAGCTGGAGGTGGGGCTGGAGCTGGAACTTCAGGAACTTCAACTTTTTGCATAGCTTGTTCTACTACTGGAGGTGGTGCCACAGTAGATTCAGCAGCAACTTTGACAGCTTCTAAAACTTGTTCTTCTTTAGCAGCAGAAGGAGCCATTGCTTGTTCAGCCAATGCTTTTACAGCATTCAAACCATCTTCTGTTTTTACAGCTGCTGCAGCTACATTTGCAGCTGGAATAATTTCTTCTGGTGGTATAGGTTTTTCCGAAACAGCACCTTCTCCCAAAGTTTGAATAGCATCAGCAATTTGTTGTTGCGATGGCTCTTGTTCTACATTTTCTAAAAATTCCCACAATGGTTTTTGATTAGCATAATTTACTGTTATCAAGAATGCAAGAGATATTAAAAGAGATGTAGAAGGGCTAAATTGTGCTGTCCATAGAATTATTGAAAATATAAACAATTTAAAATATTGATTTTCAAATAATAAAAGAACTTGTTTAGGTAAATTTGGTGCAATTCTAGCAGCATATAACATCAACAATAAATGTACAACACCCTTAACTAGATCTGTTTTTCTTATAACACGATTTAATACTGAATCTACAGATCTATCAAAAAATTTTAAATATTCCATATTTATTATAATATATTAAAATAAAATAAATTTTTCTTTTAATGTATTTTGATTAATATATATTATTTATTACGATTTACACTTTAGATTTGCGTTTAGCAGATTTTGCTTTTTTTGACTTTCTTTTGCTTTTAGTTTTTCTCTTGGAAGATTTTGTCTTTTTTGATTTTCGTTTGCTCTTAGTTTTTCTCTTAACGCTTTTAGATTTACGTTTAACAGATTTGACCTTTTTTGATTTTCGTTTACTCTTAGTTTTTCTCTTAACACTTTTAGATTTACGTTTAACGGATTTGACCTTTTTTGATTTTCGTTTACTCTTAGTTTTTCTTTTAACAGATTTTGCCTTTTTAGATTTACGTTTAACAGATTTTGTCTTTTTTGATTTACGTTTACTCTTAGTTTTTCTTTTAGTAGATTTCCCCTTTTTAGATTTACGTTTAACAGATTTTGCTTTTTTCGACTTTCTTTTAGTTTTTCGTTTTGAAGATTTTGTCTTTTTTGATTTACGTTTGCTCTTAGTTTTACGTTTAACGGATTTTGCCTTTTTAGATTTACGTTTAACGGATTTTACTTTTTTTGATTTGCGTTTGCTCTTAGTTTTTCTCTTAACACTTTTAGATTTACGTTTAACAGATTTGACCTTTTTTGATTTTCGTTTGCTTTTAGTTTTTCTTTTAACAGATTTCGCCTTTTTAGATTTACGTTTAACAGATTTTGCTTTTTTCGACTTTCTTTTAGTTTTTCTCTTAACGCTTTTAGATTTACTTTTTCTTTTTGGTTTAGAAGATATATCTGATGATTTTGAATTAGGGTGTGAATATATTGGTGAGGGTAAGAAAAATGGCGAGTGTAAAGATGTTTGAGATGCTGTTGCTGAATCGAGATCATTTATAGAAATATCTTGAACATCTTTATGTATATATTTTTGTAAATCTAATAAATTTGGTAAATTTGGTATATCTGGCATAGAGAAAGTTGGTGAAGGGAGTTGTGACATATATAATATCCCAATAAAAAAAGTTGAATTTTTTAGACAATTTTTTATTAATAATGTCTGAAATAGATAAATTAATACCTCAGCATCCACAAAGAAATAAAGTTTATATTAAATTTTTTAATTTGTTAAAACATAAAACTGATTTAGAAGATATAATATTACAAAAGATGGCTTTAAACATAGAAAGAGGTATATTTAATTATGCTTTAAGTTTGTATTCTAGTAAAATTGTTAATGAAACTTGGAATGAAAAATATAAAAGTGTATATATAAATAGAGCAATCACAGTATATGATAATTTAAATCCAGATGGTAGAATAAAAAATATTAATTTATTACAACGTTTTTTAACAAAAGAATTTGATGAATTTGAGTTATCATCACTTTCTCCAGAAAAAATGTTTCCGGAACGTTATGACCAATTATATCAATTATATTGTAAGGGTAAAGTAAATGAAGATGTTACTCCAGAAACATCTGATCAACCAGATGGCGTATTTAAATGTGGTAAATGTAAAAAATATAAAACATCTTATTATCAATTACAAACTAGAAGTGCTGATGAACCTATGACTACATTTATTACTTGTCATAATTGTAATAATAAATGGAAATTTAATTAAAAATTGATTTAAAAATATTTTCTTATAAAAGTTATAAGATGTCAAATCAAGAAAATGAAGAATTCAAAATTGTACAATATAAAAAAAGAAATGCAAAAAATAAATTTGTAAGAAATGGAGAAAATGATAAAGAAATTCAAAATTTACATAAAAGAATATATAGTCCAAAAGTAGATTTAATTGAAAGAGAATCTTGTTATTTTATTAGAATCGAACTTCCTGGTGTTGAGAAATCATCTATTAAAATTAGTGTAAAAGATGATCAAATAGTATTTATTTCAGGGAAAAAACAACTAGATGAAATTTTAGATACAGATAAAGTAATTTATAAAGAATCAAAATATAATGATTTTACAAGACGTGTTAAATTACCAAGTATTATTGTACCAAATTTAAATAATGATTTAGATTTTAAAGACGGAATTCTTAAACTTTTCTTTACTAAAAAACAAACTGGATCACAAAATAATGTTTTAAATTTTCAAGATTTTGAAAAAGGAATGTCTTGGGCAGACATTTAAAAAAATCTAATTATATCGTAATTCTATATCTTTTAATATAATATATTTAATATCAATATTCTCATTATTTATTTTATTATAATATTGATCAAAGTCCAATCCATCTTTATAAAATGAATGAATAAAATTCTTATAGAATCTTTTTTGTACAAGTTTACTTTTACTTGGTTTATAAAGTAATAATTTAGAAGATCCAAAAATATTATATAGTTTATAACCATTTTTACAATCTTCATTTGACAGAATAAACACATGTACATTTTTATTTATTAATGCTTCAACGTAATCTATATATTGCAAAGCCATTTCATCGTCGAATATAAAAATTGTTCTTAAATTTTCATCTATTGAGTCTATACGATTTTTATGTAATGTATTTTTAACATTTAAATCAGTAAAATATAAATACGGGTTTTCTAATAACATTTGTTTATAAATTTTTTTATTTTCAATATTTGAGATTATGTTTATTTGATTATCATAAATTTTATCTAAATTATTTATCAAACTAATTTTATGAAGTAGATCACTTAAGATATCAGTACTAGTTTTAATATCATCAGATACAATAAATATATTTTTTTTATAAAATTCAGTTGGTTTTAAAACATATTTTTTTAAAATATTATCATTTTCACTGTTTTCACTATTTACATTTAATTTTTTATTCATTTCTTCTTTAATTCGTTGTTTTATCTTTTCATTTTCTTTAAAATTTTCATGAACTTTTTTATATTCCTTATCATTCTCAAGTATTTTTTGAACATTTTGTTTTGAAGAATTTTTATAATATTCTTTAACAATATTATTATTTTCGAATATTTCATTATTTTTTTCTTCAGATGCAATTGAACTTAAATCACTATATACATCTACGTGTTCTTTTTCTTCACTTTTTTTAGATTCCCTTTTACTTTTACTTTCCAAATTAACCGATTCAGTTGAAATAGTTGTTGTAGTATTTGATTTTATCTTATCAGAAATATTTTTTATAACTTTATGTGAAGAAGATGAATCATTATGTGATTCTGAACGTTTTTTATCAGAATTTGAAGAATCTGATGAATTGTGTGATTCTGAACGTTTTTTATTAGAATTTGAAGAATCTGATGAATTATGTGATTCTGAACGTTTTTTATTAGAATTTGAAGAATCTGATTTGTGATACGAATCAGAATGGTTTTTATCTGAACTAGAATGTGAATTATGTGAACTAGAATCTGAACTAGAATGTTTTTTATCTGAATGTGAAGATTTGTGATGTGAATGTGAAGATTTGTGATGTGAATGTGAAGATTTGTGATGTGAATGTGAAGATTTGTGATGTGAACTAGAATGTTTTTTAAAGTTTTTTTTATTTGATTCTTGAGTATTTTTTTGTTTATTGTTTTGTGATGCTACAAAAAATGTACTTAATAAATCTGTTAATTTATCCATAAGATATAAATTAAGAAAATATAAAAAGGTGATTTTTTAAACGTTAATAAATTATTAATTTTTCCATATAAAATTCCAATAATATTTCAAAATATGAGATGTACAAGGGTAATATGTATCAAATATTTTTTTATAATGCATTTCTTCTTTTGTTTTGGGTATTATTTCATTTTGACTTGTTAAATATAATCTTTCTACAAAATTACTGAAATCTAGATCAGTATATAAATTATTAAAATGTTCTGATAATAATGTTTTATAATTATTAAAACTATATCTTATATCTTGTCTTTGTGACCATAAAATAGATTTATCAATATATATTGATTCATCTGTATCGAATGCTTTTCTAATAATGTATTTTTCTATTGGTTGATTTGAATATCCGGATATTTGTGGTCTCTTTAACATTGGATGTATTTTTAAAAAATAATCTATAAAACGCATATCTAAAAATGGATATCTTAATTCTAAACCATAATAACCTGCAATTTTATCCGAACGTAATAAATCATATTTACTTAAATTTTCTAATAATTCAACACTTTTTTCTTGAAAATAACTATCATCAAATGTAAATAACTGATTATATCCACATAATTCATCCAAGCCTTCTCCACTTAATAAAACTTTTACATCAGTATTTTCTTTTATATATTTTAATAAAAACGACATAGGTAATGACTTTTGTATAGTTTTTCTATCAAATGTTTCTAATTGAACAATTAATGTATTTATTTCTTCTATCATTAAATTGACATCATTAATTTGAACAATGTGATGGTGTATATCTATATTATAATGTTTTTCTAAACTTTGTACATGTAAAATAGCATTATTTGTATCAATATTATTAGGGTCTCCTATAGTAAAAACGTGTAATGGTTTTTCATAATTGTATTGTTCAACTAAATATTTTGTTAAAATACTTAGAATTATACAACTATCAAACCCACCAGATAAAAGAACTCCTATATTTTGATTGGATAATTTATATCTATCGATAATGCTATTTGATAATAATAGTTTTGTTTGATTATATAAATCCGTTATTGTTTCAGGATCAGCTTTTTTTACATTACATATATCTAATGATTTATAAGGTGTAAAATTATGAAATACGATAAAATCATTTTGATTATTATCAATAATTGAATTTTTATATGACCAATATGTTCCTGGTGGTACTTCTTGAATAATATATTCAGAATCATTTAATAAATGTAATGGTATACCCTTTATTTCACTTGTAAACATATAAAATATATCATTCTTGTTACTTTCAGGTTTTATTGGTACGTATTTTACCATATATAATGGTCTAGTTCCTAATGGATCTCTTCCAATAAAGACATTGATATCTTTTAATGAAAAACTTGTTGTGTTTTCCATAATTATAAAACTATAATCTCCATTTATTTCATTTAAAGTTTCAATAATAGCCGCATTAGAATCACCCTTGTGTTTTTCATAATTACGAATATATAAAGGCATAATTATTTCTACATCACTATTAGATTGTAAATCTTTATCCGTAAATTTATATTTTTCCAATAATTCAGTATAATTATAGATTTCACCATTACATAATAATCTCCTTTTTAATCTAGTTCTTAAATCTGAATATTTTATTAATTTATGAACAATTGGATCTTCAAAAGGTTGTGAACCATCAAGAGATAAATCATTTATACTTAATCTATGATAACCATATTGAAATGTAATTGGTCTATATTCCATAATTTCCTTTTTACTCAAATAATTTGATATTTGTGTTTTATTTAAATTAGTAATAGAAGGAGTAACATCCATACCAATTTGTGTATCATCTTGGCCTCTTGTTTTCATACGCAAAAATGATTTGGTAACATCAATATTGATAGGAGGATTTTTCATATTATAAAAAAATAAAGAAAGTGCACCCATTATATAATTACTGTGGTTTTTATTTTATAAAATAAACATAAGAGACTCTTATAAAATAAACTAAAATTTTATGTATTTTGTTTTACAAGATTAAATATTTCAGTGTATTTGTCAAATATTTGTTTTTTATCATTTGTTGATATTTTTTTAATTTTTAATTTTGTCTTTAATTTGTTTAAGTAATTTTCTTTATCTTCATCTGTAATATTTTCTACACCACTTTGAATTCTTTTTATAATGAAATATAATAACTGTTCGTTTATAATTTTTTCTGATTCTTTGTTAATAATTGATTTTGATGAAATTTTCTTTTTATCTTGAACTTTTGTATTAGAAGAAGTTTGATTAGAATTTAAATCTTGATTTTCATTTGTATTTTGTAATGTAAAAACAATTTTATCATCTAAATTTTCTTGTTTTAATGTTTTTATATTTTCTACTATACCACGTTTAATATTCCAAGATAAATTTTTATATGTTAATATTTTTGTTTTAAACCCATCTAATAATAGATTATCTAATAAATTTATATATTCCTGTCTTTTAGATTGATCTATAATTTTATTTTCTATTAAATTCTTATCAATATAATATATAGCAAAACACGTTAATCTTTCCAATTTTTCAGTTTGAGTTAACGATGACCATTTCTTAAAATATTTACCATTTTGAATTACATTTGAACGTTTTGATTCGATAATATTTTCTTTTTTAAGAAAAGCTTGTTTATCAGTTAAATAATAATATAAATCCATTTTTAAATTTTTTAAAGTATTTATAATATACTTTTTCTTATTCTGAATATTTTCTATCGTGTTACGATAATCTTCTAAATATTTTGAAAATTTTTCTGTCATTAAAGATAATTCTAAAGGATTTTTTGTATTTTTATTTTCCATAATGTTTACAACTATTGGAATGTCAAAACGAATAGACAAATATGTATGAATTTCAAAACTTGTTTCAGAAAACAATATAGATAAATCATTAATCATTAATTTAAACCGTTCTTTAATACGTTTTGTTTTAATATGACAATTCAAATATTCTTGTAAAAAATTAATAGCATTTTCAAAATAATAGTATTGTGATTTTGTAAAATTATCATCTATAAATTTTGATATATCATTTTCAATATGTGTTTTTTGTAACTGTAATTTATTCAAATCATTTTCTTGTATTAAATCTTTGTGTAAATCAAATAATATTTTACCTTGATCTGTTTGAGATGTTAACCAATCTAAACGTTTATTGTATAAAATATCCTTATCAATTGGATTTTCTAAATCTAAATCTAAATGTGGACACAAACCATATGATTTTAAAATATTTTTTGATAAAAATAAATAAGATGGTAATTTTGAACAATCGCATTCAAAATATTTTTTTTCCATTTCTTTATATTCTAAAAATTGCATCTTAACTTGATCTCTTTGTGCTTTTTCTTCCTTAGCTTTGTCTAAAGCTTTATGACCATTTCTTTTTTTAGCACCAGTAAATTCTAAAGTATCAATTGCTTTTGATACCATTATAATTTCATTTTGTTTTTGAATTTCATAACGTTCCTGTTTTATAATATCTTTTAATTTATTATTTAATATTTTCAATTGATCCATTTTTTTTTGTTTCATTTCAAGACATTCTTGTATTTCTTCTTTACTTTTTAAAGATTTCTTTTTATCTATTAAATTTTGTATATCTGATTTTAAATTATCAATTTGTTGTATTACATGTTGTTTCACATATGAATCTTTTGATTTATAAGATTTCACTTCTGACATTATAATTTTATTTAAAAATATATATATTTCAATTTTTAAATAAAAATACAAACGTATTAAAATAATTTCATTATATATTATATATTATATATTATGAAAAACGATATAATTCCAGAATTATTGTTAAATATTATACAAAAATCTGATATACGTGATGTTTTTAAATTATGTAAAACAAATAAACATTATCATAAAATATGTTCAGATAATAAACAATATATATCAAAAATCTTATTAGATAAATATAAAGTTGATTATAATGATTCTAGAAATTTTGTGTATATCGCAAATAATGTAAGAAAAAATCAGTATATTTCAGATACTAAAAAAGATTATGTAGGTATTTTACGATTATATTATAATTTTTACAAAATTACAGATATAAATCTACATTTACATAAAAAAATATCATCGTTTCCAATATATCCAAATCTTGAAAATCTTTATATACCAGAACATAATTTGACATCATTCCCAACTCAACCAAATTTAAAAACATTACATATTCAGGGTAATAAATTAACATCTTTTTCTATACAACCTAAATTAAAAGTATTGTTAATATATAGAAATCAATTGACATCATTTCCTATTCAACCAAACTTAGTTAATCTTCAAATATATAAAAATAAGTTAACATCTTTTCCTATACAACCAAAAATCCAAAAACTTATTATTAGTGATAATAAATTAACATCATTTCCATCTCAACCTGAATTAGAATATCTCGATATAAGTAATAATAATTTAACATCTTTTTCTATACAGCCAAAACTTTTAAATCTTGATATAAGTAATAATAAATTAACATCAATCCCCATTCCCTTCTCATTAGAAAATTTAAATGCAAGTAATAATTTAAATGAGATATCTTTATAAATTTATACTGTCTTCTAAAATAGATTTTGTAGTTTGTATTTCCATTTCAATTTGTTTTAATAATTTATCTTGAGTATAAAATGTTTTATCAAGAGATTTTATATTTTTATTAATATGATCTAATAAAACTGCAGCTGCAGTAAAATATTTGATTAAATGATTGTATTTTTCTAATAACATATTATATTTATAATTAGGAACTGTAGATTCAATTAATCTTTCGTAACGTAATTTCATATCATTCATACTTTGTATAATTACATTTTCACTATATTCGGTTTTTAAATCTTCGTGTTGTGTTTGTAATTCTTCGTGATTTGTTTTCAATTCAGTATATTCATTTTGTAATTCTTCATAATCAGTTTTTAATTTTGTATACTCACATTGTATTCTGCATTTATCTTTATAATCTTTTTTAAATTCTTCAAATTCCTTTTGTAAATTAGTGTACTCTGATAATAAATCTTTATAATTCACACTCATAAGATTATTATTATAAAATAATTTAATTTTCGCTTTTATAATAATTGATGTATTTTCTACTTTATAATTATAACTTATTTGTCATTTTATAAATTATAATTCCCATTCTAATTTATCGTTTTTATAATTTCTTGATTTGTATAATTTTAAAAACATTTTCTTTAATGCAGAATAATGAGGTTTCTCGTCAAAATCAAGATTTCTAACATATTTTAAAAATACTACAAATTCTTTAGACATACCTTCGCATAATTCTTCTGGTGTAACCTGTTGTTTTTTCTCTCCTATTAAACGATATCTTTCTTTTTTATCTTTGTGTTTAATACCTTGCCAAGGTAATTTACCTTTATACATGTAAACTAAAATATATAATATTGATTCTAAATCATCTTTTCTAGATTGTTCTTGGTTAGTATGCGCTGCTATACTGGCATATCTAGCTGTACCACAAAAACGTTTTTTATCTGAGAAATTAATATGTTCACCATTTTTTTTCAAATATTTTTTAGATAATCCAAAATCTATACAGTATAATTTAGATGGATTATCATAACCAATTGCAAAATTATCTGGTTTAATATCTCTATGAATATATCCGCACGTATGAATATGTTTCATAATATCTATCATAGACATTGCTAATAATATAATAGTTTTCATACCAAAACGTTTATGTTTTGATAAAAGAGATTCTAAACTAGGTCCTAATAAATCCATAACTATAATTTTAGTATCTTTGTTTTTCATAATTTTCATATTTGCAATACCATTACTTGGATTTGCTATATTCTTATAAATTCGTGCTTCTGACATTATAGATGGTAATCCATCTCTTTCATCATTTTTTATAGGTATTTTCAAAGCAACTTTATCACCTGTTTTTTTATGAACTGCTTCGAAAACATTTCCAAAAGAACCAGAATTTATATATTTCACTATAGTATAATTATTAATAGTTGTTCCAACTAAATTCTTAATATCATCCATTAATTTGTAATAATATTAATATTGTCAAAATCAAACACAATTATTTAAATTAAAATTATAATTTTAAATAAGAAAAAAATAAATTTAAAAAATATTGTCATTCATATAAAACAATGAAGACTTCTTTGCTTTTTATTATTTCTACAATGATTTCTGAAACTTTCTGCTCTCCAAAACGTTTTAAAGAAAAAGTAGAAACTATTGAACAAATTGATTGGAATTTGTTTAAAAGATTTCACGAAACGCAAGTTGAAACTGGAACAGTTCATCAAGAAAGGTCTAGAAATAGGGGGGGACGTTTGGTAAAGCGACGTAGAAGTAGTTCTAAATCAAAAGATTCCATTTTTCATTTTGAAAATGAAGTTGAAAATTATCATCACCATAGAAATCGTGGGGGACGTAATAAAGATAGAACAACAATAGTTCCTACAGCTACTTTAATTACAGGAGCTTATCCAACATAACAATAACATAACAATAACAATAACAATAACAATAACAATAACAATAACAATAACAATAACAATAACAATAACAATAAAAATAACAATAACAATATGTTAGAATAACATATTTTTAGGATAACATCTTAAATTACTAGGTCCTATAACAGAATTATTAAATGGAAAGTTTGTTCTTTTTGGAAAATAAGCTTCACCACGTATGTCATATGACATATTTCTTGTTGGGCATTCTGATCTTGTTAAAAAAGAACAATATGGGCATTTATTGCATTTTTTACAATATGGATATTTACAACCACAATTGCATAAACAATTACTAAATGTTTCTTTTTTACTGATATTATAAAATAAACATAAAATCAAAAATAAAAACAATAATTCAATCATTTTAGTAATAATAAATAAATTTATTTTAAATATTTATTATTATTTAATAATTAACAATAAAATGTTTTGCTAAAACAAATACATTTCCTATAAAAGTTGTTGGTTGCATAATATTAAAAGCATCTCCATTACCAATAGAACCAGTTGTAAATGTATGTGTATGTGATCCAGAAGAATTTATTGTTAATGCTTGAGGTGAAGTGTATAAATTTGGTTCACCTGTAGTTGTATCTAATCCTGAAATTGCTGTATTATTTCCATCAGATGACATTAGACCTAAAGAACCACCATTTGCATTATGTGTATGTGTATGTGATCCACTACTATCTGTTGTACCAGTATGACTATGTGATGGTATTTCACCTACTGTTAAAGTATGTGTTTCTGTACCCTCTTTGTGACCTAACGATCTAGCAGTTAAACCTGGACCTGTACCAATTGCTCCTAAAACACGTCCTCTTACATCAGGTAAATTGAAAGTTGTTACTCCATCACCAGAGCCAAAACTAGTTCCTATTACTGCAAATAATTCAGAATAATCATTTCTAGAAATAGAACGTCCATCGCATTTTAACCAACCATTATGATCATTTAAACGCATTGAATATTTGACATCTCCTATATCTTGAGAAAATATCTTTATCCAATCACCTTGAAATTCGTCATATAAATATAAATTTCCCATAATATATTGGACATTTTTTGAATGTTCCCTTTTTGACATTTTTTATTATATACTAAATACCAATAAAAAATATTTTGTGATTTTTTATATTTGGTGTACTCCAAAAATAAATACATTTGCGGCAAAAAGAGTTGGTTGCATATTGTTGTGAGCACCGCCACCACCTGTATTTTGAATAGTAATACCTGTAGTAGATGATCCTGTAGTTTGGGAAAAATCAGCTTGATCAGCTGCTTGTTCACCAAGTAATGCAGAGACTTGTTGATCATTTGGAGTATTAGTATAACTATGTGTATGTCCTGGATCAGTTACATTGTGATTGTGACTTGGCATTTCATCTATCGTTAGTGTATGTGTTTCTGTACCCTCTTTATGACCTAATGATCTAGCCGTTAAACCTGAACCTGTACCAATTGCACCTATAACACGTCCTCTTGCATCAGGTAAATTGAACGTTGTCGTAGCATTACCAGCACCAAAACTAATTCCTATGGTAGCAAATAAATCAGCATATGTAATTCTAGAAACAGCACGTCCATCGCATTTTAACCAACCATTATGATCATTTGATTGTACAGAAAATTTTATATCACCTAATTCAGGTGGAACGATTTGAACCCAATCTTGTTTTGCATCTTTGTATATTTTTATACTTCCAAAAATTTTGGAAATATCCTTAGAATGTTCTGATTTTGACATATTGTCTTAATATATGTCAATAATATTTTTTTTTGATTATATTTGGTTAAAATATAATCAAAAATGTTACCATAATACATATATAAAAGGTTTATTGTGTTTTTTCTTTGTATAATGTAGTTAATGTATCTTGAAAGTTTTTCATATATTCTGTTTTATTACAAACTAAACCATTTATAAACTTATTTTGTACATCTCGTTTAAGATTTAACCAAAAAGGTTCATCATCTACATTATTTTTTAATTTTTGAATAGATTGTATAATTTCAGAAGTATCTTTTAAAATATATTCCGACAAATCACTGTTTTTTAATATACTACAAGAAACATTTTGTGCATGGAAATAATATTTTGAATCATAAAATGAATATACAGGAACACCCATATATAATGCTTCACAAGTCGTTGTAGTACCAGAATATGGAAATGTATCTACAGCTATGTCTACTTGATTATATGTTAATAAATGATCTTCGTGAGAAATAGTACATTCTAATACAATAATACGATCTCTTACTTGTTTATCAAATTTATTAACAAATTCTAAACGCACTTTTTTATTAATCAATGCTTTTGTTTTTAAAATTAATCTAGTTTTAGGAATTTTGACCAAAATATCATTTAATGTTTTTATAACACCATGTGTTATTTTATTAACTCTATTAAAACATCCAATGTTAATAAAACCATCTCTTTTTCTTAAATTAATTGTATTTTTAGGAATAAGTTTTTCACCAGTGTTTCTAATCAAAGTAGGATCATAACATAAAAAGCAGTTTTTCATAGCTAATAATTTTTCAGTATAAAATGTTTGTGAAACTTGAAAATCACCATCACAAATGTTATCAGTAATCCTATAATCCATTTCTGTTAATCCTGTTGTAAAAGGATATCCAATATAAGTAATTTGTATAGGACTAGGTTTCAATGCAAATATATCTAAACGATTAAAAGCAGTATGACCAGATAAATCAAACAAAATATGTGTTTTATCATTATAAATCATATCAGCAGCTGCTGATACAGACAAATTTTTAATAGTCTTGAAACGTAAATCTGAACTATAAACACTAGTATTTATAAAACATTCAGAATAACAAGTTACATTAAAACGATTTTTATCAAAATTTTGCAAAAATGTATTAATAAAAAAACTAACAGGGTGATCCGTATAATCACCAGATATAATACCAATATTAATCTTATCATTTTTATAAAACTCTTTTGTAAATACATACTTACCATTACCCTTTTCGTATAATTTATTTACTAATTTATGTTGATTTGTAATATACATTTTATCTTCAAGTTCATCAAACAAATATGTCAAATTCATGATTTTATTCTGAAATGGTAAATTAAACTTTGGACAAACTTTTAAAGATTTATTATAATTATCAACTGATTTATGATTATCTCCATTATAAGAATGCATATGACCAAGATTTAAATATAATTCAGATAATAGAAATTTTTTATCGGTTGATATAAATGCACGATCATAATTTTTAATTGCACGATTATAAGCAATTTCTGCCAAATCAGTACGTCTCATTTCAGTATAAACAACTCCTAATTGATTTTGAATATCTGGATCTAAATTATCAACTTTTTCTGCCAATAACAAAAAATGTAATGCTTCTGGCCATTGTTTTAAATAACAAAAAATACTCGAAATACCATTATAATTATTAATCAATAATTTTTTATTATCTAATTTTTCCTCTTCTGTTTCACATTTTGCATTTTTTGATAAACCTATACTAATTTTATAATGAATTAAACTCAATTCTATTTTATTTAAACGTAAATATATAAAACCTAAATTATAATGAATCGTTGCATTATTAGGTTCGTATAATAAAGCCTCTTGTAAATAATTCAAACAAGTTTCAAAATCTCGCGCCAATAAACTTAAATGTGTATAAATACTTATAATTTGTTTTAATGCATTTGGATCTTGAAATCTTACACGTAAAATCATTGTAAAATGATGAATACCGCGTTTAAACATACTCTCTAATTCAATTGAAAATTTATTTATTTGTTCCTTTCTATTTAATTCATTTTGTTGACGTAAAAAAACTTCCTTTTGAATTTCTGTTTCAACATATGATTTATATAAAGTTCCCAAAGTAAAAAAACTTTCATAATAAACAGATTCTGGAATTTCTGGCTTACTATCAATCAATAAATAATCAGTAGGTAAAAGTATACCTGTAAATTTTTCAAGTAATTCAATTGCAGCAAGTCTATATTCTTGCATTTTTGAATCGTTCTTTGTTTCAATTGATAAAGAAATATATTGATTAATATATTCCAATACTTTTTTGTAATTCTTTTTAATAGACTCTTTATTTTCCAAATCTACACCTTTTACAAGTATTTTAGACATTATATATAAATATAAAAATATTAACTTTAAATTATAATAATATGCAAAAAGAAATATTTAAGCATTATGATATACATACAAAATCTTTTACTTTAAATGGAAAAAAAACATTCTGTAGATTAGTAAATATTATTGACGGTGATTCATTAGTTGTTATATTACCAATTTTTGATGATTATTATAAATATCATATAAGAATTAATGGAATTGATACTTGTGAAATGAAAAGCAAAAATCCAGATAATAAAACACTTGCTTTACAAGCACGTTGTGAATTGTTAAATATAATTACCAAAAATAATCATGATTCTAATATTTCAAAAGATCAAATTAAAAATATACTAAATTCTGATACTTATATATTATATATTGAATGTAAAGAATTTGATAAATATGGACGTTTATTAGCAAATGTATATTTAGATAATTCTAAACAAATATCTTTATCAGAACATTTAATTAATAAAAATTTAGCATACATCTACACTGGAGATACAAAATTAAGTGAAACCGAACAATTAAAAAAATTGAAAAAAATAACAAATTAATAGATTTTTAATGAACCAAACAGAATATGTTGATACAAAATATTTTGAAACATTATTTGATAATGATGTAAAAGGTAAACCTAAAATTTGGTCTATAAAAGTAAATCAATATAAGAATTTTTCTACTATTGAAATTACATATGGATACGTTGGATGTAAAATGGTTGAAAGTATTCGAAGAATTGATTGTGGTAAAAATTTAGGAAAGACAAATGAAACTACCCATTTCCAACAAGCAGTTTTAGAAGCAACTTCAAAATGGAAAAAGAAAAAGGACGCTGGATTTTCTACAAACAATAATGAATCCAAACATTCCAAATTCGAATTAGTAAACACAAACAATACAAACAATACTAAAAACACAATTGATACTAATACAAAAAATACTAATACAGATAATGCAAATAATATTCAAGAAACTATATTTCCAATGTTAGCACAAGATTTTAAAAAATTTAAAAACAAATTAAAATATCCAGTTTATACACAACCTAAATTTGATGGTTATAGAATGTTGTATAACAATCAAACAAAGACGGTAATGTCTCGTCAAGGAAAAGAATTTACAGCAATTAAGAATACAGAATTGTATAATGAATTAAAAACGATATCTGAAAATATAATTTTAGATGGTGAATTATATGTTCATAACAGTATTTTTGAAAATTTGGGAATTTTAAGAAAAAAGAAATTATCAAATCAAGATATTCAAAAATTAAATCAAATAGAATATCACGTATATGATGTAATTGATTTAAATGAAAATTTTGAATCTAGATTTAATAACTTGAAAAATTTTTTTGAAAGATATAATTTTCAAAAGATTCGTTTAGTACAAACACAAATTGTTAATTCAGAATCTGAATTAGATAAAATCCATAAAATACATATTGAACAAAAATATGAAGGATCAATTGTAAGAACAAAATATGGGAAATATAAATGCAAGGCAAGATCACAAGATCTTTTAAAATATAAAGATTTTGAAGATGCAGAATATAAAATAGTTGGATTTACTTCTGAACAAGACACGCAAACAAATAATGAATTAATCATATGGATATGTGAAACTAAAAATGGTGATAAATTTAATGTACGCCCAAAAGGAACAAAGGAAGAGAGATCTCTTTTGTTTAAAAGAGGTGATGAATTTATTGGTCAACAAATATGGGTTAAATATTTTGAATTGACAGATGGGAAAATACCTCGTTTCCCAACAACGAAAACAGATGCTTATACAACTTACATAAGAAATGTTATTGAATAAATGTATATATAAATTATAATAAAAATTTTATAATTGTATTATTATAATAATATTATGATTTCTGAAAAAACACGTAAAAGATTAGAAAATTTTCATAGAATTCAAGTTTTTGGTATTATTGATTTGGATATATTATTTATGATTATTATAAGTTATTATATAAGTATTACGTATAAACAAAATTTTTATAGAGTTTTGATAAGTATTGTTTTTATAAGCATAATTGTTCATAGAATATTGCGAATTAATACAAGATTAAATGAAATGATTTTAGGTAAAGTTTAATGATTTATCTTTGATTTTATTAATAATTGAATTAATAAAAGCTTTATTTTAAATAAACTCGTGATTATGTCACGAAATATATTAATTAAAGAAATTAGTTCAAAGGAATATTTGCCAGTATGGGTGGGATTTTTTTGTTTTATTATAATTTGTATAACAAGATTTGTGTTTGATATTGGTCCGGTTGATTTAAAAATTTGGAGAGATGATACAGAATTCATTTATCAATTAACTACAAAATTTGTGATAACTTTATGTGTTTTTATTTGTACTACTATTTTGATATTAAATATATGTCATAAAATATTAAAACATAGGATATTATATAGTTCTTATATTATTGTATTTATTATATTATTATTATCCAAATATTTAGGGACATTTAGTATATTAAAAAATATTGGATTAGGTACTTCTTTTTGGTGTATTATATTAGGTTGTTTATTTAGATTAATATTACAAAATTACGGAAATGATTTTGTAGATGGAGTAATGACTATGGAATTTTTTATAAAATGTGGAATTGTATTATTTGCTATAAATATTCAAGAAATTGGAAGTTTAGGTGCAAGAGGTATTGTTGTAGCTTGGATTGAAACAATATTATTGTTAGGGATTGTTTATGCAATTGGAATTTATATTTGTAAAATGACTCACGTTGAAACTTTGTTAATATCATCTGGATTATCTATTTGTGGAAGTTCAGCTATTATGTCTTTAGCTGAAATAGTAGATGCTGATAATATGGATATTAATACAAGTATTACTATATTATCATTATTTACAATTCCATATATTCCTGTTATGCCTATTATTTGTAAGACATTTGGTTTTTCAGATGTATTATCAGGAATATGGATAGGTGGAACAGTAGATTCAACAGGTGCTGTAATAGCATCTGCAAGTTTGATTAACAAGACAGTTTTAAATAGTGCAATTGTATTAAAAATGCTTCAAAATATTATTATAGGACCAATAACATTATGTATAACAAGTATATGGTATAATTCAATCAATCCAAAAGTCTTATGGATAAAATTTCCAAAATTTGTATTAGGATTTTTAATTATTTCAATTGTAGTTACTTTTTTACCAAATGAAAATATTAAAGATGATTGTTTTATAGTATCAGAATGGTTTTCAAATATTTCTTTTGTATTAATTGGGTTAGAAATTGATATTGTGAATTTGAAAACAACATTTTTAACAAAATGGAAAATGATTGTATTGTATGTAATAGGACAAAGTATTGATATATTTACTACTTTAGGTTTTGGATTTCTAATGTTTGGTAATTAAATAAATTTATCATTGTATGATTATATTATATCTTGAGCTTAACGGTAAAAATTTAATTTATTTTTATTTACAAAATATAGAGTAAATAAAATGAGTAATCAATTTTCGATGAAACCATCTACAAAACCTTTAAAAGGTATGACAGTTTCTTCTAATTTTGGTACATTTGAAACGTTGTCAGCAACTAATTTACAATTAGAGTCTATTAATATAGCAGGTTTATTTGAAGATGGTGTGTTTCAAAATGTTGTAATAAAAGATTCACAAATTTTTAATACAGTTATTGGAGCAGAAGGTCCAAATGTAGGTTATTTCAGTGATTTATATGCAAATCAGGCTGTAAAATTTATTAGTAACAATTTTGGATCTTATATAGAATGGGATCCTAGTACAAATATATTTAATATAAACAACGCAGAATTGCGTGTTAACGAATGTTCATATTTAGGTAATTTAGAGATTTGTGAAAATTTTATTCGAGCAACAAATTTAGATGGTAGTATAAACTTGTATCCAGATGGTTTTGGTAGTATTTATATATGGGGTCCAACTTATATTAGTACATCAACTGGTAGTTTTTATGGAGAATTTACAAGTGGAGGATCGCAAATATTAACAAAAGATACGATTTCTTTTTTCTCAAGTGAAGGTTCTTATAATGTATCAAGTTATGATAAGCAGACATTTGTAACAAAAAACGGTGATATAGAATTGAAAACAACAACAATAACAAATGGGAGTATATTTAATATTGTAACAACATCTGGTAATACAATCATTACAACAAATGGATATCATAATTTAAAAACAGGGGATGTTATTACAGTTTCAAGTGCAGGTAATTTAAGTGGGTCTTATACAGTTGGAACTTTATATACAAATCAACGTTTTGGAATAATTCCAAATACGACAACTTCAAATACTATTACAACTGGATCATATAGTAAAATACCTAATACAAATATTATTTTAAACACAGAATCATTTGTTCAAATTCCAACAAATACAAAATTATCTTTTGGTGTTACAACAAATTCTATTTCTGGAAATAACGGTGCTTTATTAATAACAAGTAATAGAGATACAACTTTTTCTGTTAGAAGTACTGGTTCAATTATCATTCCAGAAACAACTCGTATTCAATTTGCAAATGCATTTAATACAAGTGGTAATTATATAACAAATGGTAATTATATAAATTATGATAATTCATCTATTAATATAGCTGGTACAAACACTATTACCTTATCTGGATCTATAACTCAAATTAATTCAACTCATACTCGATTTACAGATCCAATTTTGACAATTGCTGATTATAATTTAACTGCTCCAGATTCAAAGGATAGAGGTATAGAGTTTAAATATTATGATGCAACTTCGGGATCTATGAAATTAGGATGGTTTGGTTATAAAGTAGATAGTAATAAATTTACTCTTATAACAAATGCGACAAATAATAATGAAAAAATTACAGGAGATGTTGGTACATTTGATATTGGTGATATTTCTACTACTAATATCATTATCAATTCAGGAGGTAGTTTAAATTTAAATTGTGGTACAATTGTTAATGTAAGAACGATTGTTGGTTGTTCTGGTATTATTAATGTAAATGCAGCAAATTTATTAAACATTACAGGTGGTTCTAGAATTTCATTAATATCAAATGGTGATATTTTTATTCCTAATAACATTCCTATTACTTTAGGAACAGCTGGTAGCAATATAATAGAAGGTACTTTTGGAAATGTAAGAATAACCGGATCTAGAAATATAGTATTAACTACGCAAAGTAGAGGTTCAATAAGTGTTCCAATTGAAAGTTATATATCATTTGATGGTACATCAGTTGGGTCACAAAGAATATCGTCAAATACAAGTGGTGATTTAATAATTAGTTCTAATCAAAATATATTTGTAACAAGTACATCTGGTAATGTAATATTAAATTCTAATAATACAAATAGTTCTACAGCTAACAATTTACAATTTGGTGTAAATACAGAAACTATTTATGGTAACACATCTGGTATAACAATATTGACATCATCTACATCAGGTGTTTTAAATTTTATTGCTAGAAATAATGCAAATATAACAAGTTCATCTGGAAATGTAAATATAAGAAGTTTAACAAATGATATAACTTTATTTACAACTTCTGGAAATGTAAGAGTGTCTCCATCTAGATGGTTAGTATTTGGTATAACAGGTACATCAAATAGTATACGATATGATTCTTCTGATTTAATTATTAATGGTGGTGTGACAAATAATGTAAATGTACGTAATGCATCAAATATTAATTTAGGTGCATCTTCAAATGTAAATATAACAACTGGTACTTTTTTAAATTTTTCAGGAGATAGATCTAGATTTATTGTTACAGATACATCTAATAATTTTTACATAACAAATCTTACAACATCTGGATCTATAATAATCTCAAGTGCATCAACTTTTATTAATAATGGTTCTGGATCATTAAATATTCGTAATAGTTTAACAAATGTATCATCTGGGACTACAAATATAGTTGGTAATTTAGTTAATATAGATGTTGATAATGTTAGAATAAAAGATCCGATTGTATCTCTTGCAAACTATAATGTATTTGATTCAAAAGATAGAGGTATAGAATATAATTATCTTTTATCAACATCTGGATCTTTAAAATCCGGTTGGTTTGGCTGGAAAAATGTAACAAATCGTTTTACTTATTATTCAGATAGTATAAATAGTGGTGAAATTATTTCTGGTACAATTGGAAATGCTGAATTTGATAGTTTATTTTTAAAAAATACAATTTCATTTTCTGGATCAGGACAATTGGATTTAAATTGTGGTACAATAGCAAATGTAAGAACTATAATTGGATGTTCTGGTGTTGTAAATGTTATAGGTACAAGTGGTGTACATATAAGTAGTAGTAATATTATGTTGGAAAGTAATGGAAGAGTTCAGATACCATATAATATACCATTGTCATTTGGAACAACAAATAATTCTATATCAGCGGATACAAATGGAAATTTGTCAATTACAGCTTCTGGTGGTTCTGGTACAATTATTTTAAATTCTAATGTTCAAATTAATGGTACAACATCTACTATTTACAGTACGGTAACAAATTTACAAGATCCTATATTTTCTTTAGGAGGTGTTACAGGACCTTTAATTAATGATTTAAAGGATAGAGGTATAGAGTTTAAATGGAATCAGAGTTCAGGTACAAGTGGTTCTAGAACAGGTTTTTTTGGATATAAGAATAATTTAGGTAGATTTGTATTTATAAGAAATGGAACGAATATTGATGAAGTATATTCTGGAGATTATGGTGATGTTCAATTTGGGAATGGGTATTTTACAAATCTTGATTTAGCAAATGGTACTATATCTAATGTAAATACAATTTCATCTGGACGTTTGGATATTGTAACAACAAGTGGTAATATAAATTTAAGTACAAGTAATGTATTGATTCCTTATAATAGTAATTTATCATTCGGAACAACTTCAAATTCGATAACTTCAAATACTTCAAATAATTTACAAATTCGATCAGGTGATGATATATCTTTAATAACACCTACTTCTGGTAATGGTGCAGTTAGAATTTCTGAGAATACACCTTTATATTTTGGTTCTGATAACTCTGATTATATAATAAGAAATACAAGTAATAATTTACAAATAGTGAATTCTGCTGGAAATATTGAAATGTATCCCAAATATTCAACTGGTAATATAATGATTCCTCAAAATACATTTTTAGGTTTTGGATCAACTGAAAATAGTATTATTAGTAATGGTCAGGAATTGTTATTAAATGGTTATCAAGGTATTAGTATAAATACAACAAATTTTACAATTTCGGGAAATGTAAATATTATAGGTTCTATAAGTGCTGCTGTAAATCAAGATTTTGAATTAAATACTTATATTTTACCATTGGGAACATCACAAATTTTAAAAATTCAATCTATAACAAATTATAGTACTATTGGAAATGTACTTGTTACAGTAGATAATCCTCATAATTTAGTAGTTGGGGATTCAGTTACATTAAGAAACACGTTAAGTAGACCAGTAATTGATGGTACTTATACAGTGACTCAAACCCCTAATTCAAATTCTTTTGTTGTAGTTTTTTCAGGTGGTTTAACAGCTAATGGAGGTGTAGCCGGTACAGTTAAAAGTAATTTAACAACATATCAAGGTAAAGATGTAGGTATTCAAGTAAATTATTGGAATACAGTTGGTAATGCTAGTTTAACAGCAGGTACATTAGGTTATAAAACTGGATTTTTTGGTTTCAAGAATAGTACAGAAAGATGGACATATTATAAGAATGCAACAATAAGTAATAATATTGTAACAGGTGATTTGAGTGATATTGAAGTAAACAAAGTATTTGCAAATAGGATATCAGGGTTTGTATTAGATGGGAATGTGACAGCTGGTTCAAATGCAATTATTGGTACAAATTTCCAAATAGGTGGTGGTACAATTAACAGTACTCCTATTGGTGTAAATACTGCACAGACAGGTAGATTTACAAATTTAAGTAATACTGTATCTGCAAGTTTTTCAAGTGTAACCTTAACAAGTTCATTGGCATATACATTTGAAAGATATACATTATCATCATCTGGTTTACAAACAAGAAACCCAAGTACATCTTTTGTAGTTTCATTATTTTCTGTCACTGGTCCAAATTATACAAGTTCATCTGGTACAATGCCATCTAATAGTGCGAATATACCAGATGGTACATTAAAAATATTGGTATGTAGTTCTATGGGTATAGGATCATCCCATACAATTCATTTTGGTGCAAACAAATTAATTGCTCCAAATCCATTAAATCCATCTGGTACAGCGACAAGATTAACATTTAAACGTCAAGGACAAAGTGCACAGTTAATATTTGATGCACAGAGTAATAATAGTCAAGGATCATGGATTTTGTTGTCAAATGGTGTATATGTGTCTTGATTTCAAATGTGGTGTCGAATATGTAGTTGTATTAATTTGAATAAAAAATTGAAATTAATATAATAATTTTTAAAAATTATGTCGCTTTATAACGATAAAAATGATGAAAATTTTGCAGATGATATGTTGGATAAAATACGTGATTTATTGATTGATCATAATAAAACAACAGGTACAAATATTCCAACAGAATACAATCTTGATTTATCAGATACACAAAAACGTGCATTTGACATTTTTAAAAAGGGAGAATCACTCCTAATATTAGGGAGTGCAGGTACGGGTAAATCAAGATTAGTAAAGGAATTTCACAAGTATATAAAACGTGAACATAAAAATAAAACAATGTATATTACGTCAACTACTGGTATATCTGCTTATAACATTGGAGGTATAACTATTAATAGTTTTATGGGTATGGGAACAGGAGATGATCCTATTCAAGTTATATTGAAAAGATTAAGATATAAAGTAGGTATTAAAGAACGTATTCGTAAGACTGATATATTGGTGATAGATGAAATAAGTATGATGTCAGCCTCTATATTTGAAAAAATTCATATAATTTTTCAGACATTAAAAAAATCTAAGAAATTTTTTGGAGGTGTTCAAGTTGTATTAACAGGAGATTTTTTACAATTAGAGACAATTTTTAATGATAAAAATAATGATGAAAATAGGTTGATTGTTGAAAGTGAATTATTTAACAAGATGTTTGGAAAATCAACTGTCGTTTTAAAAGAAAATTTCAGACAACGTTCTGACAATGAATATATTGATATCCTAATGAGAATTAGGAAAGCTCAACATACAGAACAAGACGTTTCTGTTTTGAAAAAAAGAATGTTGAATACAAAAGTCAAGGATATGGATATATCAAATGTAGTACATTTGGTAAGTAGTAATTGGAAAGCTCAACAAATTAATAATTCAAGACTTAATAATATAAATGAAAGGGATTATCACTATCAGGCTACTTATACACAACTTGGAGATACGGAAACTTGTGAATTATTACAAAAAGAATTAAAATCACAATTTGTTCAAAAGGGTATAGAATCATTATTTTTAAGACGAGGTTGTCGTGTTCTTTTAATTAAAAATTTAGATGTTGAAAATGGTTTAGTAAATGGATCAATAGGTACAGTTGATGAATTATTTGAAGATGCAGTTCGTGTTAATTTTGACAATGGAGTGACACAAATTATAAATTCGGTTGAATGGGAATTGGAATTAGATAATGCAAGAGTGATAGGTAAACAAATACCTTTGATGTTATCTTATAGTATAACAATTCATAAATCCCAAAGTTTATCTTTGGAAAAAGCAGTATTAGATTTAGCAGATTGTTTTTGTAATCATATGGTTTATGTTGCATTAAGTCGTGTTAAAACATTATCTGGTTTATATTTAAAATCTTTTGATTCACGAAAGATAACGGTTAATCAGAAATTACTTGATTTTATCAATGAAATTGAATAAAGTTGTTATGTTGAATTTTTTTAGTATTGAATTTAGTAATATTTTTAGTAATATAAAAATATTGTATATTATTATATATAATGGAAGACGTTATTGATCAGGTTCGCAAGGTTAAAAATTACAAACAAATGTACAATGTACTTTGGAAAACGATGATGGAAAGAAATGTTAAAGTTTCATCTCGTATTGGAAATAAACTTAAAATTGCGTTGATATGTCATCCTTGTTATGGATATGGTGATATTATATTTGCATTAAAAATGTTTCATTTTATGAAAGATTGGTATGGAATAGAGTGTACAATGATTACAACAAAGCCAGAACCATTTATCAAAAATGGATTAAAAAAAATATATTGTTTAAAACGTCCAGGAAGTCGTGAATATGTCGAATGTGAAAATTTGAAATATATGAAAATTTACAATATAGATTCAAAAGGGAAACCTACAACGCGAACCAAATTTAAAAGTGAATTTGATTTAATAATGGTAACACCTTGGATAGGTACAGATTATGAACCAAATAAAAATATAGTAAAAAATTTTTTACCTTATGCAAATAAATTTAATACAATATTATTTTCTGAATATAATGCTCCTGATCCACATAAATATGATTTTCCAACTGGTATAGGCAAGGGATTAATGGGACTTTTGGTTACAGATTTTAAATTTTCAAAAACTGTAAAAATAAAGAATCCATATTTAATGGTTCATTTAACAAGAGATGATCGTGTGAATGTAGCTAAATGTTTTTCAAATTTTATAAAGTTAATGTGTAAAAAATATCACAAGAAATATAGAAAATTGGATGTGATTATTCCTCCACATGTTTTACAAGATAAACGCGAACTTGAATCTTTATTTAAATATATAAAAACTCGTGGTTATTATAAAAATGTAATTATAAGAGACAAAAAAGGTGAAAAGGATGTCACTCCTGATAGTACAATTAGATTGAGAGCAGATGTAACACCTTTACCATATGATCAATATACAGGTTTATTTAAAAATTGTTTACCAGATGTATTAACTACAGGTGATCAGAGTGTGACAGATATTATTAGTTGTTGTAAAGATTATAATATATATTATCAAATTATGCCATGGAAAGCAAATTTTGCAAAAAATTTAGCAAAAGCATTAGGTCAAGATTTTATTGGTAAAACGTCTACATCTTGTGGTTTAGAACGTTTTTCATTACGTACACATACGAATATTAAAAATGTATCAAAAAAACATAATTTCAAGACTATAGGTAAACCAAAGTTGGATGCGATTTTAGCAGCAGCATTAGAATTACGTAAAAACAAACACTGGCGTTCATTTATAGATTTAGTAATGAATTCTCGTAAAAAAAGATCTGTTTTAACTAAATACAAGAAAGATCATTGACTATCTGATGTTAAAAATCAAACTGGTGGTTTTGATAAAAATAATACAAAATTTCCTCGTAAATGGAGTAAGGAATATTGTATGAAAACGTCTTGTAATAAAATGGGGTTTTCACAAAAATCAAGTTGTCGTTATTATAAAAATTGTTATAAATAAATATTAAATTTTATTTTATAGTATATTATTATTATGAATTATACTATAAAATCTCGTAAAAAATTTTACAATGATATAATTCAAAGATTAGATGAAAATACACGTAAATCTTTAAATTTAAAAGAAAATCGTTTATTAGGTCAAGGATATCAGGGTATAGTTCACAGTTATTGTGATGAGAAAAAATGTATAGCTATAAAAAAAGTATTTTTAGAAAATCGTCAAGCTAAATATTTAAAGAAACCTTTTTCAATACCTGCTTTAAAATATGAAAATTTTATAGAATTAGCAGCAATGAAATTAACAAATGAAATAGTATTACAAAACATTTGTCCTCATTTTATTTTACATTATAAATCTACAAATCAAAGTAGAGAATATGAACCTCCTTGTCAAGATACATATCCTTATTCAAGTAAATTCTATAATGAATTAATTGAAGGTGCAAAATCCTATACAGATTGGGTAAAAGAAAAACATACAACAGAAGAATGGTATAATGCATATTTTCAAATTACGGTATCTATTTATTGTTTGCAAAAATATTTTAATATGATTCATTTAGATTTACATTCTGATAACATTCTTGTTAAAACAGTCAAACGAGGTGGATATTGGAAATATGTAATAGATGGTAAAAATTACTATGTTCCAAATTATGGTTTTATATTTTATATAAATGATTTTGGTCACGCTTGGATTCCTGAAAATTTCCAAAGTTGGATTGTTAGAAGAAAGTACAAAACGAAACGTATTCATAAAAACTTTGATATAATGAAATTATTTGAATCAACATTAGAATTTTCTACGTCATCTCGTGAATTTAAAAGTCAAATACGTAATATTATAAAAGAATTGGAAGGAGATAAAAATTTTAATAATATTATAGAAAGTGTTTGGTCGCAATATAATAAAAAACCAAAAAGTAAATTAATTGAAACATATAATCTTGGAAAAAGTTTAAATAAAAATGATTTACCAAAAGAACTTAGACATCTAGTCTTGCGTTAAATAATCATTATTTTTAATTTTTTTTATTTGTATATAATATAAATGATACTTACAGGTAAATTGTTTTACAATAATGTATTGCAAGAAAATCCAAAAATGAATTTAATTGGAACTTTTCTTAAATTAGAAAAAAGTTCAGGTAAACCTATTGGCGTACACTTGAACAAGGTTAAAATAAGAGAAAGCGATAATAGTGTGTCTGTAGGAAAGTGGAAAGTTGTATTATCAAAGAAAAATTTTCATAAAATAAAAAGACTAGTAGAAATAGGCAAACTACTATCCCCAAAATCCAAAAAACGTTCGGTTAAACGTAACGTCAAATCTAAATCTAAAAAACGATCAGTTAAACATCGTTCAAAGAAATCTAAATCAAAACGATCTAAAAAGAGATCAGTTAAACGTCGTTCAAAGAAATCTAAATCAAAACGATCTAAAAAGCGATCAGTT
>JACCDZ012101620.1_pt1 | contig 31043 bp, 22 predicted proteins | sample 7449551 | NCBI WGS metagenome assembly JACCDZ01 (sample SAMN15323452, study PRJNA562643) | freshwater metagenome | isolation source: river surface water | place: USA:Blue River Watershed | collected 2017-08-18 | reverse complement strand
TAAAATTAATTACAATAAAAATGGCAGTTTTAGCAAAAATTAGAAAACGTTCCGCATTATTAATTGGTGCAATTGCACTTGCTTTATTTGCATTTATCATTCAAGATTTGATAGGTAAAGGTGGTATTGGACAAGATTCAAAAGATGTAGGGACTGTAAATGACAAAGATATTTCGTTTGAAGACTTTAGAGTCAAAGTTAGTAATGTAGAAAAAAGTGGTCAAGGAATTACATCTACTCAGGCAGCAAACCAAGTTTGGGATCAAGAAGTATCAATTGCTTTATTAACTTCTGAGTTTGATAAATTGGGATTGAGAGCAGGAGAGAAGCACTTAATTGAAGTTTTAAAAGCTGATCAAAATATAGGAAGTAACCCTTTGTTCTTAAATGCAGCTGGTTTATTTGATTTAGCTAAATTCAAAGAATATTTTAAAGCTAATCCTGAACAAGCTCAATTCTTGCAAGAGAGAGAAAAATCAGCAGAATTAAATGCTAAATTTCAAATGTATACTTCTTTAGTTAAAGCGGGTTTATATACTACTGAAGCGGAAGGAAAATTGAAATATGAAATGGAAGCCAACAAAGTCAATTTTGCTTATGTGGCTGGGTTATATTCTACAATTAAAGACAGCGAAGTAAAAGTTACTGATGCTGAGATTGTAGATTTTATGAAAAAAAACGAGAAAAAATACAAAGCAGATCCATCTAGAGAGATTGAATACGTTTTATTAGAAGACAAAGCATCTGCGCAAGACGAAGCCGACGTGAAAGCTAAAATCACGGCATTATTAACTGGAAGTGTTGTTTATAACGCTAAAACAGCTAAGAATGATACTGTAGCTGGTTTTAGAAAGGCAGCTAATGCGATTGATTTTGTGAATTCTAATTCAGATGTACCTTACGATTCATCTTATGTAGCTAAAAAAGATTTGCCAGCAGTTGATGCGGATCAATTATTCAACTTAGCTCCAGGGGCTGTTTATGGTCCTTACAAATTTGGAAATTACTACTGTATTTCTAAATCATTTGGAAAAAGAGCAGGTGTGAATGCTAAAGCAAGTCATATCTTAATCAGTTACGAAGGAACTCAAGTGCCAAACAAAAGAGAAAAAAGAACAAAAGAACAAGCTTTAGCAAAAGCACAAGCTGTTTTGGCTCAAGTAAATTCTAACCCAGATAGTTTCATGATGTTGGCGTTTTCTAACTCTGATGATTCATCTGCGCAACAAGGTGGAGATTTAGGTTATTTTGGGCCAAATGCAATGGTAAAACCTTTTAACGATTTCGTTTTTGGAAATGCTATTGGAAAAGTTGGTTTAGTAGAAACTCCTTTTGGATTCCATATTATTAGAATTACTGATAAACAAGATGGTGTTCGTTTGGCTACTGTGGCTCAAAAAATAGAGCCTTCTGAAGTAACTTCTGATAAAATATTTACGCAAGCAACACAATTTGAAATGGATGCTGCTAATAAAGATTTTGCTAAATTAGCAAAGGACATGAAATTGACGGTAGCTGCACCAGTAACTGTTACAGGAATGCAAGAAAACTTTGCTTCTTTAGGAAATCAAAGAGCTATTGTTAGATGGGCGTTTGAAGACAATTCTAAAGTAGGAGCAATCAAACGCTTCGAATTGGCGAATATTGGTCACGTAATTGCTAGAGTTAAATCTATTGATAATTCTGGTTTAGCACCAGTTTCTCAAGCTAGAGCGTATGTTGAACCAATTCTTAAAAACAAGAAAAAAGCCGAGTTAATCAAAGCGAAGATGACAGGTTCATCATTAGAAGCGATTGCTAAGGCTGCAGGTTCAAAAGTGGAACAAGCTGCCAATATCACAATGGAAAATCCAGTATTTGGCTTAGTAGGAGCAGAACCAAAAGTTGTTGGAACAGCCTTTGCATTAGCGGCTAATAAAGTATCTGCACCAATTGAAGGTGTAACAGGAGTATATGTTGTAAAAAATAACAGTACTGTAAAAGCACCGGCTTTGAAAAACCACACAGCTTATGTGGCTAAATTAAAACAACAAACTGCAGGTGATTCAGGTAGAATTCTTCCTGCTTTGAAAGGCAACGCTACCATTGAAGACAATAGAAGTAAGTTTAATTACTAAGTAGTAAAACATATATTTTATAAAAGCCAAGACATTGTCTTGGCTTTTTTATTTTATAGAAAATGTGTATTGATGTGTTAAAGTTTTAGTTAAGATGAGGTTAATTATATGGTAAATTATTGTCTTTAGTGATAATTATCACAATGGTAGATTTGATATAGATATAGGTTTGTAGTATATTAATATTTAAAATTATCTATCATGAAAAAGATTGTATTTGTTATGTTCGGCTTGTCTATTTTATTTTCTAATTGCTCTAACGATGAGAATTTAACTCCTTTAACGGAGGTAGAAAAAAATGATTTACTCTTTTTAAGAGAAGAGGAAAAATTAGCACGTGATATTTATATTTATGCCTACAATAAGTATCAAAATACTGTATTTAATAGTATTTCTCAAAGTGAGCAAAAGCATATGGATAATGTACTTAGTATATTAAATCAATATTCTATCTCAGACCCAGCGTCAACTCAATTAGGAGTTTTCAATAATGCTGCTTTACAATCGCTATACAATCAGTTGAAATCTCAAGTTGATATTTCAGCACCTGAGTCGCTTAAAGTAGGTGCTACAATTGAAGAATTAGACATAAATGACATTGATGATTTTATTGCCAATACATCGAATTCAAAAGTATTGAATATGTATGATAAATTAAACTGTGGTTCTAAAAATCACATTCGTTCATTTACGGATCAATTAAAGGCAGTAGGAATCACATTTGTACCTCAATTCATTACCCTTGAAGAATACAACACAATATTGAATTCACCTAGCGGAAGCTGTAAATAATTAAATGATGAAAAGTAAGTTAATTGTATCACTATTGTTTGTGTTTACAATAGGAGTAAGTTGTTTTGCGCAATATAAGAAAGCTTCAATTAGTATTGAGAAAGAAGCACAACAATTAGTAACAAATAATTGTTATTCGTGTCATAGCCCTAGTAGTAGTTCGCACGATGAGATAATTGCACCGCCAATGATTGCTATTAAAACACGTTATTTAAAAGAATACAATTCAGAAAAAGATTTTGTTGATGCCATAGTAAGTTATGCGAAAAATCCAACTAAATTAAAAGCTTTAATGAAAGGCGCAGTCAATAAATTTGGTGTTATGCCACAACAAAATTTTAGCAAAAAAGATTTACAAAAAATAGCAAAATACATCTATAATAATCCTATTAAAGAGCCAGAATGGTTTAAAGATCATTTTGAAAAAGAACACAAAAAAAGTTAAGTACAGTTTTCATACACCCTCTTCTAAAAGAAGAGGGTGTTTTTGCATTCCAATTTTAAGGTAGTAATGTTTTCTTTCACAATATCATTTCCCCATACGGAATAACCGTTTCATATCCTTTGGAAACAAAATACGGTTTTGGATTTTCTTTTGAGACTATCATAACAAAATCACCACCCCAAGCGCCTAAACTTTTTACAGCACCATCAAAGTCTGGAAATAAAGTATCTTTTACTGTTTTCGTTTTTAGAATCTCACTTAAAACAGTTTCGTGTTGGCTAATTAATTGAGTAAATAACTCTAGATTATTCGCCTCAATAGTATCCTGAGTTAGTGTATTAATTGCAGCAATGTAGCTTGATAATTGCTTAGTCTTGTTCGTATGGTAGTCGGCTATTGCCGATTTACTATTGCGTTTTTGGTTCAAATACACAAAATAGAGGTTTTGGGCAAACTCAGGTTTAAAAACTACTTTTTCGACTCTTGGCTTACCATCTAATAAAACGTAGGTTATAGGGTTGTTATTTTGCGCACAAGCAATATCATAGCCGCTGCCGCCAAAACTTTGTTGTAGCAATTCAAAAGCGTCTATTTGAAACCATTGCGCAATATTATTAATTAAGGTGGATGATGTGCCTAGTCCCCAATTTCTTGGAAAGCTCAATTGTGTGGTTACGACAAACCCTTCAGAATTAGAAAACACATTGGAATTCATAGTATTTGCCACTTGCAATATTTTGATAAGTGTGGCTTTTACTGATTCAGTGGTAATGGTGTTATCTTGAATTTCTTGAAATGAAAGGATTTCTTCAAACCAAATACTTTCATCGGCATCATAACTTTTCCAGTGAATATTTCCGCTATTAGTATCTTCTACATTTAGATTTTGTCCCATTTTGGTAGGTAATGCCAATCCTTTGGCACCGTCCAAAATAAGGTATTCTCCCGTGATTAGTAATTTGCCGTTACTGTAGAAGGTTTGTTGCATTCTAATTAGTTTCTAAGTTGTTTCATCAATTCAACAACAGCACTGTGCGAAACGGTTTGGTGTTTGAAGTGTTTTTGAACAGCGATACGCTCTTCTTCTGTTGCGTCGAATTGATTCAAAATATTATTCAAATGCATTTTCATATGTCCGTCTTGAATTCCTGTTGTGGTTAAAGAACGTAAAGCAGCAAAGTTTTGGGCCAGACCTGCAACGGCAACAATTTGCATCAATTCTTGCGCAGATGGTTTTTCCAGCATTTCTAAAGCTAATTTGACCAAAGGATGTAAACTTGTCAAACCACCAACGGTTCCTAAAGCCAATGGGATTTCCAACCAAAAACTAAAAATACCATTTTCTATTTTAGCATGCGATAAACTTGAATATTGTCCATTGCGAGAGGCATAGGCGTGAATTCCAGCTTCAACGGCTCTAAAATCATTTCCTGTTGCCAATACCACTGCATCAACGCCATTCATAATCCCTTTATTGTGGGTAACAGCACGGAAAGGTTCTACTTCGGCAATGCGAACAGCCTGCACAAATTTTTCGGTAAACTCCTGCGGATTCGGGATGTGTTTTTCTTCTAAGTCGGCAATAGGACACGAAACTTCGGCACGTACTATACAATTAGGAACATAATTCGACAAAATGCTCATGACAACTTGAATGTCTTTTTCTGTTTCAGAGAACAATTCGTGTTGGCTTGCTTTTTCTTTTAAGGTTTTGGCAAATTGTTCCAAACACGAGTTGATGAAATTGGCTCCCATACTATCCTTAGTCTCAAAACTCACGTGAAGTTGATAGTAATTCGGAATTAAATCGGTTTTGTCTTTTAAAATAATATCCAAGATTCCGCCGCCACGAGCTTGCATGTTTTTAGTAATGCTTTCGGTTTCAGTAAAGAAATCGGCTTTGATTTTGGAAAAGAAAGTATGTAATATTTCTGTTTCTCCTTTGAAAAAGAAATGGACTTGCCCAATTTTTTCGGTGTCTATTACTGTAGCTGTAAATCCGCCACGAGTGGACCAGAATTTAGCTGCCTTAGAAGCCGCTGCCACTACCGAACTTTCTTCAATAGCCATTGGAATGGTTTTGTACTTTCCGTTGATCAGGAAATTAGGAGCTACGCCCAAAGGGATATAGAAATTTGAAATCGTATTTTCGATGAATTCGTCGTGTAGTTTTTGAATTTTTTCGTCTGAATTCCAATAGTTTTTCAATAATTGAATTGCATTTTCAGGCGTTGAAAAATAGGTTTTGGCAATCCATGCAATTTTTTCTTCTTTGGATAATTTAGAAAATCCGCTTACGGCTTCGTTCATTTTCAAAATGATTAAAATAATTTTAATACAAAGATACACTTTTCCATCTTTTCATTCGAGTCACTTTTTCTTCAATAATAAAAGGCAGATAGACATGCTCTAACATTTAACAGCTCAAATGTGAAATAATTGTAAAATTTTCACTAAAATTGGGGTCTATTAAAAACCAATTTATTTATGAAATCAAATTTATCTTGTATTCTGTTTTTTGTGTTCACACTTACCGTTTTTGGACAACAAAAAATTACTGTTGAAGAAATTTATTCTGGAGCTTTTAGAGCCAAAGGAATGGACGAATTACAGTCCATGAAAAACACTAATCAATATACGGTTTTGAATTATGATGCTGCTTCACGAAGTATGCAAATTGATTTGTTTGACTTTGCAAACTTAAAAAAAGTAGCTACTCTAATTGACACTAAGTCGCATGCAGTTCTCGCTGATGGAATTGATAGTTATACATTCTCTTCAGATGAAAAATTAGTTTTGATAGCCAACAATACAAATCAAATCTTCCGTCATTCTTTTACAGCCGATTATTATTTGTATGATACCAATTCTAAAAAGGTATCTAAATTGTTTGAATTCCAAGTGCAAGAGCCTACTTTTTCGCCAGATGGTAAAAAGATAGCTTTTGCGAGAGAAAATAATTTGTATGTATACGATATAGCAAGCAAAGAAACAGTCGCAATCACTAATGATGGTAAAAAGAATAGTATCATTAATGGAATCACGGATTGGGTATACGAAGAAGAGTTTGCTTTTGTTCGTGCCTTTGATTGGAGTAAAGATAGTAAGAAAGTAGCTTACATTCGTTTTGACGAAAGTCAAGTTCCGGAATTTTCTATGTCGATTTTCAAAAAGGATTTGTACCCAACAGTAGAAACCTTCAAATATCCCAAAGCAGGAGAGAAAAACTCAGAAGTGTCTTTGCACATTTATGATGTAGCTTCAAAAGGAACTCAAAAAGTAAATTTATCTCAGTACTCTGATTTTTATATTGCAAGAATGCAATGGACAAACGATGCAAATGTGCTTTCAGCTCAAGTCTTGAATCGTCATCAAGATAATTTGGATTTGTTGTTCATTGATGGGAATTCAGGAGCGGCAAAAGTTGTTTTAAATGAAAAAGATAAAGCGTATGTAGATGTAACTGATAACTTGACGTTTTTGAAAGACAATAGCTTTATTTGGACAAGCGAAAAAGATGGTTTCAACCATATTTACTTGTATGATAAAACCGGAAAATTAAAAAATCAAGTAACCAAAGGCAATTGGGAAGTGACCAATTATTATGGTTTTGAGGAAAAAAACAATACGGTTTTCTACCAATCTGTTGAGAATGGGTCTATTAATAGAGATGTGTACAGTATTAACTTGAACGGGAAAAACAAAGTACGTTTGTCCAAATCTACTGGAACAAACGCGGCGACTTTCAGTCCGAATTTCCAGTATTTTATCAATACGTTTTCAAGTGCAACACAACCTACTACCTATACTTTGAACGAAGCTAAAAAAGGAGTTCAAGTTCAAGTGATTGAAAACAACGAAGCTTTGGCAACGAAATTAAAAGGCTACAATTTACCATCTAAAGATTTCTTTGTTTTAAAAACAGCAAAAGGGAACGAGTTGAATGCTTGGATATTGAAACCAAAAGATTTTGACCCAACTAAAAAGTATCCCGTTTTTATGTACCAATATTCTGGTCCAGGATCGCAACAAGTAAATAATGATTGGAATTCAAATGATGATTATTGGTTTCAAATGTTAGCACAGCAAGGTTATATTGTGGCCTGTGTGGACGGACGCGGAACTGGTTTTAAAGGTGCGGCCTTCAAAAAAGTAACTCAAAAAGAATTGGGTAAGTACGAAGTGGAAGATCAAATTGATGCAGCTAAAGTCATTGGAAATTATCCTTTTGTAGATAAAAGCCGAATCGGAATTTGGGGTTGGAGTTATGGCGGATTCATGGCGTCTAATTGTCTTTTGAAAGGGGCGGATATTTTTAAAATGGCCATTGCAGTGGCTCCAGTAACCAACTGGCGTTTTTATGATAGTATTTATACGGAACGTTATATGCAAACACCTCAAGAAAATGCAAGTGGATATGACGAAAATTCACCTATCAACCACGTGAATAAATTAAAAGGAAAATATTTATTGATTCACGGTTCGGGAGATGACAACGTTCATGTTCAAAATTCAATGCAGATGATGGAGGCTTTAATTCAAGCCAACAAACAATTTGATTCTCAAATCTATCCTGACAAAAATCACGGAATTTATGGTGGAAAAACCAGAATTCAGTTGTTTAACAAAATGACTAATTTCATTAAAGAAAATTTATAATAACGAACCAATAATTACAACCAAAAAATAAATTTATGACAGAAACTCAATCGAAAACAGCACATCCAAAAGGACTTTGGGTATTGTTTGGAACAGAAATGTGGGAACGATTCAACTTCTACGGAATGCGAACTTTATTAGTGCTATTCCTTGTGAATTCGTTAGTAATGAAAGAAGAAGACGCATCCTTAATTTATGGAGGTTTTTTAGGACTTTGTTACTTAACTCCTATGTTAGGAGGTTTTATTGCTGATCGTTTCTTAGGGAATAGAAACTGTATTATGTTGGGCGGATTGATTATGGCTCTTGGTCAGCTATTGTTATTTACCAGTGCGAGTGTTTTTGGTGAAAATTTATCTTTAGCTACTACAATTATGTATGGTGGTTTGGGAGCCATTATTTTTGGTAATGGATTTTTTAAACCAAATATTTCTTCTATGGTTGGAAGTTTGTATCCAAAACAAGAAAAAAATAAATTGGATACTGCTTTTACCATTTTCTATATGGGAATTAATATTGGCGCTTTCTTAGGTCAATCAATTTGTCCATTGTTAGGAGATGTAAAAGACGCAGGTGGGATTAGAGATATTCATGCCTTCAAATGGGGATTCCTTGCGGCGTCTATCGCGATGCTTTTAGGAACTATTTTATTCTACTTTTTGAAAAACAAATATGTAGTTACTCCAGAGGGGAAACCATTAGGAGGTTTGCCGTCTAAAAACGAATCTTCAGATTATGAAGAAGGTGAAGCGCAAAAAGCTGTTTTTACTCCAACTGCTTTAGCACTAGCAGTTGCTAGTTTTGTGGGCTTATTTTTGTTATTTCATTTCTCTGTGGATGGAGATAATGTGGTAAAAACGATTATTTACCCTATCATTTACGCTAGTGGAATTACTTTGGCAGGATTGATTTTGTCTGATAGTTCGCTAACCAAAATAGAAAGAGACCGAATTTTGGTAATCTATATCGTATCATTCTTTATCATTTTCTTTTGGGCGGCTTTTGAACAAGCGGGATCTTCGCTAACCTTTATTGCTGATAATCAAACCGACAGAACGTTTATGTTTGGTTGGCAAATGCCAGCTTCAATGGTTCAAATTTTCAACGGACTTTTTGTTGTTATTTTAGCCGTACCATTCAGTATGTTATGGGATAGATTAAGAGCTAAAGAAAAAGAACCAATTTCGCCTTTCAAATTAGCTTTAGGTTTGTTTTTAATTACAGTTAGTTTCTTTATGATTGCTAATCAAGTGAAAGGGTTAGGAACTTCTGGTTTATTAGCAGTGAAATGGTTGATTTTATTGTATTTCTTGAATACTTGTGCCGAGTTGTGCTTGTCGCCAATTGGTTTATCATTAGTAGGGAAATTATCTCCAAAACGTTTCGCGTCTTTATTATATGGTGTTTTCTTTTTATCGAATGCTTCAGGATATGCATTGGGTGGAACTTTAGGATCTATCTTGCCTGCTACAGGTGACAAATTTGATAAAGCAAAAGCATTAGGGATTGATTTACAACCAATATTGGATAAAAAAATCACGCCAACAGCTGAGCAATTAAAATTGTTGGCTGATAATCAAATTAGTGATCATAATCCAATTTTTGCTGGTTTTGAAATTCACAATCTGTTCGAATTCTTTATGGTATTTGTGGTATTAACAGGAATTGCTTCTGTAATATTATTTGCCTTGACTCCATTTTTGAAAAAAATGATGCATGGTATCCGATAATCTAAGCATAGAACAAATTCAAAACTTTGAAGGCAAATACCCCAAGCAATTGTGGTATTTGTTTTTAGTAGAAATGTGGGAGCGCTTCTGTTTTTATGGAATGCGAGGTGTATTGACGTATTTCATGGTCGATCAATTATTATTGAAAGACGAGGCAGCTAATTTACAATACGGAGCTATCCAAGCATTTGTCTATGCATTCACTTTTATCGGAGGTATTTTTGCCGACAAAATTTTAGGTTTCAAAAAATCCCTATTATTTGGTGGAACAGTTATGATTTTGGGTAATCTTTTGATTGCTTTTTCACCGTCAACAATGTTTTATTATGGGATAGCATTTTCTATTATTGGAACAGGTTTTTTTAAACCGAATATTTCTTCAATGGTGGGTGAGTTGTATCATGAAAATGATCATAGACGGGATGCTGGGTATGGAATGTTCTATGCTGGAATCAATGTAGGGGGACTTCTAGGCGGTGCATTGTGCATTTATTTAGGAAAATATTATTCTTGGCAATGGTGTTTTTTATCGGCAGCTATTGTAATGTTTTTAGGGCTGATCACATTTTTGTTGACCAAGAAACATTTAGGACCAATAGGTAATTCTCCTTTATTAAATTTAGATTCCAATAAAAGAAAAGTCAGAGAGATTGCAGTGTATATTGGGTCATTGTTGAGTATTCCATTGATATTTTTAATGGTAAAAAACACCGATTATACGGATTACTTTATGTATACAATAGGTGTATTGGCAATTTTATATTTCATAATAGAAACTGTCAATTTGAAGAATATTGCCTTGCAGAAAAAGTTAATTGCGGCTTTCTTGTTTATCTTTTTTTACTTTTTATTTAATGCAATTTATGAGCAAAGTGGTGGCTCGTTGTCCCTTTTTGCAAAAGACAATCTAGATGATAGCTTGCTGTTTTTTCATATTGACCCAAATGTTGTCAATAACAGCTCTAATACTTTTTTTGTAATTGTATTGAGTCCGCTTATTGGATTATTATGGTTGTGGTTAGGGAATAAAAAAATAGAACCCAATACGATTATAAAGTTCGGAATCGGATTTTTATTTCTTGGAGCCTCTTTTTATATTTTTTATCTCACGCGATTTTTTGCTAGCATAAAAGGAATAACTTCTTTAAATGTGTTCACCTTTGCCTATTTAGTTACTACAATTGGTGAGCTGTGTTTAGGCCCTATTGGAATGTCAATTATTACTAAACTTTCTCCAAAACGTCTTTTTGGAATGATGATGGGGTTGTGGTTTTTGGCTAGTGCTTTCGGTCAATTGGCTGCAGGTAAATTAGGTGCTGCTATGTCTAATTCAGACACAGGAAATACATTGATGTCTAAATTACAATCGTACACTGAAGGATATTATCAATTAGCCATATATTCTATTATTGCGGGTGTTTTTTTAATTGTTATTACACCTTTGGTAAAAAAATTAATGCAGGAAGTGAAATAAATCACTAATTTTGGTTTTATAAATAATACAACACAATGAAAAAAATAATTATCACCTTAGTATTTGTTTTGGGAACTATTTCTCTACAAGCACAAGAATTGTATTGGGAAAATAATGTAAATAAAGCCATTGAAGTTTCTAAGAAAACAAAAAAACCCATGTTGATGTTTTTCACCGGAAGTGACTGGTGTGGTTGGTGTATTCGTTTGCAAAAAGAAGTCTTGAAAACACCTGAATTTGCCACTTGGGCAAAACAAAATGTGGTTTTAGTTGAATTGGATTATCCAAGAGCAAAAGCTCAAACCAACGAAATCAAACAACAAAATGCACAATTACAGCAAATATTTGGTATTCAAGGCTATCCTACGGTTCATTTTGCCACCGTTACGGAAACCAAAGGAAAAATTAATTTCCAATCTTTAGGAAACACTGGCTATGTTGCTGGAGGTCCGTCGGCTTGGTTAGGCGTTGCTAATGGTATTTTGAAGAAAAAATAACTGATTTAACGCAGTATATAGAATCCCTTTTCACTTGTTGAGTGAAAAGGGATTTTTGCTTTTAAACAAGTTACACTCCAATGTTTTTGAAGGGATTTATAATTGGATGCATCGGCAACAATAACTTTAGGTTGGCTTATATGAATGAGACGATCTAAATTTATTTTAGGCGACTGGGTCAAAACAATAATTTCTGGATGATGCAGTTTTGGATATATACCTGTACTATCTATAATAAGGATTCGTTTGCTGTTAAAATGAAACGTGTTTTTTAATTCTTTGGCTGCAGCCAAATTACTAAAATTACCGACAAGGTAGGAATTGAATGTTTTGTTTTTTGAACCAATTTTTTGAAGGCTGTCGTTTGCATAAAGCGTAACGTCTTTCCCATTTCGTTCGACAATTAAAGTGTTTTTCTTGATGTTAAACACCACCCATTCTTGTTGAGTTGCTACTTGCCATTCGTTCCATAGAAATGCCATTTGTAGAGTAATAATCGATATCAAAATGGCAACTAAACGTTGAAATTGCGGTTTCTTAAACCAAAGAATGAGACTAAAAACTAGGGCATAACTACTCAAAAGGAACGGTAGCGAAAAGGGAATGTCTTTAATTATGAATTGTTCAAATGAAGCAATGGTATGGATGATTTTGTCTACTACAAGCAAGCTCCATTCCAGTGCTTTGGATAAGAAAAATGGGCATTGGTTAAAAATCGCCAATACCATCACGAAAACACCTAATCCCATGATAAAGCCTGTTAGGGGAATGATGACCAAATTAGTAATAAAAAACAATCCTGGAAACTGATGAAAGTAATACAAACTCAAAGGCAGTGTTCCAATTTGTGCCGCGAAAGACACGCTGAGTATGTCCCAAATGTATTTTGAAATTTTGTTTTTGGGTTCCCAAATTTTGGATAACACGGGATGAAACCACAAAATAAAAAATAATGCTAAATAACTCAGTTGAAATCCTACATCAAATAGAAAGGCAGGTTGAACTAATAGGATTAGTAAAATTGAGACTAATAAGGTGTGGTAAATATTTACGCTACGTCTTAAATGTTGTCCAATAGCAACAAACGAGAACATTGTTACAGACCTTACTACTGATGGCGATAGGCCTGCCAGAATCCCGAATAACCATAGCGAACTTAAAATAACAAATAGTTTTAATAAAGATCCTTTTCTATTGTTAGGAAAAGGTTTAAGCAGGAATGTGACAAATAATAAGATAAACCCAATATGCAAGCCTGAAACGGATAAAATGTGAACTGCACCCGCATATTGGTAGTCTTGTATAATTTCGGGATCAATGTCTTGTTGTTGCCCTAAGATTAAAGCGACTGCGACATTAAGTTCTGTAGAGTGGAAACCGTCTCTTCTTAAATTATCAATGATAGTATTTCGAATTTGGGCGGCATAATACCAAATGTCCTTTTTAACTAGAGTACTTACTTTGATATCAGTTGCATCCGCATACAATTGACCATAGATTTGTTTGTTTCTTAGGTAGCTGCCATAATCAAATTGGTTTGGGTTTTTAGGTCTGCTATTGTGATGTAAATCGCCTTGAATTTGGAGTCGGTTGCCAATGATAAAAGGATGATGTAAGCTGTCTTTTTTGATGTTGAGCAGAATTTTCCCAGAGCATTTGGTATTGTCTATTTGATCAACCGAAGCCACATACCGTTGATTGAAAATATTACTTTTTAATTTTTCGTTGAGTACTACCGTAAAAGTATGACGTTGTTCGAAAACGTTTTGAGTTTTGGAAAAATGATTTTGCCGATTCGAGGCGTTATGGATGGTTTGTGTGCTTACGCCAATAATAAAAGCAAGTCCGAAAACAGTGAAGCCAAAATACCGAATAAGAAGAGGTTTTTTATTGCGCCAAAAATAAAATCCACCCAATAATAAGGTAGCCAAAAAAAGGGATGTGAACACAAGATTGGGACTTGGTTGAAAATAATAGGCAAAAATAATACCTACAATAAATACCAATGTAACTCTTGCTAGGGGGAATTGCAAAACTTTCATGTTACTAAAATACAAAAAAATGAAATCGAAACATATAGAAATAAAAAAAGCTTCCAGTTTTTAAAAAGCTGGAAGCAAACTATTATTAGACTTGAAAATTATTTCAAATTCCTTACAATCAATTGGGCTGTTTTTTGACTAGCACCAATGCCTCCTAATTTTTGTTCTAATTGATCGTATTGAACTAAAAGTTTTGCACGGTGTTCGCCTTCTAGAATTTTAGACAATTCTTCTTTGATACGTTGTGTGTTGCAATCATCTTGAATTAATTCGGTTACAACTTCTTTATCCATGATGAGGTTTACTAACGAAATGTATTTCAAAGTAATGATGCGTTTGGCAATTTGGTAAGAAGCCCAACTTCCTTTATAGCACACTACCTCGGGAACTTTAAAAAGTGCTGTTTCTAAAGTAGCTGTTCCAGAAGTTACTAGAGCGGCAGTTGCGATTTGTAATAATGAGTAGGTTTTGTTCGAGATAAATTTGATATTATCATTGGTAATGAACTTTTCGTAAAAAGAAAATTCTTGACTAGGGGCACCAGCAATCACAAATTGGTAGTCAGGAAAATCATTCACCACACTTAACATTACAGAAAGCATTTTGGTGATTTCTTGTTGGCGACTACCCGGCAAAATTGCAATAATGGGCTGGGAGTTTAATTGGTTTTCTTTTCTAAATACTGCATCATCAACTTTGGGTTGGTTGTGTATGGCATCAATTAATGGATGGCCCACAAAGTGAACAGGATAATTGTGTTTGTTTTCGTAAAATTCTTTTTCGAAAGGTAAAATCACATACATCTGATCGACATCGTGCTTAATGTCTTTAATTCTGTTTTCTTTCCAAGCCCATATTTGAGGAGAAATGTAATAATGGGTTTTGAAGTTCAAAGTTTTTGCCCATTTAGCAATACGCATGTTGAATCCAGGATAATCAATAAAAATTAGCACATCAGGTTGGAACTCCAAAATGTCTTTTTTGGCAATTTTAATATTATTTAAAATGGTTTTTAAATTAAATAACACTTCAATAAATCCCATGAAAGCCAGTTCTTTGTAATGTTTTACTAAAGTGCCGCCAATAGATTGCATTAAGTCACCACCCCAATAACGAATTTCAGCATTTGGGTCTTCCTGGTATAAGGCTTTCATTAAATTGGCTCCGTGTAAATCACCTGAAGCTTCTCCTGCAATTATGTAATATTTCATTGTAACTATTTCTTGTTCTGAGCTAAACTAACACGGTAATTATTGTGAGAATAATAACTGCTAAAATTACTCCTCGAGCTATGAATTCTTTATTTAATTTTAATGCTATCCAAAAGACAGCTAAATCTAATACAGTACCTAAAGTGATTATTTTTCCTAATTTACCTTCTGCTTGTAATAATTCAATTCCGGCAATAAATGTAAATTTTGTAAATAATAGAATAAATAAAAAACAACCAAAAACAGAAGTTATTATTCCAATTATAAATCCAAGGAGCATTTCAGTTTTATTTTCCAAAAGGGTTTAAATTAAAGTTATCAAATAGACTTTATCTAAAATAATAAACAAAGAAAAACAAAAAATGCCAACTTCATCCATTTAATCTTTGGCAAAAAGAACAATTTTATATCTTTAACAAAAAATTAAGCACGACCCATCATTGTAGAACTAACTTTTGCTGTAATTTAGACAAAAAACTGGATGAATACCATTATGAACTTTATGAAAAGAAATTATAAACTACTTTTAGTAGTCACCTTTGTATCCTTATCCTTAGTTGCATTTAAATCTAATTTCACTACAACCTCTGATCCAGAGAAAGATAAGTTGTTGATTGAACTCTTGACCTTTGTTTTGGAAAAAGGGCATTACAATCCTGCAACAATGGATGATGAATTTTCAAAAGGGGTTTACAAAGATTATATTGAGGCTTTGGATCCATCCAAACGATTTTTTATTCAAGCGGATATTGATGAATTTTCAAAATACGAGTTGGAATTGGACGATCAATTATTAAATAAAGATTTAACCTTTTTTGATCTTACGTACACACGTTTGATGCAACGAATAGATGAAAGTAAATCTATATATAAATCTGTTTTAAGTAAACCATTCGATTACAAAGTTGACGAATCTTTTACTACAGATTACGACAAAATGCCATATGCTAAAAACGCAACAGAATTGAATGAAAGATGGCGTAAGCAGATAAAATTATCTACTTTATCATCATTAGTAGATCGCTTAGAAATTCAAGAAAGCGATGGGAAGATTGACAAAGAATTAAAAGAAGCAGCAGCTCCAATTAATCCTGATGGAGATTTTCAGGAAGCGGTTGTAGATACAAAAAAAGAGAGTAGTACTGAAAAAGGGAAGTTAAAAACCTATGATGAGCTTGAAAAAGAGACTAGAGAGAGTTCGTTAAAGTCATTAGACGAATATTTTGGTTTTATTAAAGATTTGACTCGTAACGATTATTTCTCAGTGTATTTGAATTCAGTTACCGGACGTTTTGACCCACATACAAATTACTTAGCACCAGAAGAAAAAGAGCGTTTTGATGTAAGCATGAGCGGTAAGCTAGAAGGTATTGGTGCACGTTTACAAAAGAAAAATGATTATACGGAGATATCAGAATTGATTTCAGGAGGACCTGCTTGGAGAGGAAAACAATTGGAAGCTGGAGATATTGTGATTAAAGTTGGTCAAGGTAATCAAGAGCCAATCGATGTGGTAGGGATGAGGTTGGATGATGTAGTAAAGAAAATAAAAGGGACTAAAGGGACTGAAGTACGGCTTACTGTAAAAAAGGTTGACGGAACAATTAAAGTAATTTCAATAATTAGAGATATTGTTGAAATAGAAGAGACCTATGCAAAATCTAGTATAGTAGAGAAAAACGGATTGAAATACGGGGTGATTTATTTGCCAAAATTTTATATTGATTTTGAAAATAGAGATGGCAGAGATGCTGGTAAAGATATTGCATTAGAAGTAGCTCGTTTAAAAAAAGAGGGTGTAAGCGGGATTGCTTTAGATGTTAGAGATGATGGTGGTGGTTCTTTGTCTACAGTTGTTGATATTGCTGGTTTATTTATTGAAGAAGGCCCAATAGTGCAAATTAAGTCAGCAGGTAAAAGAAAAGAAGTGCTTTATGATCGTGATAAAAAAATTGAATGGGATGGTCCGTTAGTAATTATGGTGAACAGTTTTTCTGCTTCAGCTTCAGAAATTTTGGCAGCAGCTATTCAAGATTACAAGCGAGGAATTATTATCGGAAGTAAACAAACCTATGGCAAAGGAACAGTTCAAAACGTAATTGATTTAAACCAATTTGTGAGAAGTAGTTCGGTTGGAGATTTAGGAGCCTTGAAGACAACTACTCAAAAATTCTATAGAATTAATGGTGGTTCAACTCAGTTAGAGGGGGTGAGTAGCGATGTAGTGATGCCGGATCGTTATGCTTATTTAAAAATGGGAGAACGTGATATGCACAATGCGATGCCTTGGGATAAAATCGATCCAGCGCAATATGGTGTTTGGAATAATTCAAAAAATTTCAGTCAAGCCATTGCTAATAGTAAAAATAGAATTGCACAAAACCAACAGTTTCAATTGGTGGAAGATAATGCGAAGTGGATTGATAGTAGAAGTAATGACTATGTATACAGTTTGAATATCGATAAATTTAAATTGGCTCAAAAACAAATTGAAGAAAAAGCAAAAAAATACAAGCCTTTACAGAATTATAAAAATAGTTACAAATTCAAATCATTGCCATATGAAATGGATGCAATTACTAAAGATGCTACACTTAAAGAGAAAAGGGAACGCTGGCATGAACAACTTTCTAAAGATATATACGTAGAGGAAGCTTTAAATGTATTAGAAGACTTACAATCGAAATCAGTGGTTAAAAAACCAATGCAATCTAAACTAAAATCGAATAATTTAGTAAAGTCGTAAAAGAAGATATATAAAAATCGCCTCCAAGGGAGGCGTTTTTTTTATTTGTGTATGGAATTAATTTACCATTCATTGACTTTATTTGCATCCATTTTTAAAAAGATAAAAAGCAAAATTGTAAATCCCCATAAGCCGGATCCTCCATAAGAAAAGAAAGGTAATGGAACACCAATTGTAGGGAAAATACCAACAACCATAGCTATATTAACAAAAAAGTGGATAAATAAAATTCCAGCCACACAATAGCCATAAACACGGCTAAATTTTGTTTTTTGTCTTTCAGCTAGGTAAATAATTCGAAGTAATAAGGTTACAAACAATGCAATAACCACTAACGAACCTAAAAACCCCCATTCTTCTCCTACAGTAGTAAAAATATAATCGGTATGCTGTTCTGGAACAAAACCACCTTTGGTTTGAGTTCCTTCGAGGAATCCTTTCCCAAAAAAGCCGCCAGAACCAATAGCGATTTCAGATTGGTTTGTGTTATAACCAATACCTTTCATATCGACTGTTTTACCTAGTAAAATGTTGAAACGGTCTCTATGGTGCTGTTTGAAGACATTGGTAAAAACATAATTTACAGATAAAACAAAACCAGAAATTAAGGTAAATAATATTGCACTGAGTACAATATTACGATCGGCTAAACGTGATTTAATATGAACAATTACAATCACAAGTAATGCTAAGAGAATTACATATTGTGGTTGTAAAAGTAGAGTAAGTACAAATAAAACAATTGCGGAAAAACCAGTCCAAATGTACCATGAAGGTAAACCTTCTCGGTATAAAACTAGAAAGAAAGCACTGTAAATTAATGCACTTCCGGGGTCTGGCTGAGGTAGGATTAATAATACAGGTAGAAAAACAATGGCTAATGCTTGGATTTGTCTATTGGTAAACGATAGATTAATCTGAGTGTCACTTAAATATTTAGCCAAAGCTAAAGCTGTGGCTGCTTTTGCAAATTCAGAAGGTTGTAATGTAAAACTACCAAATCCATACCAACAACGTTGTCCTGCAATTGTTTTTCCGAAAGCAAATAGACCAATAAGCGAAAGTAAAGACACTCCATAAATAATTGAGGCATATTTTTCGTAAAATTTTCCATCAACAAAAAGTACTATAAATATTAATGGTATAGTAAGCGCGATAAATAAAAATTGTTTTTCGGAAGTTCCTTCCATTGAAGATAATGATGAAGAATAGATATTTAGCCATCCAAGCAATACAAGGATGCTATATATAATCACCGAAATCCAATCAATATTATTGGTTATACTTTGGTTTTTCATTTTTAACGCGTAACTTTTTTAATGGATTGTAACGTATCTTTTTTTATTTTAGATGGAGCAGTTTTACTTCGAACAATTGAGTCTTGTTTCCTCATTTCTTTTTTCACAGTCTCTGAAAGGCCACCCAATTTAGCATATTGACCTTGTAAACTTCTACTTAATATGCGAGTTTCTAAATCGGTTCTAGTGATTTTTTTTCGTAAGTATTTTTCGATCATTAAACTGGCTATTGGGCCTGCAATAGTTGCTCCATAACCTCCATTTTCTACCATAACAGCAATCGCTATTTTCGGATTGTCTTTTGGCGCAAAAGCTACAAATATAGAGTGATCTTCAAGTTGGGTTCTTACTCCTCCAATTTTAGCAAAATTTTCAGCGGTACCAGTTTTTCCACAAATATCAATACCCTCTACTTTAAGATGATAAGCAGTTCCTAAATTATACACGTCAAATAAACCATCGATTATTGGTTTAAAATATTTCTTGTTTATTGTGGTTACGTGTTTAGTTGTGAATTTTTTATCAATAGGTTTTCCTTCAATTTTTTTAATGATATGAGGAGTGTAATAGTATCCTTTGTTTGCAATTGTTGCCATCATGTTAGCCAATTGTATTGGGGTCATTAATACTTCACCTTGCCCAATAGCATTAGAAACGATGGCAGTACTTCTCCATCCTCCATTAGGATAAATTCGTTTGTATGTTTTTGAATCGGGAATATTACCTTTTCTACCTGTAGGCAAATCATAACCCATAAATTGGCCAAGCCCAAAACTTTTAACATGGTTACTCCAAACATCTACAGCATAACCAGGTTTAACATATTTATTGATCGTTTTCATATACGAAGTGCCAAAAAAGGAATTGCATGACTCATAAATTCCTCGGTGTAATTGCAACATTCCACCATGGCAGTGGCATCGCATAAAACGACCTCTTGCATAGCTAAAACCATGATTACAAGCTACACTTGTTTGTTCGTTTATGACTCCTTCTTGTAAAGCTACTAGGCCTGTAAGAATTTTAAACGGAGAACCAGGAGGGTATTCCGCTAATAGCCCTCTATCGTATAATGGTTTCGCAATGGAATCACGGTATAATTGAGTATAGTTTTTGGAACGTTGTCTACCAACTAATATTGAAGGATCGTATGATGGAGCAGTTACTAATGCCAATATTTCACCTGTCTTAGGTTCAATGGCAACGATACCACCACGTTTATTAATCATTAACTCTTCTCCGTATTTTTGAATTTCTGCATCTATACTTAAATTGATGTCTTCTCCTTGAACCGCTATAGTATCATATTTACCTTCTTTGAATGATCCTATTTCTCTATTGTATTTATCCTTTTGAATATATTTTACACCTTTAATTCCTCGTAATATTTCTTCGTAACTTTCTTCTACACCTTGTTTCCCAATTAAATCACCACTGTTATAATATGGGTTTTTAGCAATTAAATTTTCATTTACTTGGGTAATAAAGCCAAAAATATTTGCGCCATAGTTTACTTCATAATCACGTAGCGAACGCTTTTGAAAATAAAACCCCTCAAATTTTCTGATTTTTTCTTGGAAAGCAGCAAATTCAATTTTGTTTAATTGCGTTAAGAATACAGAAGGTAATCTTGGGCTATAGATTTTTGCTTTTTCGATTTTTTTGATAAAGTCTTCTTTGGTAATATTTAGTAATTCGCAAAATTCAATTGTGTCCAATTTATTTATTTCGCGAGGTATGACCATGATGTCATACGAAGCTTGGTTTGAAACCAATAACTTTCCATTTCTATCATAAATATAGCCTCTTTCAGGATAATCGTACTTTATTTTTATAGCATTGTTATCTGATTTCAGTTTGAATGAATCATCGATAACTTGAAGATAAAAAATGCGTAATACCAGCAAGGATGCTGCAATAATTATTAAGGTAGGCAGCAATACTTTTCTCATCGCTTGTTTGGCTTAATTAAGTAGATTATAATAATACAAATTGTAAGTGTAATTACACTACTGAGAAGTGTTCTAATTAAAATATCCCAAAGTAAACTTAATTGGAAAGCTTCAAATATAAACAACACTAAATGGTGAAGTACAACCGCAACTAAAAGAAAAGAAAAACGTTCTGGCGTTAGTGTTTCGTTTAATTTAATGGTTTGGTATTCGTAACTTACTCCAAATGCAAATTTAAATATAGAAGGCCTAAAGTAGGCTAATATTAAACTGGCCGTAGTATGAATTCCGCCTGAGTTGCTAAACATGTCTAAGATAATTCCTAGAAGAAAACTTGCTACTAACAATCCAGATTTATTTCCATTTACTGGATATAAAATGATAAATAAAATATAAGGAAACGGGCTAATAAAACCGAATAAATTGATATTGTTAAATACAATAACTTGTAAGGTTAATAAAATAAAAAATCTAAAAAGGTTGAAAAACAAACTACTATTCATCTTCTTCTCGTTTTTCTAGATTGATAATTTCTTGTCGGTCTTTTCCTTTAATTATATACACATGCCCAAGATTGGTCATATCGTTGAACAATTTGATATCCAAAGTATAATAATTAGTTTCATTGTCGATATAGACCTTGTCAATTGTACCAATGTTAATATTTTCAGGAAAAATCACTGATTGACCTCCAGTAACAATTGTATCTCCTTTTCTTACAGAGGCTAATCTTGGAACATCAATTAATTGGACAAACCCGGTACTTTTTCCATTCCAAATCAATGATCCAAAATGGTTTGATTTTTTCACCTTGGCATTGATTTGTGATTTTTTGTTCAAAATACTTATTACGGTTGCGTAATGTGGGGATGTATTATCTACAATCCCAACAATTCCTAAACTATTTATTACACCCATGTCAGGTTTAACACCTTGGAGTTCACCAGAATTTAAAGTCAAGTAATTTTCGTGAACATTATAGGAATTGTGAATTACCTTTGAAACAATTATATCCTTAGGTTTTACTCCTTTTATGCTGTCCAATTTAGCAGCAACAGTCGAATCTTTTTTATTAAATAATAAATTTTTTAACGTCGCATTTTCTTGTGCCAATGCTTCATTTTCAGATTTAAGATTCAAGTATTCATCGAACTCACTAAGTTGTTCATACACTCCACCACTCATAAAATTAGCAGAACTAATTACTTTACTTCTATGAAAAGAGTGGGATTGAATTGTTAGTGATAATGAAATACCTAAAAGCAGCAAAAACAGTAAGCGATTACTGTTTTTAAATATAAAAGTAAAAATTTGCTGCATTTTATAAATGTATTATTTATGACTTCTTCTTAGAAAATCTTATTTAATCAAGATACTTTTAAATCTATTGATATTTTTAAGCGCCATACCAGTACCTCTTACAACCGCTCTTAAAGGATCTTCTGCAATATAAACTGGAAGATCAGTTTTTAAAGAAATACGTTTATCAAGTCCTCTCAACATAGATCCTCCACCAGCAAGATAAATACCAGTATTATAAATATCAGCAGCTAATTCAGGAGGAGTTTGAGATAAAGTTTCCATGATAGCATCTTCAATACGTTGAATAGATTTATCCAAAGCTTTTGCAATTTCACGGTAAGAAACCTCAACTTGTTTTGGTTTTCCTGTTAATAAATCACGTCCTTGAACTGACATGTCTTCAGGGGGAGTTTCTAAATCTTCTAATGCCGCCCCAATTTGAATTTTAATTTTTTCTGCAGTACTTTCTCCAACAAATAAGTTATGTTGTGTACGCATGTAATAAATGATGTCATTAGTAAATACATCTCCAGCAATTTTAACTGATTTATCACAAACAATTCCGCCTAAAGCAATTACTGCAATTTCGGTAGTACCACCACCGATATCGACTATCATATTTCCTTTAGGTTGCATAATGTCAATACCAATTCCAATAGCAGCAGCCATTGGCTCGTGGATCAAATACACTTCTTTTCCATTTACTCTTTCACACGATTCTTTCACAGCTCTCATCTCTACTTCTGTAATCCCAGATGGAATACAAACAACCATTCGTAAAGCCGGAGTAAACATTCTTTTTTTCAGCGCAGGAATACTCTTAATAAACATATTAATCATTTTCTCTGACGCATCAAAATCAGCAATTACTCCATCTTTAAGCGGTCGTATTGTTTTAATGTTTTCGTGAGTTTTACCCTGCATCATGTTGGCTTCTTTACCAACAGCAATTATTTTGCCTGAGATTCTATCTCTAGCTACAATAGAAGGACTATCTATAACAACTTTATCGTTGTGAATTATTAATGTGTTTGCGGTACCAAGGTCGATTGCGATATCCTCGGTCATGAAATCAAAAAATCCCATAAGCTTAATTGGGTTTTAAATTTAAAATTAAATAACAAGCAAAGTTAAACAAATTAATGTTTAAAATGACGTGTTCCTGTAAATACCATTGCTAAATTATTTTCATTACAATAGTCGATACTTAATTGATCTTTAATTGATCCTCCAGGTTGAATTACAGCAGTAATTCCGGCTTTTTTTGCCAACTCTACACAGTCAGGAAAAGGGAAGAAAGCATCACTTGCCATAGAAGCACCATTGAGGTCAAAACCAAATGCTTTTGCTTTGTCAATTGCCTGCATTAATGCATCAACTCTAGAGGTTTGTCCTGTTCCAGATGAAATAAGAGTTCCGTTTTTAGCAAAAACAATCGTATTAGATTTAGTGTTTTTACACACTTTTGATGCGAAAATTAAATCTTCAACTTCTTGAGCCGTTGGTGCTGTTGTTGTAACCGTTTTTAAATCTTCTTTAGTATCGGTAATGTTATTTCTGTCTTGAACTAAAATTCCGTTCAAGCAAGTACGAACTTGTCTTTGTGGTAAAGCCACTTCGTTTTGAACCAAAATAATTCTGTTTTTCTTTTCTTCTAAAATAGTAATAGCTTCTGAATCAAAAGCAGGAGCAATTACTACTTCGCAAAATAATTTATTGATTTCTGTTGCAGCGTCTACGTCAATTTTAGTATTAGCTATTAATACTCCACCAAAAGCTGATGTTGGATCACAAGCTAAAGCTGCTAAGTAGGCTTCGCTAATCGTCTTTCTAGACGCTAATCCACAAGCATTATTGTGCTTTAGAATGGCAAAAGTAGGACCGTCGTTCTTGAATTCAGCAATTAAATTTACGGCAGCATCAACATCAAGCAGATTGTTGTAAGACAACTCTTTACCATGAACTTTATTGAACATTTTCTCAAATTCGCCAAAGAAAAATCCTTTTTGATGAGGGTTTTCTCCGTAACGTAATACTTGTCCATTGGCAATACTTTCTTTATAAATGGTTTCGTCGGTGTTGAAGTAATTAAAAATTGCTCCATCATAGTGTGAAGAAATGTGAAATGCTTTTGTAGCCAAAAGTTTTCTATCTTCTAATGTAGTTGCGCCATTTTGAGTAGAAATCATATCTAAAAACAAGCTATAATCGTCAACCGAAGCTACAATAACAGTGTCTTTAAAGTTTTTTGCAGCGGCACGGATCAATGAAATTCCGCCAATATCAATTTTTTCAATAATATCACTTTCACTCGCACCTGAAGCAACTGTTTTTTCAAAAGGATATAGGTCAACAATGACTAAATCAATTTGAGGTATATCATATTCTTTCATTTGTTGCACATCACTTTCGTTATCTTGACGGTTTAAGATGCCTCCAAAAACTTTTGGGTGTAAGGTTTTGACTCTTCCACCTAGGATGGATGGGTAAGACGTAACATCCTCCACAGGTATGACAGGGATGCCTAGGTTTTTAATGAAATCTTCGGTTCCTCCTGTAGAGTAAAGTGTTACATTTTGAGAATGCAATTTTCTTACAATTGGTTCAAGACCGTCTTTTGAAAATACTGAAATTAATGCAGATTGAATAGATTTAGTTGTGCTCATTGTGTAGTTAAAATTATAAAGTGCAAAAATAGTTTTTTTTTGATTATAAATATCCATCAAAAGGTGTAACATTCTACTAAATATACACACTTATCTTCAAGCTAATTTATATTAGGTTTTTGAATAAAATTTACTGAATTTTACATTGTTACAAAAGAAAAATAGTATGCTAGTATATCTTCGATTATTAAAAGAGAGTTTTGGGTTTGCACTGAATGCTTTGCGCAATAATAAACTCAGGACTTTGCTTTCATTATTAGGGGTGACTATTGGAATTTTTTCAATTATCGCAGTGCTTGCCGCTGTGGATTCATTGGATCGAAAAATTAAAAAAGATTTAAGTAGTTTAGATAAAAACACTATTTATTTAATGCGTTTTTCTTTTGGGCCTTCTGAGATCCCTCAATGGAAAAGAGAGCAGTTCCCAAACGTTAAGTACGATGAATATGAATATTTGAAAAGCTCGTTGAATGATGTCAATCAAATGGCTTTTCAGTTTTTTGTTAATAGAGAATCAATAAAATACCAATCGGCTACAGTTAGTGATATTAATGTTGTGCCTGTTTCTCATGAATTTATCGAGATTGAAGGTTTAGAATTTGATGAAGGGCGTTTTTACAATGAATCTGAGTCCAATTCAGGTTCGGCGGTCATCGTTTTAGGAAATGAAATAGCATCTGGTCTTTTCGAAGGGGCTAATCCTATAGGTAAAAATGTTAGACTTTATGGCCAACGCTTTACCGTTATTGGTGTGTTAAAAAAACAAGGCGCAGGGATTTTTGGAGATAGCAACGATACCTCTATTTTTATACCTGTTAATTTTTTGAGAAGAATGTACGGCGATAATAATGATGCCTTAACTCCAGTAATTTTAATAAAACCGGAAAAAGGTGTGGATATGGATGCTTTTAAAGCTGAATTAACTCAAAAAATGCGAAATTATCGCGGTATGAAAACAGATGAAATAAATAACTTTTTCATTAATGTTTTGTCGGGTTTTACCGACTTAATTGATGGAATCGTTGGGCAAATGAATGTAGTAGGGTGGATTATTAGTGGATTTTCATTGTTAGTTGGAGGATTTGGTATCGCTAATATTATGTTTGTTTCAGTAAAAGAGAGAACCAATCTGATTGGAATACAAAAATCATTAGGGGCTAAAAACCGATTTATATTATTTCAATTTTTATTTGAAGCAGTTATTCTATCAGTAATTGGAGGTGTAGTGGGATTGTTTTTAGTTTGGATTATTTCTCTTATTCTAACTAAAGCTTTAGACTTTGAGTTTGTATTGAGTGCAGGAAATGTGTTCTTAGGGACAGGACTTGCAGCAATTATTGGATTAATATCAGGCATCTTACCTGCAATTACAGCATCAAAATTAGATCCTGTAGAAGCTATTAGAACAGGGATGTAATTAGTAAGTCAATTCCATTGTAAGCATAAAAAAATCCCGAATTATTTCGGGATTTTTTTATTTATCTAATATCATTATTTTGAATCAAATCGATGTACAAATTGATATTGTCTTTCAATTCTTTTCTAGGTGTTATAAAGTCTAAAAAACCATGTTCTAAAAGAAATTCTGCAGTTTGAAATCCTTCTGGTAAATCTTTTCCTGTTGTGTCTCTAACCACACGTGGGCCAGCAAATCCGATTAAGGCTCCAGGCTCAGAGATGTTGATATCTCCTAACATAGCATAAGAAGCTGTAGTTCCTCCAGTTGTTGGGTCAGTACATAAAGAGATGTAAGGTAATTTAGCGTCGGCTAATTGAACTAATTTTACCGATGTTTTAGCTAATTGCATTAATGAAAATGCGGCTTCCATCATACGTGCCCCCCCAGATTTCGAAATCATAACAAAAGGCATTTTGTGTTGGATAGCATGGTCAATTCCTCTTACGATTTTTTCTCCCACAACACCTCCAATAGAACCGCCAATAAAGGCAAAGTCCATACAACAAACTACCAAATCTTTACCTTTTGATTTTCCAACAGCTGTTCGTACAGCATCATTCAATTTTGTCTTTGAAGTAACATCTTTAAGACGGTCTGAATATTTTTTGGTATCAACAAAATGCAATGAATCTTTAGATGTCATGTTTTTATCCAATTCAACAAACTCATTGTTGTCAAATAAGATTTCGAAATACGTTTCACTTCCAATTCGAACGTGAAAATCATCTTCAGGACTCACGTATAAGTTACGTGCTAATTCCTCTGCGTCAATAATTTTTCCAGTTGGAGATTTGTACCATAGACCTTTTGGAACATCCATTTTGTCTTCGGTAGGAGTAGTGATTCCTTTTTCGTGTCTTTTAAACCAAGCCATAGTTGTACTAAATAATTAACCATTGACAATTCAATTGAATTGTCAATGGTCAATGGTTAATTATAGAGTGTTTACATTGTTCAAGTCAGCAAATGCTTGCTCTAATCTTGTGTTGAATGTAACTTCACTTTCGCGAATCCATTTTCTTGGATCGTAGTATTTTTTATTTGGAACATCAGCACCTTCTGGGTTACCAATTTGCGTTTTCAAATAGTCAATGTTTTTAACCATGTAATCACGAATTCCTTCTGTGTATGCAAATTGTAAATCAGTATCGATGTTCATTTTAACTACACCGTATCCAATTGATTCTCTAATTTCTTCTAAAGTTGAACCAGATCCACCGTGGAAAACAAAATCAACTGGATTAGCTCCTGTGTTGTATTTGTTTTGAACGAAATCTTGAGAATTTTTTAAGATTTTCGGAGTTAATTTTACGTTACCTGGTTTGTATACCCCGTGAACGTTTCCAAAAGCAGCAGCAATAGTAAATTTAGGACTTACTTTTGATAATTCTTCATAAGCATAAGCTACTTCTTCTGGTTGAGTGTATAATTTTGAACTGTCTACATCAGAGTTGTCTACACCATCTTCTTCACCACCAGTAATCCCTAATTCGATTTCTAATGTCATTCCCATTTTGCTCATACGAGCTAAATATTCTTTACAAATTTCGATGTTTTCTTCAATTGGCTCTTCTGACAAGTCAATCATATGAGATGAAAACAAAGGTTTGCCTGTAGCTGCAAAGTGTTTTTCAGATGCGTCTAATAAACCGTCAATCCAAGGCAAAAGTTTTTTAGCGCAGTGGTCTGTATGTAAAATTACAGTAGCTCCGTAAGCTTCTGCTAAAGTATGAATATGAAGAGCTCCAGCTATTCCACCTGCGATGGCTGCTTTTTCTTCTGCATTAGATAATCCTTTTCCAGCATTAAATTGCGCACCACCATTAGAAAATTGAATAATTACAGGAGCATTTAATTTAGCTGCTGTTTCAATAACTCCGTTGATTGTGCTTGATCCAGTTACGTTAACTGCAGGAAGTGCAAAACCTTTTTCTTTTGCGTAATTAAAGATCTCTTGTACTTGATCTCCAGTAGCAACTCCTGGTTTGATGTTGTGTGACATTGTAATTGTTTTTAGTTGTTTTTAGTTTGAGTTCGCAAAAATAAGAATTAATTAGTATTAGAACGGATAATTTATTCCAAAATTTAATACGGACTGCCCGAAATTACAATCTTTAAACCATCTTCTGTCTTTATCTTGTGCTGGATTATAAGTTTTAAACCCTAAGTCAAAACGAACTACAAAAAAGTTCAAATCATAGCGAAGTCCAAAGCCTGTTCCGAGTGCAATATTTTCTAAATCTTTTAGCCCTTTAAATGTTGCTTTCGGGTCTTCGGTATTGTCCAGTACATTCCAAATATTACCTGCATCGGCAAAAAGGGCTCCTTTTAAACTACCTAGTATTTTAAATCGAAATTCAGCACTTATAGTTAATTTCATATTGGCTTCGTTGAAATCATTTATTCCCCCAGTACTTCCTGGGCCTAAGCGATAAGGGTCCCAACCTCTATTATCATTTGAACCTCCAGAATAGTAACTTCTTGAAAACGGAATATTATCTGAATTCCCAAAAGGAATGGCTATGCCGAAAAAACTTCGGACAGCAATTACTTTTTCCCTAGACATATCCCAATATTTAACAAAATCAAATTCAGTTTTTAAGTATTCTGAATATTCTAAGTTGAATATTTCATAACGGTTGTTTGAAGTTTTATCTAAATTAACTGCATTAGCAAATAAACTAAGCAAAGAACCCGCGGATTCAATTTTAGTTTTAAAAAGATAAAAATTACTGTCGGCTATGTCTTTTTTTGTTGTTGTGGAGTAGCTAAAATTAGAAGCTAGTATAAAATCATTTTCGGTAAGCCTATATTGTCGTTCTGCAATACTTTTTACTACTGTAAAATCAGTTGTAGAACTAGGAATACTTTGGCTCAGAATACTAGTTATAAATTCGTTAGTACCGTCTTCAATTGTTAGATTTCCATCTGTATCATAAAAATTAGGACCTATTTGATAAGAAGGATTTTTGGCTAAAGCGTTCAGTGCATCATAAGATGATGTGTATACGTTATAGTAATTTTGGGGGTTTAAATTCCTAACAAATTGAATGTTAAACAAATCAAATTTTGCAGTTTTATTTGTTTTTGGAGTCCAATTGTAATTAATTGCACCAGTGAAATTTTCTTTGTCTAAACCAATATTTTTTTGTGTTGAATAACCGGTCGTAATTAATGTCGATGGTATCATGCTTTTCGGGATGATCTTCTCAGTTGTGAAAGGCATTACAATTCTTGGAAAATTCAGTTTCAAATCCACTCCAAGTTCAGAAGCATTAAAGAATACATCATTAGGATTAGCAAAATCTTTAGAAGACCCAATATTTGCTCTACCAGAAAATTCTAATGTTTCGGCTCCATTAAAGACGTTTCGAATTGAAATGGACGGACTAAATCCAATACCAATATTTTGAATATTAGAGTGAGTTACATCTATCGATTGTCCAAAGTTGTATTTCTTTTTCGGGGTGAGATAAATTTTTGCAATAAGTGATTGTGCCGTACTATCCCTTTTATCAAGTTCATAAATAATTGAAGGGTAGTTGAAAATTTTCAAATTACTTAAATACCTACTAGTCAAATTGGTTTTGGTATCTGAAAAATAACCGCCTTTTGTTATAAAGACAGCGTTTGTAATGGCAAATGGTTTGTACTTAAGTTTGTTTCTACTTAATAATTTGAAATTATTAAATTCGGTACTATCTGTTAGAATCGCTTTTGCATCTGATGCGTTATAATCTGTGAAAATTTTAACATCACTTATCTTGTATAATTTGAATGGTTCAGTAATAGTCCTTTCTTGATCCTGATAGCTGTAATTTCCAATTTTTAAACGAACACTTGATTTGTTTTTTTTCTGAATGGTGTCAATATCAAAATTCACATTTGTAGGTTGGAAATTATAGGCCCCGTTATTTCTAAATAAAGTAGTAAGTCTATTTTTTTCATTTTCAAAATTCTCCGTTTTGTATTGGTTTCCTGCTTTAATAGAGGAATTGGCTTCAGTTGTTTTGTACAATGAATCTAAGACGGCTGTTTCAATTTTAGTAGTTACCGAATCAATTGTGTAAGCTGCTCCAGGTTCAATATAATATGTAACGCGTGCTTTTTTGAGACCAATAGAATCAAAGGCTGATTTGGTCTTTACATCAAAATAACCTTTATTAAAATAAAAATATTTTAAACGCAAAACAGATTTTTCTGTTTTAGAAGGGTCGTAAATAACTGGGGGTTCGCCTATTTTTTTTAAAAAATCATGAATACCATGATACCAAAATGATTTTCCTAATTGGTCTACTTGTTTCGCTGAAATCCACTTGGACATGCGTTTGTATTTTGCTGGATTATTAGTAAACTTAGCCTGATAAGTGGAGTCTGGATTAGGGTTTGCCCAATTATTAAAAGTTAAAAAAAGTGGAATTCCAGCAACTTTACTGTTTGGTTTTTGATACAATTGATTGAAAGTAGTTTCGTCTGAAATCACTTTGTTATTTTCGAAGATTTCATTTTTTGTCAATAAAAATTTACCGTTTGGAACTCTTTTTACAGCGTTACAAGCGGAAATAAATATTGCAATTAGAATAAATGCTGTTACTTTTGTGAAAATATGTTTCAACTGTTCTAAAATTTTAATTCAAAAGTACATTTTTTTAT